>Ga0307509_10002028_pt1 | contig 33417 bp, 20 predicted proteins | sample 10_EM_MG_FD_202245 | JGI IMG/M metagenome (GOLD analysis project Ga0307509, IMG submission 202245) | Populus trichocarpa ectomycorrhiza microbial communities from riparian zone in the Pacific Northwest, United States - 10_EM | ecosystem: Host-associated > Plants > Roots > Unclassified | place...
CCCATCTTGCTACTGTGTTTTGAATAGTAGTAAAAGGGATGTTGAGGTGGTGGGAAATCTCTTTCAAGGGCATGCCCCTCTCATGCAACCCACACACTCTCCCTCTTGTCCATTCACTCAGATGCTTGGAAGGTATAGGTTTTTTTGCATGACTGCGAAGAATAGGAGACATTATTTCTTTAAATAAAAAAAGAGAAGATATTATGAGGAATCAGTTGAGTGGTAATGATTTTTGTAGGGGATTGGTTGTGCGAGGATGTGGGGAAGCGATGGGTTGCCACGCCGGCGCAGGGCGATCGGTTAATTTTGTCCACGTACAATAGTATCGGAGTCAACAGTGGTAATAGATCAACCTAGCTCTGATTTTCACAGAGTTTTCTGTTGTCAGACGGATGTTCTAGGATTTGTTCTGGAAGTGAGTAGGATAATTTAGTACATATGCAGACAGAAAGGATACTGGAGAGTATTCAATAGAGAGTTTATCCATAGGTTCTTTTTTTTGTTATCATGGGAGTGTACAGAGGAAAAGGGGCATGAGGCAAACACAGAGATAGGTTTCAGTAATTAATAGGTGAAGCAGTATGTCATATTATGTTTACTTAGACAACACTCTTTACGCTTAGTTTGATTGTAGATAAGAGAGAAGTTGAGAGGAGAGCGGGCGAGAGTCAATGAAGGAACAATTATAGGCAGTAAACCTACATTCCATATCCTTCCTCCACGTGCCTAAGTTCTAGTTTAACTCTCTTAATCTATTGGCTACTTCTGTGCAACCCCAACCTCACCACAATTAACCATTTAACATTTTCCGACAACTGAGTTTAAGTGATTATACTAGTTTTAATCAGAGAAAACAGAATGGTCATATTTTGAAATGCAAGTGAAAGGAGACAATGTTCAAAAAAAGGGAATGAAGAAGGTACTCAGTATACCCAGAATGGGGAATTGATCGTGTAGGTATAATGGGAAAATGGTGACTGCAAAGCATGAGTTTCCTTATTTGTCTTGACGGGTATATCTTTACCGACAGCTTAATGCCTGTTTAGAATTCTAAAACTCCACAATTTCGAGATGCTCTACCTTCCCTATCCTAATTAGAAAGATTGGCTTGAATATTGCACAGATACCAGAGCCGATAAATCCGAATTCAAGAAGATAAATTGCTCTCTTATTATAGCTCACTTGCAGCCCTGATCAGAAAAACTAGTACATTTGTCTTTCTCCTTTAGCTGCTTCTCTGGCAGCACCTAAGGAGTCATATTAGTCAAACCTTTTCTCTTTATAGAATGATATCAATATTTTGCCAATATCTAGTCTATGGTATATATGAACACCAGTGTTATGCCTTCATTTGCCCAGCAGCTTAACCTTACTATCAAAACACCACAATCTTACATCACAAAGTTAGTTATCCGATAGGAATTCACTTGCATTTGAAACTAGGTGTTTATTATTCTACAATCTGTGTTGGTCCTACAACTCCATGTCAGAGTATTCGTTGATTTGGAAATACTGGGAAAGCTTTCGCATGCTAACATATTGTTAGAGAACAGATAAGTTTGTACATAGTTTCCACTTTGACATTTTTACACCACGTTGATTTATATCTCCTACTTAGCAAGAGTCAAATTGTTAATTACACCTTTTCATCCAAGTCGTGTAGTCTGACTTTGACTATTCAGAGGTCATCTCTGCTGAGGAATATTCTTCTCAAATGTTTGGGAATATCAGAAGCTGCTACTCCCCACTGTCATTACTTCAATGGTGATGGACCTTGAAGACTATAATAGGAAACTCTCCTCCCTTTCTTCATCTCTTAGCTCTCAACTAACTTCCTCTCAAATTCTACTTGATGACCCAAGTGATCTTTCTTATGTTGACCTGGGCGATGAGAATGTAAACCAGATTTTATTACTGCAGGTTGAATGTCTTCCATGTGGAAAAGTTGAAATAATTGACTTCTGGAAATAGAATTGGATTACGCTTAGCACTTGAATAGGTAGGGTTATTGGAGTAACTCCAGCTTTGGTCGGGTTGGGTGGGGTTCAGGTCACTCAGGCATCATTTGGGCTTGATTTGGGCAGGGCTTAATAATTTATGCCCTGGGCCAATCGATTGCAAGGCTTGCTCTTTAACCCTTCTTCTAAGGCTGTTTTTCCAACATGTAATAAGATTACCTATTGTCCGTTGACAAAATTAACCGCGAAAACACGATTGATGGCAATGCAACCCTCCACATCACCCTATACTTTGAACATCACTTCAAGAACTTTCTATAGCTCAAATATTAATTTCTACGATATATTCTACCTTATACTTGCATCTTTGATTTTTCTTCCTTAGTTTTAAGGATAGTGGGGTTGGTGGAGGGTGTTCTTGTCATGGCTGAAGGTTTTTCCTCTTGGTTGAAACGCGGTTAATTTTGTCCACGGACTATACAAGAAAAATATCTGGGGTCGTATCCTTAACTGAACCCTAATTTAGGGGAGAATCGAAATTTGAGCCAACAGTGCAACAGAGGGTAGAAGAGAACAACTTTGTCCAGGTAATCGCTACATAGGTAGTTAGAAACCCACCTAGATTTCAAGCACTGTATTCTTCCTTGTCCAATACAACCTCAACCTCCAGCTGTCCAAACAAAATATATTCTATCAGAAGAGATACATCCACCCCAGGGGAGCTATGTATCTTGCACTGGCGATAGAAAATGGCAGGCACTTTCTGGTAAGTCTCAGCGAATTGATCAGTGGATTAGTATTTGTTTTGCTGTTTTTACTAATATCTTTAAGTACAAATGCCCAGTCTACCACCCGATACCTCCCAAAAGAAAAGGGTCATTACTTCTTAGCTGCTGGATTAATTCAGCTTCTCAAGCTTCTTACTTTTATCCCAATCTTATAAATTTATACTGATTTAATTGATACAGCAAATGACCCTGGCTCTCTATTGTCTATAGCATACTGTGTTGCCAAAATAACTGCAGGTAGTTAGTCAACCTTTTGTGGTGATCTAGCCATGTGGGGAAAATCCTCTTGGTGTATGCAAGAAGTCAAGATTCAAGCTTTCCTGAGATGGTCAGAAAGCAACTTTTTAAAGTTGCCCTCAGATAAAGAGTTTCGCTATTTTGACCGAACAAGATCAATTTCTGTTCAGCATTCTATTCATGCCAGAGCAATACGTTTCCTGATGCCCTGCCAGTTCAGAAAGGCCCTTAGACGAAGTTTGTTTTTACCATTTCCATCGAGTAGAATTGCATGATCTGTATGACTAGCTCTGCAAGGTTTGTCTCTCTTCTCTGTATATATAAACAAATTCCGACATTAATCGGATATAGGACAATGATGTTGATAGCAATATGCGAATAGGCAAAGTTATACCTGCAAAGTAGATGACAATTGCGTTTAACTTTACCAGGATGAGATGCATATCAGACATCGACCACACTGCCCAGCGATTAGCCACAAATATCCTCAAGACCATGAGAGAATTTTCCCTGAATTACTACAAACTGCTTGGAATCCCACTCGATGTTTTATTCAAAAGGATCAATTTCGTTAACACCATTGCCACCTTCCATAGCCTCATGTTTCTTGTCAGCCATACCCTCTCATTAAGTAATAGTTCACCAAATACCCAACACTCTTTTGCAGGTGTGAAAGAAGTAAGCCTCCCCCTTTGATTATGGTATTTTATACTAATTTCACCCTGGATTCTCTGATTCCTATATTCATGTTTTTGCTATCAGTAATAAGAATTTACATAAATAACAAAAACTAAGTGGTTGTAGATTTATCTCATTGGAGTCAAGTACAACGCCTTCGCAAACAAGTATATAGATCCTTACATTTCTGGCCATTCGTTATCCTCTCAAGAATTGTCTCTTTTAAGAGACTTTTAGACAACTGTAAAAGGAAGAATGGCCAGGCAATATGAGATTGAAGGATCTTTCACCACAGGAATCTCACAACTATCATTAGCTGATAACACCAGCCGTTTCAAGATTGCTGTAAATAAGTCGTTCTATAAGGACCTGGCAAGGCTCAGTGGTTTGAGCTGAGCTGAGGTCGAAGAAATAAGTTAGGTAATTGGTGATTCCGATGTGGATCCCAGAAAAAATCACCCTTACTTAACAGAATATGCAAATGGCTATTACTTCTACCAGTACTAGAAGACCAAACCAGTTTTCAACACTAATACAAGTTGGGAATATCTTCAGGCAAGTTTTGCATTTTACTACCTTAGTTCATGATCTTCCATAATTTATTTATAAGCTAATCACACTTTTTTTAGGCGGGGCAGGAAGGGAAGAACTTCGACATGATCAATCCTTTAAACACAGAGGTGTCTCAAAAATTGCTAGATCTCTGTGCTTTATCACCAAGAGCAGTCTCATATATCAAGACAGCTCTTCCACCGCCAACTGATGGGAAGAGTGATTATCACTTGATACTATATACAGAGTTGGTCAACCAGTTTATCATTGATGATGTTCACCGTAGTTCTGTTTGGGAAGTGGAAACAACAGCTTGTCCCCCCCCCTTGTTGTACTTTTGGGCGTTTACATCTGGTAAAAATAAGCCGGTGAAATTTCTCACTATACCAACCAAGATTGTGCCAAAGCATCTTATAAAAACAATTCTCTACTATTTCAATTTGCTCGATAAAAGACAAATGACATTTAGGTTTCTTGCTTTAAGAGGGATATAATCAGAACTCTAAAGGTGTATCAGGACTACATTGCTGGGCATGGAGTTCACCATGGTGCAAATTCAATTCCCGAGGTGGAACAGGGCACTATATTTCATTCAACTATCCTCACAAATCCCTGTCTCAACCCAAAAGTTGAATATGCAGTTGCGAAGATAATCTCTCATGATTTCTTTCTACTTTGTTTACTTTTTTGCAATAATTACCTACAACACATTGATAAGTGGTACCCCAGTTCTGGATGACATGCTTGGAACCTCCCCCATAGACTCTATTGTCACTAAATAGAAAACAATTCGGATGGATATTTTTGAACTAGGACCAAGTATGGTGAGAATAGAATGAAATGGCAATCAGAACCAAACAACGAAATTACCCCATGTCACGCAACTCATAACTACATGATAACACACAGAAGAGGTGAAAAACTCTTTACCATCTACAACAATGGTCTCTGGTATTTACAACACTCAACCAAATTCTTCCTAACTTAGGACAAAAGAGAAGGATATATTATTAAAAGTTTTGCTGATCATCTCAGGAGTTGTTTTCTCCTTTTCCCCTGTTTTCAACCTTTTCGGAAATCTTATTCTCACAAAATCCTGGAACAAACCCCAAACCCCTTGGTCCAATATATCCTCAGACCCAATTTCTGGATGTCAAACCTTTTCGCTTCCTTTCCTCCACCTATCTGATAACAACGCCACATTCCTACTTAGGAAATACTTTCCTCAACTGTACAAACTCTTGCCCAAAGCGGCAGCAAAAACCCCAAACCTCCTCATACCCTAAGGCAAAGCGCTTCCCTGGAAACTATCCAAAGAAAAAGAAAGTATCATGAGCGTATAGCTTGCAGCATTGTTTCCAACAGTTCCAATCCCAAAAATTGTCATGCTGGCCTAAACCCACCAGTTCCATGCCTATTTTGAGTTGATTGTACCCAGGCGGAAAATCTTGGTCTGGGAAATAGATGCTCAAGGAAATTGGATTCGCTAACCTGTCTTGGCCGAAAAATCAATGTTTCTCATTTTCCTCTTTTCTGCTCTCTTGTTGTAGATTCCTTTTTAGTAGTAATATTTTCAGAATATGTAAGGTTTACCCCCCTTCTGGACAAAAGGCTAACCAGATTTGATAGACTAATTGTTAGTTTTTTCATTCTTGGTCCTAATCAGCACCTCTATTAAGGCAAAACACAAAAGTTCCAAATTCTATTGGATCTAGTTCTAAGTTGTATATCTCTGCAAATAGACTTTACGTATTTGTCAGCCTTCAGTAACAGCATTCAACTCAGTTTCCAGATATGTATATTTAGGTTTCAGCACATGCCCGAAACAACTACCCACAGTCCTACAGGATTCTGTGCATCATATGAATAACTTCTCTTCACTTATCCTTATCTATACTATCTGTCTTCCTGCATATCCTGAACCTTTGTCCCGAATTCCTTCTCCACAGTGCTTATTAATAACCAATACCCCCACCAGTGTAATCCAAACATGTTTGTCTGAGCATGGAACTGAGTATATATGTTCCCAACAGTCCGTGGAAAAGATTTAATGGACAAAGCCAGAAATACTACCACTGATGTCTCATCATGTGAACGAATGTGTTTAGAGATGATGGTATCAACTTGACTATTTCCATATGTCTAAGGAAGAGGATTATAATTGCCAATAGTCCATCTGGTCCTCACCACCATGGGTGTAGTCTGTTGTAGCACCACAAAATAGACTGACTATAAGTAGTACTTCATCCCGTTCTCACCTGAAGGCCACCAGGGGGATGGTTGGGAAGACTTCTGATAAGTTCTTAGACCCGTTCATTTGGGTATGCGATAACAGACTATGCCTGTGAGTGTGCAGATGGGAGGCCACGGACTATAGTCCAAGCACTTTGAGATCCGGTACAATAACAGTTTATATTATACATATCTGTATTATATATCTACCTTGACATGCTTTTATTTCACTGTGTATCTTTTTGTCAAACTCTGTATATTTCTTGTCATAATTTTATTAATTATATTTTTAGAATAAATCTACTACTATGTATTACATAGGAACAATAAACAAGCCCAATATGATTTCAAGAACCAATAACCTGAATTTCATCGCCTTACTTAACTGGCCATTTATAGATTGACTGCTTGATCACTAGTAATAAAAGTAAAGAGAGCCCATATTACAAATCGAGGCCGGCAAAAGGTTCAATCTCCTCACCAGTAACAGGTTTACTCCTGTCAAATGATAAGGTCAAATAGAGAGCTAGCGTTTTGAACACTAAGTGTAAGGTCCAAGTCACGCTTTAGAGAACTTAAGGATAAAGGAAGATAATAGTGACAATGTTAGTAGAACTCAGATATCGCCGTTCAACCAAGTGTATTTTTAAAACATCAGTCTGCCAAAGTCTGCCATGCTCCTGCTAGCCAGGAGATGAGTTTAAATACAAAGGTTCCCTAACAGCAATAGTAATCAGATATTCTGCCACCCTGATCATTACTGGAGATTTCACCTTGCCCTACATGTCCTGTGATTCCACATGAAACCTTAGAGTCATCTCACATCCACAATAATATTGTTATCTTAGATGACTGTACCTTCACTTGTAATCCTAAACAAAGCAATCAGAATGCAAAAATAAACTTAACACAATCTACCAGGTCTTAATATAGCTCCAGTGATGTAAAACAGTCAAAGTAATCAAAGTCCGCAAGGTAATCAAATTAAACATACTAAATCCTGGAGTCCGCTTCTATATACATGTTACATCGCCAGAGTCTGCCTGGTCATCCATCAAGGCCGATTTAATCTCCTTGTCGGAAATAGTCCTTTGCTCATACTTTTTGCATTGCGTAGCGAGGCCGTTACCAATAAGGAGTACAGGAACTATTTGCATGAAGATATCAGTACAGATCGGAAGAGATATCCGGTGCCTGCTAAGTGCCCGAAAGGGAATATGGAGTCTAATACTTTGCAAATACGGATACCCTATGAAACAATGCGGAAGTCAGTCTCGTCTTCGCTCTGAGGAATGCGAGTGAGGTTCCAAATCGCAATATATCTTTTCACATTTTGCTCAGAATGGATAAAGTGAGAGAAATTAGTCAAGATGCATCAGGAGGGTAGTGCACTCTCCTCCAGTAGAAACATGAGTGTCTGTGATGCTACTCTGACCGCCTCCCCCGCTTGTCCCTGTTGCACCACCAGAGAAAGACCATATTTCTCAAGAAAGGCTTGCAGGTCATCGACAACCACCGGGTGCAACCTTTTCCTCATTCTGATCTATCGTCACCTAAGCAATAAGGCCATGCAGCACAGCTGGTTCTAGATGAGCTCAAGCGGCGTATTTTTAAAGCGGCAGTTTAAGTTATTAACTGAATCAAACCTAGAACAAGCATGTCGCCCAGCCGTATAGCCTTCCTCTACAATTGAGCCAGTATGTCAACCTGTCACCCCAGTTGTTATCATGATTTTCAATGAAGATCCTGATATGGCGACCAAAAATCTAATCCAGCCACCCACCCGCCTGCTTTGACTAGCTAAACCAATATAAGAAACTTTCAAGTTGTTTACCTTGATAAACAATTACAACTGCTGCAGCTACCACTTGTTTCCCAATACAAGAGCTGCTTGTCTGCAGTGAACACATTATCTGGTAAGACTCGCTTTCATACTAAGCAGGCTGAATATGGTGTTCGCCACTGGAACAATTTCCAACAAAGTGACAACTGTTCCGAGCGACTCGGGGGCCTTGCCTGGGCAACGAAGGGAGTGCCAAGAGCTCTGGGCCTGAAGGGTCGCTATCTGTTGTCCATCAGGTGCGGTCAAAGTGCAGAATGATTGAGGATGGTTGCCATACACAGTTGATTTGTCACAATATCATTAATTGGAGACCCAGCCAACACACTTGCTGGCCACGCACCAACTCCCCTCCCAAACACCTGATCCTCTAAAAATCTGACCTGCCAGTTGTGAAGATTCGTGTATCCCGAGACTCTCAGAAAATTTATCAAAATCTACCAAGAAACCCCAGTTGATGAGTTGGAACACATTCGTTATGAGTGTCAATGCTGGAGTAAAATGTGCACCTAAAAGATGTGCCAGCTGCATACATTTTCACAATATCAGCAAGTTGCACCCTCTTGCCGTTAATTGCCTTCTCTCTGCCCCCAAGTGTCCATTCCTCCATCTTCAAGTCTAGATTGGATGAATGGCAGTACCTTAAAGCACCTCCGGAATAAATAGGTATCTTTGCTCCCATCCAGATTACTGCCCAAGATGGACACGCGGGAAGTGTAGCTGTCACAAGTGGCACCATTTGAGAGGCAACTGCAGGTTATGGGTGACGGGTGGGCCATGTAGGTAATTGACAGATCCTGCAGCTATTCGATAAGGGGTATGGGTAATGGTACGAGGACTAAACATGACGCATAAGACCTGCAGGTATTGTTCAGGTGTTATTGAGTAGTAGAGGACTATAGGGAACTACTACAATTACCTTCTCAGATAGCTGTCTCTCTTAAATGACCGACTCTTTTGCTCTACAGTTGGAGAAAAACACCTGGAGGACTGGGGCTTTAGTTCTGAAGGCGCTTACAAGCCTGATGGGAACACAGGGAAGACTGGACGTCGCAGGATGGTAGGGGATTGCGGGTAACTGAGGGGGATGGCCAGTAGACTCCAAGAGAGATATCTGATGATGCGGAAATGCTTTGTTTGGATATGTGATTTTCGCTTGGCTGGTACCGGAGGTGGCAGCGCCGAAATGACTATAGTTCCCTACAGTAAAGCCAGTACTGGACAGCCCAAACCCTGCGAGTACCACTTCTGCGTTAGTTATTTCCTTGACATACTGACCAAATATCAACACACAGGGTTAGTATTCGTGAACATCTTACCCTAAAAGCGACTCTCAACTGCTTGTAGCTCCTCTATTTCACGACATATTCTGTACGCCTCTTGGTAGTAAAACGAGTTGGACCAGAAAATGATAAATGAGGGCTGGCATGACTGAGTAACTGGTCTCCGCAGTTGCAACATTTTAGCCAGTTCATCACAAGAAACTTTCTTGTTCAGGTTTAGTTACCCAGAGGTGGAGGCATCTAAGTAGTCCTACAGGCAAAATCGTTTTCTCTAGCGAGGGGGAGAAGCGTGACATGAACTAACCTCTGCCATTCAGTGGCCTCCAAGGCGACACCCCTTGCTCACTCTGGCACCTTGGAATTACCCCCAGAAAATTCACACAGGACTGACGATGCCAGCACACCGGTAATACAATCAACAAAAATAGTGATTTTATCAACTGGGATATAGAGTTCAAGCTTGCCAGGATCGAGGAGATTGAGGGGAAAATGGGGGTTTTGTTTATCCTTCAGCTTCCTCTGGACCAGGTGTCATCTCTAATACTCTTCAATTTCTTCTGTCTCATAAATCCACTTGTGATGTGGGGGGTATTGGCCTTCTTGTAACTGTATAGCAACTCTATAGACCAGAATTCTATTTTCTTGTAAAAAGGAGCCAGTGAGCTCCGCTGAGCTTAGCCCCATTTGGAATAAAAGATTCTTCCTCGTTTGGCATTGATGATGGAAATGTTGTTTTAAGGTTGTAAGTACTACAACAAACTTTAAAAGGTTAAACTCAGTGGCAATGCTCTTCACATGCGAGTACATTGCCTCCCTGAGTAAGGTTCACTATTTTCTCACCATGAGTGTAGTTCCTCACGTCTCAATTAAGGTGACTGCTTCCTGGTAGGTGCCAGCAGGATCGACCAATTTCCACAAGCATTCAGTATCCTCATGCCATACCTCGATCATCTGCAGTCTTAATTTCTTGCGCTTTATTCCTATTCAGAACATTAGCTATTCATTCTCCCAGTATCCTCACCTCCTTTGTATTATGGTTTCCAAGCTAACCCAAGGGTCCAGTTTACCTCTCCTATACACAAGATTGGGCAGAGAGCATTATACCCGGGGCTTGTTATAACCGAATTCTTTATTTAGGTACATCACTATTACAAATGAAGGTTCCTAGGATTGACGCCAAAGCTCCCATACAAACAGGCTTTGGTATACGCAGTGATTCTATTAGTCTTGAGCGCCCAGAGGGGGGGCCCTTGCCAAGGTGTACACCCTGGTGTACCGGGTAGGGTAGGTCGGGATGCCGGGCAGTGTGGCCGTCTTTAGGAAAAAAGGTCATCCTACAAACTGCCGGCCGGGCCCTGCAGTCTGAGCCTAAATGCACTCTTGCTGGAACTGACCATCACTGGCTGGGCCCAGGACTCATGCATGCAGCCCAGCTGTCATCAGAAGGTGTGACTGACATCGGTCGCATCCGGCCGTCCTCTCTCAGTGACTGTGAGTATATCACCATGAGAAACCTATACGGCCTTGCATTCTTTCTGGGTGGAGGTTAAAATAGACAACATGACCGGTCTCCATCTATTGTAGAGTCCAATAACACATCACCTATCACCTCCTAAACCAAGGACTACGAGACTGGAGGCTTGGCAACATTGACAAAGAGCTTCTTCCAAAACAGCATGACTACAGGCGATGGAACCTGAATTCCTGGCTTTCGTTATAATGATGAATGGGTGTGCCCCAAAGGGCCTTAGGGTGCGTAGGTATCATGCAATCACCCCCTATGACTAAATGGAGTTTGGGACGAAAATAAATTGTTCCATCCCAGCTTCTTTGCTCCTCTGAGATTATGCGAAGCAGCGGAAAGTAGATCTTTGCTGTAGGCCCTCTGTCTGTCTGAATAAAAGGCAAGAAAAGAGTTAATACATGTGATTCTAAACCACTGGATCAGTGGTTATAGAATTTATTGTTTTCCTCCTTGTTGAGGTACCAGCAGGCCTAATGAATTCAAATTTACAATATTGTAGAGAGTCATGTGATGTGCGGAGTTTTGGCATAGTCTTGTCGGGAAAGCAACTTGAGTGCATGCTCTGGATTAAAAATTGAGAGACCCGAAGCATCCAGGCTGTAGAATCGGCCAGTATAGTCCAGGTGGTGGGTTGACTTCGTAAATAAATAATTGCCGGCCCTAGCAGGTAAGTGGCCCACACATTTGGTTATTAGCCAGGAGAGTAGGTTGCAGGGGAGCACTTCAGGTAGTTTGGTGGATGTTCTGCCCAATGGGAAAGCTAAGGGCATACTAGCACCATCTTAGAGTGCTTTCCTTCGTGGGTGTAATGTTCTGATATGCAACTTGCAATACATACCTGAAATACCTAGGGGTGTAGTCCTATTGGTGTTTACAGGTGGAAATAATGCTTGGGATAGCTGGGCTTTCCCACTAGAGAATCTAGTAACGATAGTGAGTATTCTCAAGGGTCCAGTCGGTCAATCTTGGGGTGGAGACGGGACGGATGGTAGTACCTGACTGGGTGCTGATGATTGAGGGGTATGATGACTTCAATCAGGATGAATGCTCCAAATGGACTAGGGGGGATTCAAGGTATCAGGTGGCTTATTTCACAGAATATGTCAGGAAGATGGGCTGACCCAGCAGTTAATTGGTGGACCCCTCAGGTAATTGGCCTGAAGTTAGAACAGGTTGACTCCTATATAACGAAAAGGTACAGTAGAGGGCTAGCGATTGACTCGCAAGCCCGAGGTCTAAGGCAGGCTTTAGAGAACGTATGGATAAAGAAGGACAATAGTTAAAGGGCAAGTGGAACTCTGCGATCACCGTTCAAGTAAGTATATTCTTAAACATGAGTCTGCTAAAGTCTGCTGTTCTCCTTCGAGCCTATAGATGAGTTTAAATACAAGAGTTCCCCCAGAGAGATACTAATCAGATATCCTGCAACCATGATGATTACTGGGCAGTGCATCTTGTCCTGCATTTCCTGTGATCCCACATGAAACCTGAGAGTCATGACACAACCGCAATCCTATTGTCAGCTTACCTGACAGTTCCTTCCCTTGTGATCCTAAACAAATCAATTAACATGCAAAACTAAAGTTAACAAAAGCTTCCGGGCCCTTATCTAGCTCCGGGGCTGTAAAACAATCAAACTAATAAACGTCAGCAAAGTAATCAAACTAAAGATAGCAAAGCCTGCACGCTGCTCCTGTATACAGTTACCGGAACAAGTATGATTGTTAGAGAACTGTAGGTGACTAGTGAGGTGTGCACATGGTGAGCCAGTACTACAGGAGTTCAGAATGCCCTTGGGGAGTTAGCGATATGCAGATGACGATAGGGGCCTACAGTTACTGACTTAGAGAGAGGTTGTTTCCAAAGTTTATACATCATTGCTGAATAGGTGTAACGGGGGGACCCTATAGAGAGGTGAACACCAAGGTTGCGACCGCACCAAAACTCAAAGTAGAAGATAAAGATAGAGTAAAAAATTGATGAAGAATGAAAGTGGTTAAACTTAATATTGTTAAGATGAAAGCTTTACTCAATAAGGTCTCTCGAGTAAAGTTCATTATCGAAGTAGAATGCCAAACGCTTAAAGTTAAGTAGATATCAGATTTAAGCCATTGAGATTCACCACTACTCCGACCTTGTACGAGTACCGTGTCCTGCTCAGTGCTTGTCCGAGCAGTACCCTCAATCAGGAATTATCCTGCTGCAAGTGTCGGACAAACTCGTGTATAGTTAACTAGTCAATTCAGTATGAGTTTCTGCAATGCATCTCCAATACAACCGAAGGTGGAAAAACTCTTCCTATCGTAGTCATTCTAGTGTCTAACTGTTATGAGAACAACCGGAGTCAATACCACGGTGCTGGACTCACTGGCCCAATGGTTGTTTCGTCTATACAAGCTTTGCAGTCCATAATTTAATCTACGTGACTAGCCAATGGGGTAATTTGACATACAAGCTCCCCCGGTGAGGTGTAGCCAATGGTTGGCTAAGTGGGCGCTACCAATAGCCAGCCTCTCGGGACATACTCTACCGTGATAAGACTCATACCTCTAGAGTCCAATAACAACCCATAGTAATGCTACACATCAAGGGGAGAAAGTCCGGGCTGGTTAGTAAGGTATTTGTCCCCAAAGCACCCTAGCCTCCTTGCACTATCTAAGTACTTCTAGGAAGACTACCCTACTACCCGGGGGCTATGATACACTTCTAGGAACCAGGGGAACCATATATGGGTGACCCCTAGTTTGGCGGGTACCCATACTCCCCTTATATATCCTGCAAATGAGGTTCGGTCGGACAGACGGCGACGACTTCTACTGTGTTATGGCAGCTTCTCCAATGCCCTCTTTTTACCAGCAAATGAGCAACTACTGAGCCGTCTGCCTATGGCCCTCCGTCCCAATCGCTAGAGCCGGAGGGGGGTGTTAGCTAAACCCGTCCAAGTTCAATAGTATGATTGGCCCACCCTTACTTAGGTGTGTGGCCGCCTCGCACTGATGCGTGTACGCCCATGAATATCTAAGAGCCCATAGAATGTGAGGCAATCGACCTCTAAGTTCTAGGATGACTTTGCCGGTGAAGGTAGGGTAACTTGGACTCCTCAGTAGGGTAACTGGGGTCCATGGGCATAATGGTCAATTTCCCAAGGTAGGGTAACTTTGCCCTCTTGTACCTTTTACCACGTCCGAAGTCCTCCTATTAAGACCTAATATTATCATGGACATCTGTGTAATCTTCCCATAAAGTCCTTGACTTTATCCGAACTTACCTCGGAAAGGTTTCCCTCCCTTGTAGAGTACCCAAGGCTACTCAACTACTCCCTAGGCCTTGTCCTAGCTTTATCAGCTATTTGTATACTAATTATACAAGACCATATCATGGCTGGTTACCACTTGGTATACCATTTGCCCTAAGGTCATAGTCATTGTAGCTTCGTATCATAGGGTCATTACAATAGGTTGAGGCTGGCTCCCAGCATGCTCCTGACTAGAGTCCTACAGGTTCCTGCAGGGCTGACAGGATGGTTAGGAACACTTTCTGAACTACAATCTTCCAGAGATAATCCTACTACATGTAAGGTTTTCACTTTCTCTTGCTGCCTGTCACCTAGGGATGCAAATTGTCGGCGGAGGAATGGTGTGGACTTACTCAGTACACGCAAAGTCAACTCTAGTAGCAAGATGGAAATTACACCTTGTGGACAGACTTGATTGTTTGAACTAGCTTGACCGGATCTAGTCACACTGGGTGGGTTGACTGATACAATGTGCCAGGCCTTTAGCAAAGAATCCTCTGTGTCTGAAGCTGCAATATTCAGAACAGCATGCTCTGCTGATAGTAAAGTCCGGTCAAAGGATTGAAATTTGACTGACCGAGTAGTGAATAGCAAGACAATCAACTAGACTAGACAGTATCAGACCATCCAAGTCGAGTGATATCTGATGTTGGAATTGAGGTGGCACCAAAATGAACAAGAACCAATATGGGACCCGTCCCTCAGAGTTTGATTTTTAATGGAGGTTCAAGCGAATGCAGAAATAGTTGCCTACAGTGAGTTGTATATTATGACTACTAGGCGAACCTGTAACAGTAGGACTATCATAGGTAGTAAAATATGACATAGCAAAGGCTGTTTTAATTGAACAGAGATCTCATATTGGATGATTCCTGTAACAATCCTACCCTGGAGGGGTTAGTTATGCAACAGGTAACAAATTACTTACGCGAATGTTTTGAACTATCTTTATAGTACTCGTTCTTGTAAGTATCTGAGAGTGTTCTTCTTTCCGAGATTAACTTATAATCTCTTCTTCGTCTTGGACTATCTTATAGTCTTCTTATCTCACTCAAATATCTTATTGGGGAGACGTGGCGAGGGAACTTCTTCGCATCGTAATCTCTTATCTCTTTGCGAGAGATGTGAGACTGTCCTCGTCTTAACAAGGTCGTATTTGCTCTGACGCTTAAGAGCTAGGTTGCTTGCATGTAAGCGAGAGGTAGAGATAAAGGTAAAGGTAAAGTTATATTGTAACAAAGTACTTAGATGGTAGCGTGAAGAGCTCTAACTACTGTAACCAAGTTTCCTACGTATAGACCCTTAACGCCATCAACCCTGACCCTGGTGACTCATAACTCGAGTCACGCGGTCCTATGACTCAGAATGAGTCAAGCCCGAAATCTCTCAGATGACTCCTATGAGTCACTGCGCAACATGTCATAATACAATCAAACACACATAAACAAGTCAGGTGCGCAAAGCGCGTCATCTGTGTGAAACTCGTGACTCATAATGTGAGTCACGCGCAAAAGTCATTACATCATTATAACTCACAAACGTGAGTCATAGAAACCTCAACCAATCATAACATAACAATGACACGCAAGTGCGAGTCATGTGAGAACTATGAGTGAACTGACTGCATAGCATGAAACGTAAACATATATGACTCACGATCGTGAGTCATGGAAACATAAACATACCTTATGACTAATAAGTATTAGTCATGTGAAATCTGCCTTGCTTAGTTACGATTTGTGACATTAGCTCCCTTCTCCCTCAGCGTTGGTCCCACAACCCTAATTTCCCAAATCTAACAACTTCCACCCAACTTGCCTGACATCGCTTTTGAGGTACTCGTACTTCTCCAATGTTCGACGGAGGGTCCTTACTTCGTTTTCTGCTCTTCCAAGCATGAATGCCGAACTTGCGATCGTCCTTCTCTGGTTTCCGACATATGTTTCGAGGTCGGCAATCGTTTTCTTGTTTTTGTCCCGTTCCTCCAGCAGTTCTTGTATTTGCCTTGGTAGGCTTCAACATCTGGCTGGGTTCTTTTACTCTCCTCCCCCCAAGGGCGTGTCCTTGCGTCCTGTCCTCATCCTCTCCCTTTCTTTTCCGCGGGTATCGGTCTTCTGGGGTTGTAGTGATGTTTTGATTTTTCCTCCTTCTGCTGCCAGCACCCATATCTCTAGGACTTCGTCCAGTGGGTTCGTCCATGTTGTTCCTTTTTCTTTTGCTGGACCCCACTGGTCACCTTTGGTCCCACGTGTGGTTCCTCGTTGAACCCTGAGGGTCCCGTTGCTGGTGGTTGTGTTTCGCATGTCTCTTCCCATCCGGAGGGACCAGCAGGCGACTTGTTTCGTGGTCGGGGTTGTGGAAAGTAGGGGCTTTCTTTGTCTGTTCTGTGTGTTTGGCATGCATCCTCGGTGCATGCCGTCCAGCTCATTTCTGCACCTGGGCACTTGGATGGTGTGGGGCTTCTCATTGGACAGTAGTCCGGGCTTGTTGGCAGAAGTGTGGGTGCTGTTCCTTGCGCTGATGTTGGTCGTGATACTCGTACTGAGGGCCACCCGTTGTCTTCCTTCGTGATGTCTATCCTGAGAGGGCTTTTCAGGATATCGCTCATGGAACCGTTGTTTTGTGTTGACTGCATTTTCAAAGTGTGAGGCTGGGTACCAGACTTTATCGTGTTCGGGAGAGTAACCGGTCCACTTGGCCCGGTATTGGAGTTTTCCGTGGTAGAGTCTTGCGTCAACTATTTCTTCAAGTTCATATTCTGGTTCTCCTTCGATAATAATAGGCGGAGGAGGTTCTTGTCTTTGGGATGGTAGTTTGTTGTTTTCGTATGGTTCTAAAAGGGAGATATGAATGGTGGTGTGTATTTTCATTGTGTCGGGTAGGTCAAGTTGATAAGCGCGTGATCATATTTTTGCCAAGGTTTTGAATGGTCCGATTTTCTTGTAATCAAACTTCTTGCATAGTCTCGTTGTCCTAAAATTTCTGGTTAAGAACCATATCATATCTCCTGATTTGAGATTTGGATCGGGTTTTCTGTGTTGATCGTAATATTCTTTTTCTCTTATCTGTGCTTCCGACATTTCTGCTCGTAGTACGTCATGTAATTGACTCATTTCCTCGTGTGGCGTGACATTTCCTTACATCAGGTGTCCTATCGCTTCGTATGCGGGGTTTATTCTGTAGTTGGCGAAGAAGGGGGTGTCTTTGATGGTCTCTTGATATCCGTTGTTGTATGCGAATTCCGCCGTCGGTAGTAGTTCACACCAATTATCTTGTTGATAATTAGAATATGCTCGAAGATATTGTTTGAGCGTCGCATTGGTTCGTTCGGTCTCTCCATCCGTCTGTGGGTGGAAAGCCATGCTTAATCGTCTCTCGATCCCTAATAGTTTTGTTGTTTCTTTCCATTAGTCTGATGTAAATATGGTTCCTCGATCGGTGATGATATCATTTGGTAGTCCATGAAGTCGAAATATCTCTTTTATGAAGCTTTTCGCAAACTGCCGTGCATTCATATCCTTGTGGCAAGGTATAAAATGGCTCATCTTCGTTAGGCGATCTATGACTACTAGGATTGCGTCATATCCTTCTGACTTGGGTAAGTCCGTGAGGAAATCCATGGATATCGATTTCCATGGCTTTTCCAGTACTTTATTTGGTTGTAGTAGTCCGTATGGTGCATGTCTGACTGCTTTTGTTCTTTGACAAGTGTCGCAGTTCTTGACGTAATCTTTGATTAAATCCCTTATGTGTGGCGAGTAATATTTTCGTTGTATGAGTTCGGTGGTCTTTGCCGTTCCCCCGTGTCCTGTGGTAGGGATATCGTGGTGTTGTTTGATAAGCTCTACTCTTAGCTTATCTTCGTTGGGTATCCATATCTTCCCTTGATACCATAAAAGGCCATCCTTCCATTGGCATAGTCCTAGGGCTACTCCTTTCATTTCCATTTTTCCTTCTTCTAACGCTTTCTTTATTGTTTGTTGTTCTGAGTCTTCTGTTGCTGCTTCTTGTAGTAATTCTTTTTCGTTTGATTGGAGTTCCACCGCTTCGATTGCTTCGAAATATTGTTCCTTTGGTAGGAGGGTTCGTTCCCTTTGTCGGATTGGTTCGTCGTTATTTTTTGGTAGGTCACCTTCTCTTCTTGTGAGCGTGTCTGGTTTGCGTCCTTCTTTTCCTGGTCGATATTCGCTCTTGATGTAGTATTGGCTTGGGATTTCCATCCATCGTATCTGTCCTCCAACTAACTTTTCAGTTGTCATAAACGGTACAAGGTTCTAGTGGTCCGTAAGTATCGTTATTCTATGTTCAGTGTTGCTAAAATATCGTCTCCAGTCTTCGAGTGCTTTAACTATGGCTAGCAGTTCTTTGTCGTGTACATCATAATTGCCTTTGGCCTTTGTCATTATTTTTGACCGATATGCTACAGGGTGTACCATGCCATCTTTTCCAGGTTGTGATAAAATTCCCGCGGTGACATAGTTCGAAGCGTCTGTCTCGATCGTGATTGGTTGTTGTGGGTCGAAGTGTATCAGGGTTGGTGCTGAAGTGAGTTGTGTTCAGATTTCGTCAAATGCTTCGTCTTCCTTTTTTCCCCATTCCCATTTTTTGTCTTTTCTTGTTAACTGGTATAAGGGTCTTGCTTTGCGGCTGAATCCTTCGATGAACCTTCGGTAAAAATTGCAGAATCCTGTAAACCTTTGGATTTCCTTCACCTTTGTTGGTTTGGCCCATTCCCCTATTGCGGAGGTTTTAATAGGATCAACCTTGATTCCTTCTCTTCCTATGATGAATCCTAGGTATTCCGTTTCTGTTGCATGGAATTCGCATTTTCCCGGTTTAATCTTGATTCCTGATGTTTCAATTGCTTTTAGAATGGCTCGTACATCTCTGATGTGTTCGCTCTTCGTTTTGGAGTATATAAGGACGTCATCTAAGTAGACGATGCAGCATATATCCACAAATTGGTGTAGTGTTCGGTTGATCCATCGTTGAAACGCCGCTGGCGCATTGCATAATCCGAAAGGCTTAACCTGATATTCGTAGCTTCCTATGTTGGTGGTGAAGGTGGTCTTCTATTCATCTCCTTCCCTTATTCTTATATTGTGGTAGGCATCTTTGATGTCAAATTTTGTGAAGAATTGTGCGCCTTGGAGTCGATCTAAGGCTTCGCCGATCAAGGGTAGCAGGTACCAATCCTTTTTGGTGATGTCGTTGAGTTCCCTATAATCGACGCATAGTCGTAGTTTTCCAACCTTTTTTTTGATAAACATTATGGGTGATCCTCTGTCAGCGAAGGAATCTCGGATCCATTTTCGTTTTTTGTTTATTCGTATGTATTCACCCAGTTCTTCCAATTCCCTCGCTTCTAAAGGGTATATCTTCTTTATTGGTAATCGTTTTTCTTTTTCGATGTTGATCTCGAGGTCTACCCCTGGTCGGTGGGGTGGCAATTCAGTGGCCTCTTCTTCCTCAAAAACCCTTTGGTATTCCCAATATTCTTCGGGGACTATCTCCGTGAGATCCTTCTTTCTTTGTCCTTTTTTGCTCTGGATTGCTAGTTCAGTACTAATATTTGGCGCTAGTATTTCCAGTTTTCCATTGTGGTATCTTCCCCATAAAAGGCCATCCTCATCTCCTTGTTTTTTAGATCTTTCAAACGTCTTGCTTGAGATTTCGTCTATCTCAATTCTTCTTATATCGGTACTTCCGAAGCTTTTAGTTCCTCGTTTCGTATCCTCGAGATGAGTAACTTCTTGACATTCCGTTTCCAGAACTTTTTCTGGTAAGAGCTGGGCTATCCTTTCTCCTTGTTGAACATGATAGTCGTAGTTGAAGAGGTTGACTAGGACAACTCCTATTTCTCCCGTGTAGTCCCTGTCGATTACTCCCGCATTGACTGTTATGCCGTGTTTAACGGCCAGTCTGCTTCGCGGTGCAATTCGTCCATAGGTGCCATTGGGGAGTCTCATGGATATTCCTGTTTTGACTACTTGTTGTCCTTTGGATGGGATAGTCTTGTCTTCGATTGTGTACATGTCGTGTCCTGCAGAGCTTCTTGTACCCTTCGTGGGTATCTTTGCATCCTTATGCATTTTCTTGACTAGGATACATTTATCTTCTTTGGCCTGGATCGTGGAGAACCTGCTGATTAGGTTCTCTTCCAAGGCTTCCGCTTCTGGTATCGTATATACCGTGCGCGATTCTTTCAGGCACATGGTTGTGCATTTTTCACTATCCAAAGTGATCTTTTTCCTTGCCCCTAGTCAATTCGGGGGTTATGGTTTTTTAACCATGGCATTCCTAAGATTGCTTCGTGATTTTGGAGTTTAGCTACTTGGAAGGTCGTAATTTCCCTATGGGCTCTGATGTCCATAGGTACCGTTGCTATATGGGTAACAGGCCCCATTGAGCTAGGTTCGCCATCCGCTAGGTAGATCTCCCTTGTGTTTTTAGCTTTTCTTGTCCGTATCTGATATTTGTGGCAGAATTCTTGGTCGATAAAGTCTTCTGTGGCCCCCGAATCTATCATCGCATTGACGGTTGTGCTATTGTTTATACCATGTAATGGTATTCTTACCATGGTATGATCGTTTTCGTTTTCTAATGTCTCTGTGTTGTTGAGTACTGGGTATAAATTTCTGATAACAATGGGTTTTCGCTCGGGTCTGTCCCTCAGACCATTCTTTACTGGGGACAGTCGTCGTTTCCCGCAGGTTGAGGAATCGTTTCTTCTTCGTCCATATTGATGGTTTTGATTTTGGTGTCCTGTCTCCAGCTTTTGACTCCTCCAGCTATTGCGTTGCTTCTCCTAGGACTCCATCATGGTTGTTGGGTGATTCCTTTCTTTCCTTCGTTGCAATTTTGTATCCTATATCCTGCTCTTCCGCATCGTAGGCACAATCCTTGTGCCATCATTCGTTGATATTCGCTTCGTGGTATATTCAGCCTCAGAACCCTATTGGTGGCATCGAGATCCATAGGTTCGTATGTCTGATTGCTTTGGAAAGTCCCGTTTTGGTTCCTTACTGTCTTGTCTATCTTTGTGGATTCTTCTCCTCTGTTCTTGTTGTATTTCAAGAATTTCATCCCTGCTTCCTTTTTGATAGCCCATAATGCTATGGCTTCGACCTCTTCTTGATCTAGTTCGGCAAGTATCCACGCTTGTTGCAATTCTTTTTTCATTGCGGCTATGAGGAACTCCGACATAGTAGCGCCATCCATGTGAGCTGTGCTTGCTATCAGTCGGAAATCGTTCCAGTAGTCTGTCATCGATGATTGCCTTTGTTTTAGTTTTCTTATCTTGGCCCTTGCTTCGTCGCTTGCATTGACTGCTGCAAATTGTCGCCTTAGTTCATTTTGATATTCGTCCCACACTGTCCAGCTTTTGGCCTGTACTTTTTCGGCATATGGTTTATACCATTTCATGGCATCTCCTCTTAACAGACATGTGGTATATTTGATCTTGTCGTCGTCGTGGCTTTCTTCCTATTCCAAGATCTCGAAGTATACTGATAGCTGTGCTAGCCATCCTCTTACGTTGTCTCTGTCTCTGTCGAACGTGGTTGGTTCTCGAATCTTGGGTTTTCGTGTCCCAGTTGATAAACCCTTTCCTTCCTCCTCTTTCGGCATCTCTTTTGCTTTTTCTTTGGATGTCATAATGGTATTCCTCCGGGTCCTTGTCGGAGTGTCTTCTTCTGAGCTTTGGGGCTCTACTTCAGAATCTGAGGCTACTGGACTTGCTGTTGAGGAGTGTTGAACTCCTTCTGATAGGGCTTCTCTTAGGGATGTAACGTCGATTCCTTCTTGTGTGAGATCTTGTGTTGGGGTTGCGTTTTGTGGTACTATCGCCGTGTTTTCTTGTTCGTTAAGTCTTGCTAGTTGACGCTACCAAATGTAACAATCCTACCCTGGAGGGGTTAGTTATGCAACATGTAACAAATTACTTACGCGAATGTTTTGAACTATCTTTATAGTACTCGTTCTTGTAAGTATCTGAGAGTGTTCTTCTTTCCGAGATTAGCTTATAATCTCTTCTTCGTCTTGGACTATCTTATAGTCTTCTTATCTTACTCAAATATCTTATTGGGGAGACGTGGCGAGGGAACTTCTTCGTATCATAATCTCTTATCTCTTTGAGAGAGATGTGAGACTGTCCTCATCTTAACAAGGTCGTATTTGCTCTGACGCTTAAGAGCTAGGTTGCTTGCATATAAGCGAGAGGTAGAGATAAAGGTAAAGGTAAAGTTATATTGTAAGAAAGTACTTAGATGGTAGCGTGAAGAGCTCTAACTACTGTAACCAAGTTTCCTACTTATAGACCCTTGACACCATCATCCCTGACCCTGGTGACTCATAACTCGAGTCACGCGGTCCTATGACTCATAATGAGTCATGCCCGAAATCCCTCAGATGACTTCTATGAGTCACTGCGCAACATGTCATAATACAATCAAACACACATAAACAAGTCAGGTGCGCAAAGCGCGTCATCTGTGTGAAACTCGGACTCCTAATGCGAGTCACGCGCGAAAGTCATTACATGATTATAACTCACAATCGTGAGTCATAGAAACCTCAACCAATCATAACCTAATGATAACACACAAGTGCGAGTCATGTGAGAACTATGAGTCAACTGACTGCATAGCATGAAACCCAAACATATATGACTCACGATCCTGAGTCATGGAAACATAAACATACCTTATGACTAATAACTATTAGTCATGTGAAATCTGCCTTGCTTAGTCACGATTTGTCACAATTGCCGACTGGACAGGACTTCACCTAATCAAATATTGCTGTCAAGTTTTGTCTTCTGCTTCATTCTCGACTGAGGGGCCGGTCTCCCCTTCAGGACCTGACCAGTCAGACTATTCAGAACCATGCTGTCACTATCATCGACTATTTCTATATAATACCTGCAATAGATATAAGTAGAAACTTATTTTTAGAGCACAAGATCAAACTACTCATATTACAATATTCTAGTAGCAAATCATGGTAGATACGTGAAGAGCTAAGCTGCTCTGTTTTTCTTCTTGTTTTTTCAATGTTCTACAATCCACCATTTTCATAGAATGGCTCTAATGATTACAAGTAGAAGATACTGCACATTTGTGGACAATAAGAAAGACTCGTTCTAACCAGTAATCTCAAGCATCCAGGCCACCCTGCAGGCATCCATTGGGCTTTAGCCCAGAGAGGCATAGGGATAGGTTCAGGATGTAGGGTCGGGGTGTCCCCCAACTGTGAAGCACTGGTGGTGAGATAGTGACTGTAGGTCTTTAGATCTCTCTGCAGTGCAGTAACTCTTGGGTTGTACATGCAAGCGTCCGGGTCTGGTGAGGAATGTTTGCTGAACTGGTCTATGCTACCAGTCGACTTCAAGTATCGTTTACAGTATAGCCAGCACGGTCCTAACCTTCCCTGGTGTTGCCCGTCCGAGCACCTTCAATAAGATAGACTATGAGCTCTAGCCTACCCTGGCTTCCTGTGTAGATGGACAGACTCTGTGGCTGAAAACACTGCAGTTGTTATTGAAGCAGGGACACAAATTCTGTCAAGGGATATTCCTAGTGGGTGTTGACAAATAAAGGATTTCATTATAGTGAGGTAAGGCTGTAGTGTAATCTGCCCTATTTGAACTTTAACCGGGCACCCCATGGACAAGTGAACTTTATGGTTGCGACCGCAGTGAGAACTCCAAGTACAAGATAAAGATGAATAATTCAAAAGAATAAAAACAGTAAAACTTAATATTATTAATCTGAAAGCTTCACTCAATATGTTCTCTCAAGGAGAGTTAGTGTAACGACCCTACAACATGTAGCTACAATAACTATCACCTTAGCCCAAATGGTATACCAATTTGTAACCAGAGGAGGTATGGTCTAGTATACTGGGTATACAAATTGCTGGTTAAGCCAGGACAAGGCCTAGGGGGAATTGCAGTAGCCTTGGGTACTCTGTAGGGCAGGGTAACCTTTCTGGAGTAAGTTTGCATAAAGTCACAGAATTTGTGGGAACATTGCAAGAACCTTCGAGACTAGATTAGGTTATGACAGGAGGCCTCCTGAAGCGGTTAAAGGCATAGGATGGCAAAGTTACCCAATATTGGAAATTTGGCCATTATGCCCATGTACCCCAGTTACCCTACTGAGAAAGCCAAGTCACCCTACATTCACTGGCAAAGTCAGTCTGGAACTTAGAGAGGTCATTTGGCTCACATTCTACCGGCTCTTAACTGTTCATGGGTGTACATACACCTACGTAGAAAGGCCATTAGCCTGAGCAGTGGTGGCCCAAATATACTATTAAACTTTGGAGGGTTGCGCTAACATGTAACATATATACATGTTCCGGTAACTGTATACAGGACCGGAGTGTAGGATTTCCTAAGTTTAGTTTGCTTACTTTGCTTACCTTGATTAGTTTGATTGTTTTACAGCCCCGGAGCTATATTAGGGCCCGGAAGTTTATGTTAAGTTTTGTTTTGCATGTTTATTGTGTTATTTAGGAACACAAGTGAAGGAACGGTCATGTAAGCTGACGATAGCATTCAGGCAGTGTTATGACGCTTCGGTTTCATGTAGGATCACAGGACATGCAGGGCAAGGTGCACTGCCCGGTAGTGATCGTGGTTGCAGGATATCTGATTACTATTGCGCTGGGGAAACTCTTGTATTTAAACTCATCTCTTGGCTAGCAGGAGAACGGCAGATTTTCAGCAGACTCTTGATTTATGAATATACTTGGTTGAAAGGCGATCTCAGAGTTCCACTTGCCCTTTAACTATTTTCTCTCTATCAATGGGTCACTTGAAGCCTCCCTTAGAGCTAGCGCTTGCCGGTGAAACGCTAGCCCTCGATTGTACCTTTTCGTTACACAGGAGTAAACCTGTTACATAACACCACCCTCTGGCCCCAGCATAGGGACGGCGCGTGTTAGGCAGACACCTTTGTAGTTGCTCAATTTCTAGTAAAAAGAGGTTATTGGAGCAGCTACCGTAACACGAGATAGATCTTCATGGTCCGTCGAACTGAATGTTGTTCACATGATATATAAGGGGACTATGGATAACCGCCAAAAGGAGGGTTACCCACAAATGGTCCCTTTGACACCTAGCCGTCTATATTAGGCTATGGGTAGTAGGGTAGTTTGGCTAGAGGTACTTAGCTAGTCCATGAATGGCAGGGTGCTTTCTGGCCAAATTCCTATGTAACCAGGCAGAACCTTCTCCTCTTAATGTGTAGCATTAGTATGGGTTGTCAATGGACTCTCAGAGTATGAGCCTTATCGCAGTAGAGCATGTCCCAAGTGGCTGGCTATAGGTAGCCCCCATTTAGCCAACCATCGACTACATCGCACTGGGGCGGCTTGCATGTCAAATTATCACAGTGAGTAGTCACGAGGATTAAATAATAACCTGCATAGCTTATATGACGAAACTACCACGGGGAGAGTGATTCTACCACCTAGGTATTGATCCCTTTTGTAGGCATGATAGTTACCCCGTGGTATGTCTTTGATAGGAAGATTCTTTCCACAGGCGGTTGTATTGGAGATGCCTTGCAAAAACTCATACTCTATTGACGGAGTAAACTGAACCCGAGTTAGTCTGATACTTCCGGCAGGAAGGTTCCTGATGAAGGTACACCTGGGAGAGCGCAGACCATGACAGGGGGCTTGCAACAAGGTCGGAGTAGTAGTGAATGTCAAAGGCTTAAGTCTGGTCTCTACTTAAGTTTAAGGGTTTGGCTTTCTACTTGGATAACGAACATTTCCTTCACCGAACTAAATTGAGTGAAGCTTTGACATTAACTAGGATAGGTTTTACCATTTGATTCTTCTGAATTATTTCCCTTATATTTATCTTCTACATTGAGTGTTTGGTTCAGTCCGAACTTTGGAGTTCAACTATCTATAGGGGGCCCGTTACAGTTGGCTATCACAGTAGAATCCCAAGGGCTTAAACTTTTGTAAATATCACACTTAGGTGTTTGGTATTCACCACTACTGCGACCTTGTTGTAAGCACCCTGGCATGATAAGGGTTGTCCGAGGTCTACCCGGTATTGGGAATTAACCTGCCACAAGTATCGCACCCTCTCAGGTACCCATAACCCTATTAATAGGATATAAGCTTCTGCAATGCAGCTCCCATACAACCCCAGGTGGAAAGACTCTTCCTCTCAAAGTCATGCCAGTGGCTAACTGCCATGACAACAACCGAAGTTAATACCTAGGTGGTGGACTTGGGTAGCCCAGTGGTAGCATTGTCTATACAAGGTATGCAGTCCACCATTTAATCTACACGACTACTAAATCTGATGATTTGACATGCAAGTAGCCCTAGAGTGTAACAGGGGCACCCTATAGAGAGGTGCACTCCAAGGTTGCTACCGCACCAAACACTCAAAGTTGAAGATAAAGATGAGGTGAATAATTCAAAAGAATGAAACGGTTAAACTTAATATCCTTAAGGTCCATGCTTTACTCAATTAGTTCTCTGGAGGAAAAGTTGGTTGTCAATGGAGAATGCCAAACATGTAACCTTAAGTAGATATCAGATTTATGCCTTTGACATTCACCACTACTCCGGGCTTGTGCGAGTACCTTGTCATGCGGAGGGCTTTCCGAGGTCCACCCACCATCAGGAATTATCCTGCGGGAAGTATCAGACCAGGTCGGGTACGCTTAACGCGATCAATAGGATAGGAGATTCTGCAATGTATCTCCAATACAACCGCAGGTGGAAAAACTCTTCCTATCGAAGAGATGGCAGTGGCTAACTATCATGCCAACAACTGGAGTCAATACCCAGGTGGTGGACTCATTCACCATGTGGTAGTTTTATCTATATAAGCTATGCAGTTTATTACAATATCTACCACGAACCATCTCCCCTACACCTCCGGCGATTGAAATCTCAACACCAGGGAAATCATCGTGGGATCCACCACCACCCCCACTCTTCCCACTTGATGGCTTTTGCCTAGGGCAGAGATGCTACAACCCCTCCTCTCCCTCTGGGGTCTACCCCCTCCTGCACAGGGTTCTTGTTCCTGTTCATCGTTGACTCCCGCTCATGAAGTTCGGTTCTCCCCCTGACCCCGCACTGCGTTTGGACTTCGCTTAGGTTTTGCACAGTCGGCGTTCTGTCCTCTTCGCGCACGGTCGGCGCTGCGCATTCCAAGCCCTTTGCGAAGTACCTTTCCTTCTCGGTTATGTGGTCCTGTCGAGGAACACTTCGGTCAGTAACTGTTAGGCAGGAGCCTATCTCAAAGTCTTGCGAGATAACTCAGGGCGATAATCTGAATCGTAGATGGAGATTCTCTAGGAAGGCTCCATGTCTCAAAATAGTGGTAGGTAAAGTGATCAAGATTTTTCTAGCATAAAAACTTATATTGATAAGATCTCTTCTCCGTTGCTTGATGATGTTCTAATAGCTTGGGAGGCACCACAATATTTTTATGCCGTGTCTGGGTTGTCGCGGGCTCCATCTAGCTTTCATACTGTCTAAGTACCTGCTAACAAACTCCAGTTTCTTCTAAAAGTGCGAACACCATTTGACCCTGACAATTTCTGTTATCTGACTTGGACTTCCGAATCGCAATACCATGAATTTTCCTTACGGTGCTCCCACACATCAGTTTATTGGTTACGATCCATCTTCGTCGGCATGGAGTCTTGTTTACTATTGGATACGCAAAATGGTCTCCATGATCGAACCAACAAAGGGGTCAGCTTTGTTATCGAACCTCTCAGCATTGCAGACATATCCTGCAACCGACATCTGTGAGGCATAAGATAGACTTGTCACGATAATCGCACCAATAGCCATTATCCCTCCATAGTCATATCGTTATCGTATGGTCCGTCAGTATCCTATGGATACTTTGGACGTGTGTGAGTGTGGGTATGCCTGAAATTCTCAAACTACCTCATCCAACAACACCATTCACTTCTGCGGCTTTCATCGCGAGAGTGTTGAGTATAGAATGTGTTGCTTAACCATTGTCCGTAAAAAGGTCCCGTTACTTAGTGATCACTTCCGGAACTCTTGTCTTCAGTGCTCAGTAAGCTTATGCGACGTCGACCGATTGGGCTCGAGCCACTTGCATAAGCTCGCCAAAGGTCTCTCCTCATATATCCTGCGAATGGATTCCGGTCTGACGGACGGCCGCGCCCTATATGGGGTTATGAGGAGGGTTCCAATGACCATGTCTTTGGTGATGGGAGGCCACTACACCGGCGTCTCCCGATGTAGCGCCATCCCAACGCTGGTGCGGGAGTGTGGTGTTGGCTTGTCCTTTTGAACTCAGATTCCTAAGGTAGGGTAACTATAGGCTTTTATTCACCAATGGAAGGCTAAGCCTTCCGGTATGCCTAACCGTAACTTCAGTACCTTATCTTTGTTTCGTATTCAGAAAGCCATCGGCCGTGGTTACTCTAGTCGGTCGTCTGAAGTGTTCGGAAGCCCTTCAACCTCCCATCCCCCTTGCTCTACCTTCCTGGTTTTCGTCCCGTTGGTCGGTTACAGCTACTCCCATCCCCCGTCTTCCCACCGCCTCAGCTGGCACCTTACTGCTCCCCCCTACGGTTGATCTTCGGTCTCTATACAAAAACCCGCCTCGATTGCGCCCGTCCTCCTGGCCGTCGCTAATGCCGCTTTGGCACACCCTCCGGCGACCCCTCACCAGAGTTGCCTCCATACATTGTGATATCCTGCCATCGGGCACCACTTCGTCGCAAGGCACCGCTCCGGTGTGCAGGTCCCTACTCTCACTTCCTAGCTCAGGCTCATACACGTCACTTATCAGACGTAAATTTCCTTTGTCAGGGGTTGCTTCATCTTTTATGTTTTTATACTTTTTGTAGTCGATATCGCTAAGGGTTCTCCTCTCCTTCCTCCTTGTTTCTTGCCTTTTTACTCCCTTCTGGTGTATGAGTATGTTCGTAGGATTTGGTTGAGGGATAGGCGAAATGTACGGTTGGTCTCATACCAGAGGGACTTGGATGTTTGGATGTTTCCTGGGGTGAGCAGGGTACGGTTTTTGTTGGCCATAGCGTTAAAGCTGAATGCTGTCATTGTACCTCTTTTTTTTTCTTTTTTTCTTTTTTTTTCTTTTTTTTTGAATGATAAGATTATTGTTTTAGGGTAGAAAATCCTACATGCAGCTTACGCTATGCCATAGAAAAAACACCCAACTACCCCCGAGAAAAGCCAACCCCCCAAGTCCCTCTGGTATGGAACCAACCGCATATCGCGCCCCCAACAAGAAACCCTTGACTAGCTAAGAAGATAGACGAAAGGAAGCAGATCAAAGAACAAGCAGGAAGAGTCAGGAAAACCCATGGCAGGATCATCCGAACAAAGGAAAAATCAAAAAGCAAACGTAGCGGAGACCACTTGAAAATTCCGCATACTCAGCGTGGGAGGGGCCAGGCTCGGCATGATTGAAGTCCTGGGGAGGCTGAAGATGCTATCTATTTTGGCGGCACAAGCGAAAAAGAGGAAGGAGATACTGCAATACCATCCACCCAGAGGCAGGCCGTGATGGACCCTGATCGTAGTCCGAATGGTGAAGAAGTAGTTATAGATACCAGCCAGGTAGTTGTGGGTAACAGCCAAAAAGGTGAAGAAGCAGTAGGGTGCCAGCCGATCCGACGGTGAGGAGAAGAGGAGAAAGAGGGGTCGACCCAACTCTGTGGCGTAGAAACTATCGGTAATCTCGTTCGTGTCTGGACTAGGCAGGCTCTTAAAGATAAAGAGAGTAGAGAAATTGACCGTTGCCTGTTGAAAGGTTTTGTCTTACTGCAAACCGTGTACCCGGCCGTCTGTAACATGGGCGTTCGTGAAGAGTGTTGCCGACAGTTCAAATGCTCCAAGCGAGGCAGAGCAAAAGCGGGGTAGGAACAGGAAACATCATGAAAGCAAGACCAAATCCATCAACCTAAGGTGAAGAAAGCCCAAAGGGATAAACCTAAGGGCAGGAGAAGATGAGGGGAGATGCACTGCACCCCCTAGGGCAAACCCATAACGGGGGGTGGAGTTGGGAAAAGTGGTGATAATCTCGTGGTGTTGAGATTTCAATCGCCGGGTGTGTAGAGGAGACCGAGGATGGCTGTCTTTGTATCTTTTTTTTTTTTTTCTTTTTTAGTATCATTTTAGTATTGTTTAAGGTACAAACTCCCGTATGCACATCGCTCTGAGACAGGAAAAACCTCCCACTACAGTCCATCCCGCATCCCTTGTGCTAAAACCCTCTGATCCTGCCCGACACCAAAGCGTCCGGTACTATGGGTAGAAACTGCAGAAGAGCGTACACGCCTGAATACAACAAACCAAAAAACCTCCACAGACGTGCAGCCTTTAAGAAAACCCCCACCCCAACAGTGAACAACCAAGGAAAGTACACAAACCTCAACATACTCAAGGAAGAAAAATCCCAGCCGAACCCATAAGCAACCCACAGCCCACGAATGACTCCATTCTGCCACAGCAGGGGAGGGGCCAAGGAGCCAGCAGGACAATGCCATAGGCCAATGCTCACACACTAAGAGGTACAAATATATGTACCTGGGGCTCTTACGTCCCGGACCTAAGGGCAGACAAGACCACCAAGATAAAGATCTGTAACCGAAACCAGCACAAAAGGCAGTGTGTGGCAGGGCGAAGTAGGGACCGTAGGCCTACCAGAAACGAGACCGGGAGGGAGTGCATGTCACCCGGAGGCAACGGAGGCGCCAGGCATGAAACCCCTACCCCAAACTCAGGCAAAAGCCACACACGCAGCCATGACAATCACCCAAGCCCAGCCATCAGAAGTGAACTGAGGCCGAGGGTGTAGAAGAAGTAGGGTGCCAGCCACAGAGCGAAGCAGTAGGGTGCGAGCCGATCCGACCGTGAGGAGAAGAAAAGAAGGAGGGGGAGACCCAACTCTATGCCGTGGAAACTATCGCTAACCGCATTCGTGTCTGACTAGGCAGGCTCTCAAAGAGAAGAGAGAACAGAGAAATCGACCGTGGCCTGTTGAATGTTTTCTCTTACTGCAAACTGTATTCCCGGCCGTCTGTAACATGGGCGTTGAGGAGAGTGTTGCCGACCGTGCAGATGCTCTAAGCGAGGTAGAGCCAAAGCGGGGTAGGAAGCGGAAACATCATCAAAAGAAGACAAAATCCATCAACCCAGAGTGAAGAAAGCCGAAAGGGATAACCCTAATGGAAGGGGAGTGTAGAGGAGGTATGACTCCACCCCCTAGAGCAAGCTCATGGCGGGGGGTGGAGAAAAGAAAACTGGTGATAATCTCGTGGTGTTGAGATTTCAATCGCCCGGTGTGTAGAGGAGACGGAGGATGGTTGTCTTTGTATCTTCTTTTTTTTTCTTTTTTTTTCTTTTTTTTTTTGAATCATATCAGTATTGTTTAATGTACAAAATCTTGCATGCCGCTCGCGCTATGGCAGAAAAAAACCTCCAATACCCCTGGGAAATGGCCAACCCCCCATGTCCCTGTGGTGTGGAACCCATCGCATATCCCGCCTCCAACAAGAAACCCTTGACTTGCTAAGAAGATAGACGAAAGGAATCAAATCAAGAACAAGCAGGAAGAGTAAGGAAAACCCATGGCACATTCAGCCAGACAGAAGGAAAGGCAAAAAAATCAAACAACGCAGCCACCACTTGAGAAAATTGCCGTACAATCAGCGCGAGGGTTGCCAGGCCGGCCTAAAGAGACAGCTGGGGGGGCGCTTAGCCACGAGGACCAAAGCCATTGTGTTGGCAAACCCCAAAAAGAAGAAGGAGATAGTGAAATACCATCCTCCCAGAGGCAAGCCCCGATGGACCGTGGTCTTTCTAGTCCAGAATGTAAAGAAGTAGTTGTGGATTCCAGCCAGGCAGTTGTGGGTACTAGCCAAAAAGGTGGAGAAGCAGTAGGGTGCCAGCCGATCCCACCGTGTGAGGAGGAGGAGAAAGAGGGGTAGACCCAACTCTGTGCCGTAGAAACTATCGCTAATCGCGTTTGTGTGCGGACTAGGCAGCCTCTTAAAGAGAAAGAGAGTAGAGAAATCGACGGTAGCCTGTTGAAAGGTTTTCTCTTACTGCAAACCGTGTACCCGGCCGTCTGTAACATGGGCGGTGAGGAGATTGTTGCCGACCGTGCTAATGCTCTAAGCGAAGCAGAGCAACAGCGGGGTAGGAAGAGGAAACATCATCAAAAGAAGACGAAATCCATCAACCCAGAGTAAAGAAAGCCCAAAGGGATAAACCTAAGGGAAGAAGAGAGTAGAGGAGGTATGACTCCACCCCCTAGGACGAATTCATGACGGGCGGTGGATTTTGGAAAAGTAGTGATATTCTGGTGGTGTTGAGATTTCAATCGCCGGGTGTGTAGAGGAGACTGAGGATGTTGTCTTTGTATCTTTTTTTTTTTTCTTTTTTTTTCTTTTTTGGTATCATTTTAGTATTGTTTAAGGTACAAACTCCCATATGCAGATCGCTCTAACATAGGAAAAACCTCCACCTACAGTCCATCCCGCATCCCTTGTGCTAAAACCCTCTGACCCTGCCCGACACCGAAGCGTCCTGTACTACGGGTAGAAACTACAGACGAACGTACAGCCCTGAATACAACGAACCACTAAACCTCCACAGACGGGCAGCCCATAAGAAAAGCCCCCACCCCGACAGTGAACAACCAAGGACAGTACAGAAACCTCACAAAACTCAAGGAAGAAAAATCCCAGCCAAACCCATAAGCAACCCACAGCCCACGAATGACTCCATTCTGCCACAGCAGGGGAGGGGCCAAGGAGCCGCAGGACAACGCCGTAGCCCAATGATCACACACTAAGAGGTACCTATATATGTACCTGGGGCTCTTACGTCCCGGACCCAAAGGCAGACAAGACCACCAAGAGAAAGATCGGTAACCGAAACCAACACAAACGGAAGTGTGTGGCAGGGCGAAGTAGCGACCGTAGGCCCACCGGAAACGAGACCGGAAGGGAGTGCATGTCACCCGGA
>Ga0307509_10002029_pt1 | contig 33393 bp, 26 predicted proteins | sample 10_EM_MG_FD_202245 | JGI IMG/M metagenome (GOLD analysis project Ga0307509, IMG submission 202245) | Populus trichocarpa ectomycorrhiza microbial communities from riparian zone in the Pacific Northwest, United States - 10_EM | ecosystem: Host-associated > Plants > Roots > Unclassified | place...
GAGATGTATTAGTACTTTCCTAACATGGTATAGCCTGAGTGCTTTGGCCTTGTTTGATCTTCTCAGCTTTCCAAACTAAACCTATCTTGGGCTAATGACTCAGTCTCCAGGAATCCTCAGATAGCGAATCGTAAAAGTTTTTACGGTACTTGGGCGGAGCGACATCACTCCCGATAAACCAGAAAACAACGGCGTAACACCACTCCATCATGCTGCTCAGAAGGGACATGAGGGGGTAGTGGAAATCCTGCTCAGACGGGACGACGTTGACCCCGAGAAACCAAATAACGCTGGCCGAACACCTATCTGGGATGCTGCTTGGAATGGGCGAGAGGGAGTACTGAAAATACTACTTGCACGGGACGACGTCAACCCCAACAGACAGGACGCTTATGGCGAAACGCCGCTCTGGGTTGGTGCCCAGAACGGGCACGAGGGTGTTGTGAAAATACTGCTCGAGCGGGACGACGTCTGCCCCAATAAACATCGTATGGATGGCGAAACACCTCTCTGGATTAGTGCCCAGAATGGGCATGAAGGTGTGGTGAAAGCATTGCTCAAACGGGGCGACGTCTGCCCCAACAGGCAGCATAAGGATGGGCGAGCACCGCTTCTCTGTGCTTCTGCAAATGGGTATGAAGGGATAGTAAGGATGCTGCTCGCACGGGCCGATGTGGACCCCGAGAAACCAAATAACGCTGGCCGAACACCTATCTGGGATGCTGCTTGGAATGGGCGAGAGGGAGTGCTGAAAATGCTACTTGCACGGGACGACGTCGACCCCAACAGACAGGATATTTACGGTGAAACCCCCCTCTGCGTTGCTTCTGCGAGGGGGCATGAGGGGGCGGTGAAAATACTTCTCGGACGCCTGCCATAGTAGCATCATTTCTACTCTCATATCACCTATTTTCTACTAATGCTTTCCACTTTTGTGTTTCTATTATCGCATCTTTTAGTCATCGCTATTCGCGTTTTCTGTGTATATAAACACCGCGACATCGCATCTAGTCAACAGGATGAGATAGAGAACTATCTTTCGCTTACTCTACTTTACCTAGCGGTAACCGTCTTAAAGTTATTCCCTCCACGAGTCTAACAACTCCTGCTGTACTTCCATATCGAACAACCTCAACATTAACAAACCAAATGGGGATGGCCAAACACCACTCCATTGTGCTGCTGCCCAGGGGCACAAGGGAGTTGTGAGGATACTACTAGGGCGGGACGGGGTGAACTCAATAGCCTAGGTGAAAACGGCCGAATAGCGCTCTCCTGGGCTTCCAGCCCTGACCATAAGGGGGCGCTGGCCCCACTAGAGCCCCCAGCATCTACGGCTCCTGGCTTTGGATAAGGCTCTAAAGGAATTGCTCTCCTTACCGCTTTCGACCACGGTAACCTGCCGGTATCCGCTACTTCTTAAAGACTACAACAGCTTCATAAGCGTGTCCGTCCTGACCACCGCCTACTTCCTCCCATCCTATCTGTGTCCCCTCCTATAATCGCACCTTTGATACTATCTTGCTATAGTTTCCGTCTTTCATTTCTTTCTGGAGTAAGCCCGCTTACTGATAATATTATGTTAAGATAGGCTGTCCGTTTTGGAATTTCCGTTACATTTACTTTTATCTTCCTTTCTGGTTATAGATCCTCTTTGCGGGTCCATTTTCCACCTCTTATTTCCTTTGAGTTTCTCCTCCCCCCCCTCTAAAGCCCGGCATGGAAGCTGTTTTGATAAGGGTATAGAAAAATAATGAGCGCAAGAATTTCTCACGACCTGAGAGCTAGCTACTAGCCATCGCAGGGTGGTGATTGGTGCTCACTGTGGGCGTAGTTGAATGGGGAACATAGTTACAGTTAGCGGCCAACGTTTATCGTCATGGGCGTGGCAAGGGAACTCGCCGGCTCCTTATCCCCATTACAACAATCACTCCCCGACTCCTAATAAACTTTCAATAAATCGGGGCAAACCCCCGGCGCGACCGCCACAGTGGCATTTCTCGCTATCAGAAAGAGGCAATAACCAAATGCCAAGTATTGCAGGGAGGGAGATTTTGGGCACAGCCAATCCTTTAGGATGTGAGAACGGAGCCTGTTTCTCGATATCATCTGTAGGCTAAAGCAGGTGTTGTGTGGGGTGTTTAGACTTGCCTCAAAATCTCCACAAGCTTCAAACCAGCCCATTTTATCCCTAGGCCCTACAGTGCCCTCATAATGGCCATTCTTGCCCAGTCTTGTTTTGCTGTAGCAATGGCCCCTGGGGCTGGTAAGTGGAGGTGTTATGGTTTTGGTTGCCATTGTGGCGGAGCCTTCAGTTGCAAAAGTGATGATGAATTTTAGCCAAGAGCCACACATACTACTTTTGATTTGGTATGGGGATACGAAGGCAGTTCAATTGACTATCCTGACGAGACAAAGAGAGTAAAGACGTGAGCAAGTGCTGAGAGATAATTTCACAAAACAATAGGAAACCATACTGCCTTTATCCAACAATAAGTGAGCAGGGAAACCGCTAGAAAACCCTTTTCCTCCACATGACAAAATGGCTGGTAGTCTGTGACATGGGTGCCTCAGATATTGTTAGTGAAACAATGCGAAACAGGAAAGTATGCAGGACAAAGTGAAAACGAAATATGAATCAACGGCTCAGGTTGCGGGTTTCAACAACTACTTCCTTCTCCGTGTGAGTTCGAGGATGTGGTTGTCGGGAGTGTGGATCGCATTGATAGGATATAGAAAACTACAGTATTATAATAGGGTATACTACTGAAAGGAGGTATGCTGCAGTCCAAAGGTTCAATGCCAGGTAATGATATATTTTGCCCGACGAGTCCATACCGCGGGAAGCGCTATTATAGTTAATTAATTAATTTTCCCTATAAAAAGCTCACTCTAGATCCCCAATCTGCGAATCGGAATATTCGTCGAGGTATTGAACTTCATGCAAGGGCTCGTACCCGTCGAAGTTGACGGAAGCGGATAGTTGTTAGAGATAAGGAGGGTCGGTGGGTGGGGGATAAGGAGGGATAATAGCATTAGTGATTTCATTCGTTATGGAGATGAAAGGATTGACGGAAGGGCTTATGGTCATGTTTTTCCTCCACCATTATGACGGAGGCAAATGGGTTCATTCATGGAGAGAGATCGACAGGTGTCGGAAGTGATAGAATGGGTGAGATGGTTTTACTATTATATTATAGACTTATGTTTGGTAGGTTAGTTTTATGATGATGACCAGCTAATAAAGTTTCTGATTGTGCTTACCTCACAGTTTAGCCCTAGTCTAGTTCGACCGCTCCACCGCCAGGCCACCTATATTCCGGTACTCCACCCACAATAGCAGCTAGAAAATCAACACTAGACGGCCGTTTCCAGATGGTGCTAGTCGCATGTTGGAAATGGCAACTTAATGGCTACGGTTGATGCGGGATGTGCCCGCACTCTGTGACCGCTGAGGTATACGCACGCACCAGTCAAAGGACGCGCAAGCTCTGAAAATGTTTTCTCCCCCCTTGTTTTTCCTTCCTTCACACTTTTCCTCGCTTCACACCTACCTTCCTATACACAACTTTTTCCTTTCATCAAGTTATCATCAATCAATCATGATCTTCATCTCCACTTAAGCGGTTTCAGCCCACAGCGTAAAATCCTCACCGTAAATCATTACCTCCGCAGCCAGATTTTCAACACCGCTGTTGTAAGATGTCTTGATTCTCCGTGAAAAAGGGAAGCCCACCACTACTATCCTTTTTACCATCTCGGCAGGAAAGAGCTACTAATATACACAATGGACTTAGCAGTCACACCGGACACGGTGTCCTATACCAGATCAACCATTCTCCTAACATGACGCACTAGTGACACTTCCATCTCCACATTCATCTACTAGTGACATCCAATGCCGTCAACCACAAGTAACTAGATCCTGAGAAGCCATATATTCCAACACCCCCACTCTTCGAAGGACCCATGGATGAAACACAAAACAGAAAGACGGTCAGGCAATAAAGAAAGCCTATGTTCTCCACATGCAATAATAATGTCACCTCATTAAAAACCTCCCTCGGGCCTTCAGATAGGCAGCTTAAGGGTAGGAAAAGAGTGTCACGTACAGGTTGGCTTTAGAGAAATAAAAAGATAAACAAGAAGCAAAAATTCACAATATAGCTAACACTTCGGCAGTGTTTCTTTCCTACCCTCAGAAAGAGATAAACCCATAGCTCCTACATGTTTCCAATGCAATACCCGAGGTAGCGCTTTCGTAAGGATGTCGGCAGTCATTTGCTCTGTAGGGCAATGAACAATTGAGATTTCCTGATTCTGTAATGCTTTACGAGTGAAGTGGCGCTTGAGGTCAATATGTTTCGTCCGCTCATGAAATCGTGGTCGGTTGCTGAGATCTATTGCGCTCTGGTTATTGACATTGAGGGGAGTTGAAGAGACTGGTTTAGTTCCACTTAGCTCTGAATATAAGCCACGAAGCCACAATGCCTCTCTCGTTGCCTCTGAACAAGCGATATATTCAGATTCTGTTGTTGACAGTGCAACCATTGATTGCTTCTTAGAGCGCCAGGATATGGCTCCTCCTGCCATCAGGAAAACAAATCCATCAGTAGATTTGCGGTCTTGTGTATCTCCAGCAAAGTAGGCATCACTGAAACCAGTAAGAGGGTCTTGTAGTAACCCTTCCTGATCTCTCACATATACCAAGCCTAGGTTTATTGTCGCTTTTAGATATCGTAGAGTTCGCTTTGCTGTCTGGAGCTGACGGTAGGTAGCCTTGGAATTATACTTGCTGAGATAGGCAATTGTGAACCCGAGGTCTGGTCGAGTAGCCACAGCTAGGTACATCAAGCTGCCAACTAAAGACTGATATGTCCGTTGATCCTCAGCTGACATGGGATCATCTAGGTCAAGCGGCTGGGTACCTGGTTCCAAGGGGGTCTGAACTGGGTTGCAGTTCTCCATCTGAAATCTTCGTAGTATTGTCTGAATAAATCGGGATTGACTTAAGGTAATTGAGTTCCGCCTTTGGTTTATTTCAATGCTGAGGAAGCAGGTGGCTCGCCCTAGGTCAGTCATCTTATACTTTCCAGAGAGTAACAATTTTACCCTTTGGATTTCAGAGGGGAGTTTGGAGATTAGTAGGATATCATCGACATATAACAGTAAGAAGACCTGAAAGTCTGAGGTATAAAGATTGGGGTCAAAGGACGAATGTTGAAAGCCTATCGATATCAGATAAGTGTCAATCTCTTTATACCATAGCAGGGGAGCTTGTTTCAGTCCATAGAGAGCTTTAAGTAGCCGGCAAATAACAAGGCTACTATCTCCTCCATTCTCTTTAACTGCAGTAGAGTCGAGCCACTCAATGCCTTCTGGTAGCTCCATGTACTCTGGCTCATCTATACCAGGATTCAGAAACGCTCCAATGACATCTATGTGATCAGCATGATAGCCATTCTTCGCAGCAAGTGCGGTTAACATGCGTAGACTTGTCAGTCTAGCTACTGGGGCGAAGGTTTCTCCATAGACAACCTGTTCATACCCTTTAATCACCAGCCTTGCCTTCGCCTTCAATGAGCCATCAGGGAGAGTCTTTGTTCTGTAAACCCATTTGCACCCAATCACGGGCTTGCCAGCTGCTGCAATTTTGCTTGTAGCTCTCTCATATCTCCAAGTACCATGCCGCTTCAGGCTTTTAAACTCTTCTCGCATGGCCTGCTGCCAGTGAGGAAATCTAATTGCTTCATCGTAGGTAAGTGGATCGTCACCCACTACCATAGAAGGTTCGGTACTTGTGAGTGCAGCAGTGGCTTTTTCTCTCAAACGGCCGGAGCGTCGTGGCGCTACACTCTCCAATACAGCCGGAGGTTCCCTATACTCCTCATGAGTCTTCTGTTGAGGAGGTCGTGATTGGGCCTTTCTGGCTGGTGGAACTGCTTCGATTTCTTCAGACAGCGGCTCATTGCTTAGGCGTAGCTCCTCAACAGGCATAACGTTCTGACCAACAGATATCTCCTGGAATAAACCTTCAGGGTTGTCATGCTCTTCATCCTCTGTGTCTTCGGATTCTTCTACCTCTATAACTTGAGGTTTCTCCGGAAGTAAGAGACCAAATATATCCTCTGACTGTGCCAGATTACTCGTGAGGCGAGATTCATCAAATATAATATCTGAAGCACGAATAGTAGTCTTCATATCACTATCCCACAATCTCCATATTGTAGTAGTTGCGGTATAGCCTAACATAATGCAGCTCTTCGACCGATCACCAAGTTTTGTATCCTTCTGCTGAGCCTTTGGGATTCGCTTATAGCCTACACACCCAAACGTCCTAAGGTGGTCGAGTGTTGGCTTTGTCCCATATAACATCTCATGGGGTGACTTATTTCCAATTGCACGTGACGAGGATAGCGAGTGTAGATAGACCGCTGTATTAACAGTTTCTGCCCAGAGGGCAGCTGGAAGACAGGCATCTAAGAGCATAGCTCTTGCTTTACAGAGTACAGTCTGTATCATTCGCTCACTGATTCCATTTTTGTGCTGGGAGTAGGGTGGTGCTGGCTGAAACTAAATTCCTGTAGCACTGAGAATGCCGCAAAAGAAGGTATTATTGTATTCACCTTTTCCATTATCACACCTGAACCTTGATATCTCCCACTGTGGGAAGATCTTGCGAATTCTCTCGCGAAACTCTTGGAAGCGGCCAGTAACCTCATTTGCTTCCTTGGTTCTGAGAAAATAGACCCAACAAAACCGAGTATAGTGTTCTATATAGAGGATAAAGTATTGAGCACCTGAGAAGGACAAGCACTTGAATGGGCCACAAACATCTGAATGGATAGTCTCTAAGGGCCTTGTTGCTCTAGGAACTGGCGTTCGGATAAACCGCCGACGGTGCTTGGTTTTCACACAAGTCTCACAAACGCTAGAAGCAAGCGGAGTCTTGCTTCCTAGTATCGACCTCAGGGCAGCAAAGTGTAAGTGTCCTAATCTTTGGTGCCATAGTATGGCAAGCTCATCGCTCTTGCTAGGAGTTACTGAAAGTAAGAGAGCGCTCATAGGGTGTTCTGAACCTGAGGAAACTCAAGAAGCAATAGTACTATTTCTCTGACTTTCTACCAGAGATTGGATAGCTGGTGTCCGTGACTTTGGAATAGGATTACCATGGAGTCTCCATAGGCCTTGTCGGAGTTGGGCAATTGGGATTTCCTTAGATCCTATCTGTTGACGAGAGATATAACAAACTCCTTCCCGAAAGGCAATTGCAACTTCGCTCGACAGAGAACTAATTGATAGGAGAGAGAACTTCATCTCAGGGGAATAGAGCGCTTCAATATCAATATAGTGTGACTTGGATAGTAGAAGCTGAATAACCCCTTTGGCTTTAGCTAACACCTTATTCCCATCTCCCAATGTGATCGCCACTGGTCGAGTAAGAGCTTTAAGGTAGTGAAAGGACCGTCTTTCAGGACAGATATGCTCACTTGCTCCTGAGTCCACTACCCATGCTTTTGGTAAGTTATTCCTTTGCCTGCCGGTTGCGACCAAGGCACAGGGCTGCTCAATATCTACCGTGGCATAGGCGGCGGATGGGGATGGATGTCTTTTCTGTTTAAGCTCTTCTGCCCGCATCCGTAACCGGCATGCCTGCTGTGTATGTCCCTTCCGAGTACAATATCAGCACTCAATATTGCTCATGGTTCCACTGCTCAAGCTTCTTTCTCGACCAGAATTATGCGTCCTTTGGCCTGGCCAAAATCGTCCTCCCCCTCAGCTACTATTTGACTGTCACCACATTCCAGAGCGTGACCAGCGGGAGTGCCTATTATTCCTGGAGGAGTTGGTAAAGAGAGCAGCGGCACGAGTATTTGCCAGCAGAGCACTATTGGCTGAGTCTGCGGAGCTTGTACTCGATAGTTGAGCCTTCTTATTTGACAGTTCTGCTTCCCGTTCCACAATTCCAGTAATAAAGTCATCCGCAGTCAAGGCTGCATCGCGGGACATTATTTGGACAATTGCATCGTATTCATTAGGTAGGTCTGGAACTAGTTGAGAAATAAAGGTTGAGTCAGTAACCTCCTCTGTGGACCCAGCAAGCTGTTGGCGCAGCTTGGTTAGCTCAGTAATGAAGGCAGTGACGGCGGAAAACTGAGAGAGAAGTAGGCGATTAAAGCGTCCTCTCAGGGCAAATCTTCCGGCTCTTGAGGCTGCTGAATCATATTTTGCTTTTAGAGTTTGCCACATATCCCAGGGATCCATGGCAAGATTGATCTGCTGACGGGTAGCAGGACTACAAGAGGTGAATATCATAACTTCGGCCTTAACCCGGCGTTCTTCCCAAGAAGCATATCGTGGAGCAGGGTTTGCTGGAGGTTCTTTTTCTTCTTGCGTGACGATTCTGAATGCTCGTTCAATTTCCAGAAAGGCTTGAAGGTCCTGGGACCAGCGGTGGTAATTGGTTGGCAGCAGTACATGTGTTTGACCATACTTGCAGCGATAGATGTTGTCAGGGGAAATGCCAGCGACATTTGGGCTGAGTGAACTATTCGACATCATAGAGGCTTAGGGATAGGTGCGCTAGTCCGGGCTCATAACCTGTTGTAAGATGTCTTGATTCTCTGTGAAAAAGGGAAGCCCACCACTACTATCCTTTTTACCATCTCGGCAGGAAAGAGCTACTAATATACACAATGGACTTAGCAGTCACACCGGACACGGTGTCCTATACCAGATCAACCATTCTCCTAACATGACACACTAGTGACACTTCCATCTCCACATTCATCTACTAGTGACATCCAATGCCGTCAACCACAAGTAACTAGATCCTGAGAAGCCACATATTCCAACAACCGCTAGCTAGGGTTTGACGAGTGACGGTCTGTGATGGTGATTTAAAGGGGTAAACAGAAGGTGGCGGTACCTGGGCTACCTTCTCGTGAATAAGTATAGCAGTGTATGTGAACAGATTAAAGCAGAGTTGGATTTTTTGTCTCCCACGAGCTCTAATAATCGTATAGTACTAGTTCTGTTTATATCACTATTGGGATCGGAAGCGCTTTTCTGTGCCACTCGGGTTAATTATATCTACGGTAGCGGGGTTATAGGAGGTCGCACGGGTGTATTGGATTGTGTTGGGTGTGGCATTCCCTGCAAACTTAGCGTTCAAACCGGATAAATTTAGACGAGTGACACCCTGTGATGTCATTCTAGAGAAGGCGGGGAAGGGGTAGTGACAATTGAGTCAATTTCCCGGAGGAAATAGTACTCAGGTGTGGGAGTGTGCGTGAACAAACCGAAACGGGGTGGACTTCTTGTTTTCTCACAAAGTCTACAAGTCATAATGTAGTTTTTTTTTTTTGAAATCGTACTTGTACTCTACTATCTTTCGTGGTGTTAGAAGTGATGCACCCCACCCAGGACCCATTACGCCGTGGATAGAACAGAGTATTCCCAAAACCGCTAATTATGTGTGGGAGGTAATAGGAGTAGCTTATCTAAAGATGAGAAGCAGAGAGATGAGGAAAGCGAAATAAGAGTTGCTGTAGAACCTGATTGATTGATTTGGTTTGCCGGAAGGGAGAGACTGTGTGTAAGAGAGAGAAGATTTGAAGAGAAACAAGAGCGAGCCGCTACCAATGGCAGCCAAGGCAGCTCCATGACTGAGCAGTCCCGCTTCAGTATACAATCTATGTTATCCAACAGGTATTATGCGAGTGACATCCTATGACCACTGTTCCTAACCGTCCTTCCAGCCCGCCTTGGAGTTAGGACCGGACAGACCGCTGGCGGTAGTCCGTCTTTTTCGAGTACATGGACGGGCTAGGGTAGATGGAGGTAGGGCCCTGTGCTGTTTTTCTGTTACAGCTCTTTGGCTGGTATGCACAGAAACTTCAAGCTCATGATTTGATCACGCTTATAGTTTATGATCAGGCAAATCATGTGCCATATGCGTAAACTAATAAGCGAGGAAGGATCCATCTGTGAGAAGTAAAAAGCCAAAAGTGTTTTCCAAATTAGAACTCAAAAAGTACGGGCATGAATCCGCAAGGCTGCAAGCATATACTTGCTGCAGACAACACTGGCGCTGTCAGAAAGCTCTGATATTGCTGCGGGTGTCCAGATCCGGGAGGGTCAGTCGGGTTACCCGGTGACTCTTCTGGGGAATGCCGGGTATTGTGCTGCGAGTCAACTTCGGTTGCATCAGTTCTTTGGCTTTGTTGTGACATCACCACTGTGACCATAGTTAAAGCAAAAGGCTTATGGAGGTATTTAAAAGAGAAAATAAGGCTGGCTGCGGAATGATCGGTTTAGTCTTATCTTAATACTTGGAGCACTTGATCTATTTAGCCTTCTTCACTTTCTTGCAGGCGGGTCGTTTGCTCTGGCGGTTGCATGGCATCGCCGTGTATCGCTCATGCTTTGTCTTCAGCCCCCGGCTGTCCCCCTCATTTTTTTCCACAAGTGCCCGGCCGTAATTACTAATCCCTGTAGCCTGTGGACCCCGCAGTCTTTGCCTGCACCCTAGAGTCCTTACTCGCACCCTACCATCTTCTGATACCTGTGGTCCCCCGCGCAACCCCGGCAGTCCTTTTTGCACTTCGGTGGCGAAACTGTTGGAAATGATCCGTGGTCGGCCGAGTACTTTAAGCGGTGGGCAGAATAAACTCTTTGCGGACTGCTTGGTGGGTAGGGATAGTGCGGACGGGGCTTTACTGAGGGTGAAAAACAAGAGAGAGATTCAAGGTCAAAATAAGAGTTACGTTAAGAGCAGTTTCATTGGTTTTAGTTTTACTGTGTGGAAAGAACTTGTTAAGTGGAGAGAAGTGAAACGAAGCAGAGCGCAAAGAAGACAAGTGGGACACATAAACCGATGACAACCAAGTCAACCGATGACTAAGCTTCGGCGAACAACCCCAGATATCCAACAGAAACGATTCACGACGAGTGACAAACGGCGAAACGAAACGAAAATGCCAAGGAACTCACACCTAAAACGATCGCACTCAGGAGCGGGGAAAAACTCTTCACTAATTTAACAGTCTCTCGCCCGACGACGTCTACCGATCTCGATGCTCTATTCTTTAACTAAGGTCGATGACAGGAGTATATATCAATCACAAAGCCATCATATCCATCCATGAGGCACCACACTACTCCATGTGAGTCTCTCCTTCCCTCGTGAGCACTCCCGGCTAACTAAAAGGAAAGGTTTTTGATTCCCACCTCCGGGCTTCCAGCTCTCTCCGTTGGCCTTACAGTGCTTCCGCTTTTCTCCCGGATCTTCTCCCGGCTTTCCCGAAAGCTGCACTATCCCAAAACTATCGCGCATTTCTGCATGTGAAATGCTTCCCACAAACACGCCCGAAGCCAAAACATATGCCCGAATCCTCAGCGCATTTCCAAAGTCAAACAAGTGCGTCCCCGACGGCCATCTGAACAACAAAGGAAGTATCGTGAGAGTATGGCGAGCAGCACTATTTTCAACATCCACAACCCGGTAGGGAAAATCTCGTCATGTCCGGGACGTGTGTGTTCAGACGGTGGGCTATGTTACAGTACCATATTAGAGCTGTGGGGTATGATACTGAAAAAGGGGATCTCGCAACTATGGTCTGATGCCGGTGATAGTGTCTCTTTCCATAGTGTTGGAATTATTTGATGATCGGTATGCTCGGCATATCGCGTACGGCATATCGTGTTCCGCGAGTTTTCTTTATTGATTAAACAAAGACTTCGGATATGTGCTCTAGATCGATACGCTCGCCGGGAGGAAAGTGGAAGTCTTTGACACTGTTCCAGCATGCTCAGCATACGTGCAGCCTATTCCGTCATCGTTCTGACAAACCCTTCGGATATGCGTTTGGGATCGGTGTAGCGCCGGAGGAATGCAAGACTGAAAGAGTATGTTACGGGAGAGTGTCGGATGTGCGGGGGCTATGGAGCGCGAAGAAGGTTTGTTTGTGACGTTTGTCTTTTCCATTGTTAGTATGATCATTTTCTCTCACCCATATCCCCCTTTCCCTTCCGCAAAAGTGACTTGTGTCGCGATCGATCGAAGGATGGAAGAATAGGAGGACGTTGTTGTTGTTTTATTTATACTTCTGTATTTACAGCTAGTTGGTTTAGTTAGTAGGGCATCGAGAATTAAGGGTTGTGAGCGTGAGCGAGCAGTTGAATAGAAGTGAAGTTCCCGGTTAGGTTGTGTGTTGGCGATCTGTCTTTAGTGTTGCTTTAATCTTGGCGTTTCGTTTCGTCGTGCAAATATCAGTTGAGCCGTCCGTCGTTTGCCGATCAAAAACATAAGTTAGAGGTTTATGGTGGGGGACTGCTTGAATCGAACTACCCCAGACCCCAAGATTGCCCGACTTTGAATGATGAAGGCTCTAGAACAACAACACCTATCAAAGATATAAAGCTATTGAATGATAGATTAGAAGCCAGAGAACAAGGTAATAGAAGCAGATTTAAAAAATAATATGATGTTTTGATTGAGTTATGGGAAAGGCAGTTATTGAGGCAATGTCACCAGCCATTGTTTACTGTTAATATACAGGTTAACATGCCAAGACCATTGACAACCTTCTGTTAGGTCTGCGATAACAGAAAACTAAATTAAATTAACCTACAATTAGTAAGATAAACCAATGTCGCGTTGGTCCGGTTTGAGGAGTCCCCCACCATATGGCATAGGAAGGACGGATAGGTTTAGAGTTCGTTACGGGGCCTCGGGGGCCCCCGAAAAACACGGCCCCCCGGCCCCATTCCCCGCCCCGTCCATGCCCCGGACAGGCCCCTGTCGAATTCGGGAGGCAGGAGACGAAGCCCTGTCCAGGGACTGAGCAGGGTCGGGCCCGTGTAACGGCGGGGCCCTCGAGTGCAAAACCCGCCCCGCCCCGCCCCGCCCCGTAACGAACACTAGATAGGTTAAGTTTCCTGATAACAAGCGGATTTTCTGTTGCCAACCTGAGGATAAAGAGACTCTTACTTGTAGATGGGGCATGAAATGAGGCTTTGGTTAGCATACGAGGATTGCATGCAGGGGCGCTACCAGGGGATGGGGAAGTCAGTGCACGGTATTTATCCGTGGTGCTGGGAGTGAGGTGTGTGCAGTATCAGGTGGGATTTCTTTTCCTCAACTCAATTTCTATTGTGTGGACAAAATAAACCGATTACCCGGGAGAGCATGGCAACGCATCGCTTCTGGGCTCTCACAAAAATCATTACTACTCAATAGGCACCTCGTAATACCTTCTCTTTTTTATTATTATTAAGGCTGATGGATGGTGTGCTAAGTACTGATTACTCCCATTTGTTTAAATTATTTTTACTCATTTTCTTTGGTTCAGTTGGGGTGGTTGTATGAGGAGATTGACAACATTAGAGCGAAAATTATGAGGCTCGGTTGATCGGTTAATTTTTTCCACTAACATACCGATTCAGTTAACACAGCTAGAGAGTATTTGACCAAACTTTGCAGGGATTAACCGGGCTGCCCAGAGGGCACCCATTAGGTTCCACAAAGACCCCACTTTTCCTCCGCTAACGGCGCTTGCACCAACCGACCTACTTAATCACCAATCCTCTACTACTTTTCGAATAGCGAAGATGTCTGAGTATCGCTTTCACGACAATATCAACTCCAATAATACTAGCCCCTTTAGCAGTATGTGGAGCCAGTATACTAGTACAGTTGCAGACGACCGACCACAAATCTTGGCCTGGCTATCGCCGCTGGAGCCTAGGCTACGGCACAAGGAAATTCAAGAGAGTAGGGTGGAAAATGTAGGAGGATGGGTCTTGGAGACAGAGGAGTTCAGAAACTGGTACGCCGGTAGTGGGGGGGATGGATCCGATAAGGCGGTTTTATTTTGCTACGGAGATCCCTGGGTTGGAAAGACTTTTATTTGGTAAGAAGGACGAATCTCGACGAATGGAACAAGGTCAAGCGCTAACAAGCTGTGATTCTAGCTCATTAGTGGTAGACAGCTTGGGGGATCAGACCAGAGGCCAGGGGACCGCGATTGCATGTTTTTATTTCGACTTTGCAGCCCGGGGAGAGCAGTCATCCGTGAGTGTGCTGGGTGCCCTGCTCAAACAGGTTATGAGCGGACTAGAGGAGATAGCCGAAGAGATAGCCGAAGAGATAGCCGAAGCGTATCATGATCAGAGACTGGTAGTTGGTGGACGGGGACCACAGCTTGCCTCTATTGTAAAGATGCTCCGGAGTGCCGCTTCCATCAGGCGCACATTCATATTTATCGATGCACTAGATGAATGTGTCGCGCGAGATCGAGTCAAGATTCTTGATTCGCTCAACCAAATCATACAAAGCTATCCAGCCACGCGGATATTCGTAACAGGACGACCGCAGATCAAGGTTGAGGTCGGGAGACGTCTTTCCGGGAGGGTAACGGCTATGCGCATCACTCCACGGAGAGATGATGTGGTTAGTTATATTCATAGAAGACTAGACGAAGACACAATGCCAGACGCGATGGACGATAGTCTTAAGGCGGATATCCTGAAGAAAATTCCCGATGATATTTCAGAAATGTAGGTTGAAGCAACAACACCGGAGCAGCCCCCTCAAGTTATCGACTAACATATTCATATATAGATTCCTGCTAGTCTCCTTGAGTATCGATGCGATCATGCGGGAAACTACAATACTTCGCAGACGGCAAAAGCTCAACGCGATGACCAACGGCTTGGGGTTGGGAGGTGCCTGTGGTGAGATGTTGGACCGGGTAAAGACACAAGAAGAGGAGAAATCGAGGCTCGGCATGGCCACATTGATGTGGATCTCTCACTCTGAGCGGTCCTTAATGGTCGACGAACTGTGTCACGCCCTCGGAGTCGAAATCGGATCGGCAGATATTGGTGGCGACAATGTTCCCTCGATAGGGACATTGCTGAGTTGTTGCCAAGGGTTTGTTTCCGTAGACGAGGATACTTCCACGGTCCGGTTAATTCACCCCACCCTTCGCGAGTACCTCCGGGCTCATCCTGAGCTTTTTGATAGACCTCACGCGACAATGGCAGAGACCTGCCTGAGTTATTTAAATTCCCACCAGGTCAGGGCTCTTTCGACCAGCCCCTCTGGTAATCTTCGTGGCAGACCCTTCCCCAGATATCCTTCTCTATATTCAGGCACACCTTTTCTGGAGTATTCATCTCTCTATTGGGGAACGCACGCAAAACGAGATCTGTCAAATTGTGCGAAGCAGCTTGCGCTGAAGCTGTTTGACGACTACAACGGCCACATATCCACGGAACTCCTCTTGAATGCGGGGAAATGGAGGTTGTACTTTCGTGGTATCGATGGGTGTTCTGGGTTCAGTGGTTTGCACTGTGCATCCTTCTTTGGGATTGTGGAGATGGTAGCTGGCTTGGTAGAAGCAGAAGGTTGTGATATCAACCAAACAAACTGCACAGGTAATACCCCTCTACTGTGGGCTGCTTTGAATGGACACGAGGAAGTGGTGAAAATACTACTCGGACGGGACGATGTTGGCCCTGACAAACGGGATACCCGCGGGCGAACGCCGCTCTGGAGTGCAGCTTATTACGGACACACGGGAGTGTTGAAAACCCTATTTGAACGGAACGATGTCAACCCCGACGCACCAGATATCAACGGCCGAACACCGCTCTGGCAAGCTGCTGCGCATGGGCGCGAGAGAGTGGCGAAAATGCTACTCGAGCGAGACGATGTTGACCCGAACAGACCGGATAAGTATGGCCGAACACCGCTCTCGGGTGCTGCTGAGAATGGGTGCGAGGAAATAGCACAAATACTACTTGGGCGGGGCGGCGTCACTCCCGACAAAGCAGATAACGACGGCGCAACACCACTCCATCACGCTGCTCGGAAGGGACACGAAGGGGTAGTGGAAATACTACTCAGACGGAACGATGTGAATCCCAACTCACCGGACATCAACGGTCGAACGCCGCTCTGGGCTGCTGCTGCCCATGGGCGCGAGAGAGTGGCGAAAATACTACTCGAGCGGGACAACGTTAACCCCGACATACCAGATAAGTACGGTCGAACACCGCTATCGGGTGCTGCTGAGAATGGGCACGAGGGTGTAGCACATATGTTGCTTGGGCGGGGTGACGTCAATCCCGACATACCAGATGAAGATGGCGCAACACCACTCCATCATGCAGCTCAGAAGGGAAACGAGGTGGTTGTGGAAATACTACTCAGACGGGACGGCGTTGACCCCGAGAAGCGGGGTATCTGTGACCGAACGCCCCTCTGGAGCGCAGCTTATTATGGGTACGAGGGAGTGACACAAACACTACTCAGACGGAACGATGTCAACCCCGACTCACCGGATATCAACGGCCGAACACCGCTCTGGGCTGCTGCTGCGCGTGGGCGCGAGGGAGTGGCGAAGATACTACTCGGGCGGGTCGACGTCAACCCCGACTCACCTGATATCAACGGTCGAACGCCGCTCGGGGCTTCTGTTGCACATGGGCGCGAGGGAGTGGCGAAAATGCTACTCGGGCGAGACGATGTTGACCCGGACAGACAGGATAAGTATGGCCGAACACCGCTCTCGGGTGCTGCTGAGAATGGGTGCGAGGAAGTAGCACAAATACTACTCGAGCGGCGCGACGTCAACCCCGACATACCAGATGAACATGGCGTAACGCCACTCCATTATGCTGCTCAGAAGGGACACGAGAGGGTAGTGGAGATACTGCTCAGACGGGCCGACGTCGACCCCGAGAAACGCGGTGTCTGGGGCCGAACACCGCTTTGGAGCTCGGCTTACCATGGGCACGAGGGAGTGTTGAAAGTACTTCTCAGACGGAACAATGTCAACCCCAACACATTCGATATCAACGGCCGAACACCTCTCTGGGGCGCTGCAGAGCGTGGGTGCGGGGGGGTGGTCAAAATACTACTCGGACGGGACGATGTTGATCCCGAAATACCAGATAAATACGGCCGGACACCGCTCTCGGGTGCTGGTGAGAATGGGCGCGAGGGGGTGGTACAAATACTGCTTGGGCGGGACGACGTCAATCCCGACAAACCAGATGAGGACGGCACAACACCACTCCATCATGCTGCTGCGAAGGGACACGAGGGGGTAGTGGAAATACTGCTCAGACGGGATGACGTTGACCCCGAGAAACGGGGTATCTGGGACCGAACACCTCTCCGGAGTGCAGCTTATTATGGGCACGAAAGAGTGGTGCAAGCATTACTCAGACGGAGCGATGTTAACCCTGACGCGCCCGATATCAACGGCCGAACACCGCTCTCGGTTGCTGCTGAAAATGGGCGCGAGGGAGTAACACGAACACTACTTGGGCGGAGCGACGTCAATCCCAACAAACCAGATCAATACGGTGGAACACCACTCCATCACGCTGCTCACAATGGACGCGAGGGGATAGTAAAAATACTGCTAGAACGAGACGACGTTGACTCCGAGACGCGGGGTCTCTGCGACCGAACGCCACTCTGGAGTGCAGCTTATTGTGGGCACGAGGGAGTGGTGAAAGCACTACTCAGACGGAGTGACAACGCTAACGCACTAGATATGGGCGGCCGAACACCGCTCTCGGTTGCTGCTGAAAATGGGCACGAGGGAGTAACACGAACACTACTTGGGCGGAGCGACGTCAACCCCGACAAGCCAAGCAACGATGGCCGAACGCCACTCGATTATGCTACTAAGAATGGTCACAAAGGAGTGGTGGAAATACTACGCGGACGGCTTCAATCCTAACAAACTAGATGGCGGCAACTGAGCACCGCTCCGGCGCATCCAGCAAATGACAGCGCTACTACGCCTCCCAGTATCTAGCATACCCGGCACGGCCTAAGGCCGGGAGGCATCATCCTCTTTACAGCTTTCGACTACGGATTACCCATTTGCCACTTCCTCAAAGACCACCATAGCCCCTTCAACATGCCTACCCCCCCCTTCCCTCCCTGTTCCCCTCTCTAGTTTGCAACACCGCCTTGTTTACTTGCCGCCTTTGCCCTTTTTCGCCTAGGGAGTAGGCATGTCACAACACTTAGATTAGATATTTCTCTTTTAGCCCCAGGAAATTACTTCCGATGGAGATGCATAGGTCCGCCGCTTCCCCGTTCGAAGATCTACGTGCCCTCCCTTTTCTCGTCGAATCCAGATTTCCCGATTTCTCCTCATGATCCAGACTTTGGGGTGTGCTACGTGCTATTTCTCTTATATTGAGATGGGCTGGTGTGCCCAGGAATTTCACTCTTATCTACTTCTATTGTTTTCTTAGTCTATCTCCCACAATTATTCTTCTTTTATTTTTTCTCCTTATCCCTCTAAAATGTGGACATGCGGACCGCTTAGATACCAATCGTGAATAGAGAATATGAAGTGCAAGTAACTTCTAACATACATGAAACAGGACCCGAGAGCTAGTAGTAAACTAAAGTATGGCGATGATTGGTGCCAATCATGGAGGTTATGCTTGCAGCCCAGGTCCTCCCGGGGTGGACTCCGGGATCGGAGGTGAGATTGGTTGGTTGCCCTCACTTTTTAGTCCTGCTCATCAAGGAGCAAGGTGTGGTGTCTCTTGAGCATCAGGTTAACTTCCGCTCTACGAGTACTAGCATCGTACCTATAATTGTGTTGGGGCGATTGAACGGCCCACCGCACTGTGCGATATCAGTGTACGAGCGAATTTAGAAGCATATCCTATTCTACCGTGATCTCCTCTTGCCCGCCACGATTTTCTTCCATTTCTCCCTCCGGGTCGGGCCCCACGAACCCGCATGATCTCTCCGGCCCGGTAGGGGAAATCTGGTCATGCTCGACTGATGCTCTATGTTAGGGCACCTTGTAGGATTTATCAATACTTTAGATTATGGCTGTGAGATATAACGAAAAAAAGTATCTCGCAACTACAATATCTGATGCCGGGTGATTGTGTTTCTATGCTATATAAGCCTATGACATAGAGAGCACTGGTAAGTTAGGTTTCTGATAACGAGCGGATTTCTGCTCCCAACCTGCGGAATGGGTGATTTTTAGATAAGACTTGGAGATTAGCCTTTGGTTAGAATACGGGGAGGGCTGCATGCAGAGGGCGCTACCAGAGGCTGCGAGGTTCGGTGCATAGTATTTACCGATGGCTCTGGGAGTGGGGTATGTATTGAAAGGGAAATTTTGGATTTTTTTTCCTCGTCTTTATGTTTTGTAAACACTACCCCACCCCCCGGCATCCATCTGCTTAGCGAATTAGGGTGCTTTTTTTTTCCCGAGCCCGTCTGGCTGATGGTAGCTGATGGGGTTAAGGAATGCTATAGTACTGTATGTGATTGCGTTGTATCTATTCAACACTATAAGTTTATGCGCAGCGAATATAGATTCCAGTGATCTGGCAATGCCGAACTTTTATTGGTACGAACAATTTGGATAGAGAAAAGTTATCAAAGAAACAAGAAGAGATAATGGAATCGTGTACGGTAATGAATGACTTCGACAAAAGAGTAGAAAAGACCAAGTGAATAAATAATGAAATGCGATGACTGACAGAAAGCAAACGAACAAAGGGAAGAACAGGCTTTCTTATATCCTCCATGAGATGAGACCTTTCCTCCACAGCACACTTCCTGCGCGTGCCATACCTTTGATCGGTTTCTTCTGCATAGTGGCTCTTTCCTCCTTCTTAGACGAATCCCATCCGTGAAAACCCAAGCACCGAGGTTGTGGTTAACCGGTTTGGTGAATACTGCGAGCATAACCGCGGATGCAATGTTTGTTCAGCTATTGATGACAGTTCGTGTTTCATTGTTGATGAATGGAGGTTTTGATGCTGTCGCACTAGATATGCAGGGTTGATGTCGGAGATCGGTATGAAGCTAATAGTCGTGAGATGTCTTTCGAAGATTTAGTGTGTAGTAGGTCCGAGCGATAAGGTTCCTAATCCGACGCGCATGGGAATATATGAAAATGGTGAGCAGTCCAGAACGATCCACGTTCAACAGTATCATAGCTTATTATAATATCCCAACTCAGAGATCACTCTCATTCTAGAGCAGACGAGTGACAGCCTGTGACTGTATAATAAAAAACACGAAGAGTCGTGATAATTGTTCCCTGTCGGGAGATGACAGTGCTCAAGTGTGGCAATGTATATAAGCGGTTTTTTTTTTGCAAGTACAGCGCTGATTCTAGGACTGGGGGAGAATACAAAGTTAATAGGCATTCTGTTAGTGTCCGGAATGGCAAGAGTAAGTAATCCGGTTACGGGTTCCAATGCCCCCGTGTGCACCGAATTTTGTGGAAATAGCAATGACTCGCTCCTGTGGTGAGGTAACTTACGTTTCGGCCACTTTCATAATCGCTGGATATAGTACAGTACACAAAAAGTGTTATCTAGGCAGAACTCCTGGACGATATTCTTAAATATCGTAGGGCGTACTCGGACGGTCGATATGTTCACTCGAATACGAGGGCAACAAGGCAAGCGACAAAAAGACTTGATTCTTATTTAAAGAAGAAAGAAATGAGATAAAACGAAAGATGATGATGATAGACAATGATGAACGATATCAGAAAAGAAACAGGAACACGATGGTCTCTTATAGGGACAAAGTCGGCAAAGAACAGAGAGACAGATAAAGGAAAGACGTAAGGGAAATGTAGGAAATCCTCCACTATCTCGCATCTCAAACTTTCTCGATACAAATCCAGTGTCATAGTTGGTAGCTAGTGCTAGTCTGTCTGGTTACATGTTTCCACTATACTAGTCAAACGCATATCAGAATTTTCCAAACACTGAGTGATTTGGGTGAGGGCGTGAAACACTAGGTCCAGCCATAGTAAGTTTCAACAGATATTAGCCCAGTGTTCCCAACCGTCCAGTCCGTCCGTCTTCGGGGGAGGACGGGACGGACTACGGCTCATAGTCGGTCTTTTTGGGGGTGCTAGGACGGACTGCGCCCGGGAAGGTGAGGACCGGACGGACTATAGGGGACAGGGCACTATAGGGCACTAGTCCCAGCGCTTGGACCTCCTGTGCTAGCCAAGCTGAAATCATACACCGGCAAACGAATTATTTTCACATCATGAGACATCACTCGTGCCATCCCCCGAGGTCCCCAGTAGTCCCCCACCATCCCGGGATGTCCTCACGCGTCCCCGGCCGTCCTCAACCGTCTCCAGCCATCCCCAGCCACCCCCCTGCCCTTTTTAGACTTCGACGGCGAAACGATCCACGGGGACGATCCACCGCGAAACGAGATACAGCGAGTGACGAGGGGTGAAACGAAACGCCAAGCAACCCACAACTTAAACGATCGCACTCCAGGGGCGGGGAAAATCTTTTCACTAACAACCTCAGGCTCACGCTCAACGACGACTCTCGATACTCGATGCTCTACTCTCTAACTAACTAACCAACTAAGGGCGATCACAGGAGTATATATCAATCACAAAGACATCATATCCATCCATGAGGCACCACACTACTCCATGTGAGTCTCTCTTTCCCCCGTGAGCACTCCTGGCCAACTAAAAGGAAAACAAACACCTTCCCACCTCCGGATTTTCAGCTCTTTCACGCTGGCCTTACAGTGCTTCCGCTTTTCTCCCGGCTTTTCTCCCGGCTTTCCCGAAAGTTGCACTATCCTAAAGCTATCTCGCATTCCTGCATCCGCAATGCTTTCCCGAACGCACAAACCAACCGCCCAAAGCCGAACCGTATTCCCGAAGCCAAAGCGAGTCTCCGAAGACAAACCCATACCTAAATCCTCAGCACCTCTCCGAACACAAACCTATGCCCGATGCCGGAGCCATATTCCTGGATCCTCAGCGCATGCCCAAAACCACAAACAAGCGCGCTCCCGGAAGCTGTCAGAACAAAGGATGTATCGGGAGAGTATGGCTAGAAGTACCATTTTCAACAACCCTGAACTAAAATGTCCACCCTGTAGGGCCCGCCGGGCCCCCGGACGGCTGAGAACACTGTATTAGCCTGTAGATTCGGTTAGTTAGTTTAGTGGTGGGTCTTGGATTCCGAATTACTTTATGTTGTGAATCACCGGCGCTTTGTGATGTGATTGATAGCATGACCTTGGCATATCAGGAATAATGGCAATATATTTGGAATTCATTACCTCTCGCATAAAGGACAAAAAACAAGAATAAGCTGGAAATCGGAGACCGAAGTAGGAGCTAGGTGCCAAGTAAAGAAGCTAGAGCGAGGAGAAGAGAGGAGAAGAGAGGAGAAGGAGAGGCATTAGGAATGGGAGATGTTAGAATAGAAAAGTTTTTTGAGATATGTAAATTTAAGGATGCTTGTTTCCCTCCTAGGTACGACGGTAGAATCAAGATCAAGGTATCCTCCTCCAATATCAAGCCTCCAACTGCGCAGAAAATTTCTTGATTTATTTTACCTTAGGCTTTTTGGTAGAAGGTCATTCATTGTGTTCGGGGACCCTTGGGTTTACTGCTTAGGTTACCCACCTGGAGGCATTTTTCTTTGGCGAACCTATGCCTTGGTCTGGGAAATAAGCTTAGGGGGTATCTCATGATAGAGGTATCGTGTTCGCAGCAAGAGCGGCGGCACTGCGATTACACTGGGATAGGCGAAGAATTGAGGGGTAATTCCAGGAGCGGGAGTAACGGGAGTCTGAGAAGTTCACGGGGGAGCGGAACACAATTTTGTTCCTGCGAATATTGGGAGTAGTTTCTTGGCTGGCACGATTTCCCTGCCCCCCCGCAAACGCCAAGCTTGATGGTGCCTGGAGAGGCTCGCTCCCGGGCTCCACAAATGCAGGCAAAAACGAGATGTTGGCAACAAAAGCTAATTTCGAGGGCGTGAGGTTTCTTCCGAGTACCCCATTAGCAGGCCGCTGCTACTGGAAGTGGGAGTGGGAATTGGGGGAGTACTAGTAGTAGCTGTGCCAGTGCCGTTGGCTCCCCAATTGGAGATTGTGACGTTGTGGACGCCGGAGATGAGGATGAGAGTTTTCTGCTGTTGCTGTTTTTTTTCTTATTCTCCTCCTTCTAGGTACGTACATTACTGTTCGTTTAATTCTCATACTCCGGTGTGTAGGTTACCTGTGGCAGTGTTATGGCTGGTGAAAATGTACCATCCCTCGCCATCTTCGGTAGCATGGCACATTTCACCAGCAACAACATTGCCACTGGTACCTGTCGGGGCATAGTACAGCATGAGAATTAAGTGAACAGTTGTGTACTTGTATAAGTAATACAACAGGTTACTTATGGGGTTTTATATAAATACCCTTACACTTGAGCATAGTAGAATTCCCGCCCCTACACCTTTCGCACCAATAGCGAAGCCATCTAGCTAGGCTCCATGATGCGGAGCGCGGGTAAATCAAGGAGGCAGGTGCATCCAAAGAAACTACAGTGCGGGCACAGAGGGAGTTACTTTTTGAGAGAACATACCCCCATTTTTTCCCTTCAGAATTCCTAGGTTTCCATGCTAAAGAGATCTAGGGTGCTCTTGAGCACTACTAGGAATTACTATTTTGACAATCTCTCAAGCAGTAGGGGATGAGGGCTACCGTTGAAGCTCAAGGGTGGTATGCAGTATTTTGAATGTATATTCCCCCCGCTTCTACTCTTGAGGTCACCGGAATTACCGGTACGAGTAGAGCAGTTGGGGTGTAAGCTAGGTCTGTCCGTCTCTGTTAAACCACAGTTACGCCCAAGCAGGGCAACTCACTGGGGGTTTCCCGTTCCCATTACTTGAGCGGACTGGGGGCTCTCATTATTTGCCATCTCCGTAGATTCCTGTAAAATGTGGGCTCGACCCACGGTAGGTTTGGTTTAGCAAGTTAACAGAATTGCGAGAGCCAGTTAATGAGAGCCGGCGCAGTCGAAGGATTCATACCGCCGGTATACTATCCCGGGAAAGCACTAATCTTTCTGAAGCTAGGATATATAAAATGTATTGAACTTGGGAACTTCTGTCTCCGAGTCACGAGATTAGTGGGCTAAAGGAGATTGTGAATTGCAGGAGTTTTTACGGTACTTCGATAGAGTCTACGTATCGTTGAGATTCTACAACGTTTAGGATTCCTTAATAGCGGCATTCAGCCTCGGGGCTGAAAAAGTGTTTTCAAGTGCCAAGTTTCTAGTTGATCTGATTGTTTATATGCAAAAAAGGGTCACACAAAGTTTTTCACCTCGAAAAACCCTGATAACAGTGTTTCACCCCTAGGCTGAATGCCTCAGTTGCCAATCGCCATTGCGAGCAGGCACGCTAAGAGCTCGCTTATCCTTTGGACATGGTTTTTTCACGTCGAAGAATACCGGCACCGGTATTTGATTGGACCCTTGGCGACCCACCCCCGGGATTGTGGGTTTCAAGAGATTTTACAGTCCCTCAGGAACTGAGAATGATCTAGGGACGCCCGGAACTTGATCAAAGGAAGAAGACGGTGAAAATATTTTCCTACAGCCCCCAGTTGGGAAAAACTGAAATAATAACCCAACCGGACTTACTAGTAGAGGCCCTACAATGTCCTCGAGAGACCCTCAATCACCGTATTACACTGCCAGACCCGAGATCACTGTACTCTTCATTTATTTTTCACAGGCTATGAATATACTCGTATAGGTTCGGGGGTTATGTCGGGAGCGCAGATACGCAGGGGAAGTATGCTTTGGTACAGACCCGAAGACTTAAACTGGTGTCAAATATTAATTCTAGATCCTATCCACTCTCTGTATGACTCTTCCCGACATAACGCCAGAACCGACATAGCCCCCGAGCGAGTTTGACAGTTGCCGGGTTAGCCTCTATCCGAGTCTGCCTTCCAGCAATGCCGGTCCTCGCTGTCAGACTACCGTGCGTGGCCTTAGCGCTTGCATGTTGTGGTGTGGTAGTCCGCTGCCCCTTGCAATAGCGTTTTTCTTTTTCTTTTCACCTACAAGTATCGTAAATTTTACCAGCCATAAGTAGCCAGCACCCGATATCATCCATCATCCCAGAAATTCCAAAGGAGCAAAAAACAGAAAATGTCACAATCATTCAATAACAATATTAACTCTTTGAACACGATTCTTAACTTCACCGTTGTCGATGACCGATCTCAAATCCTAGCCTGGTTATCCCCACTCAATCCAAAAGTGCGGCATCAGGATATTCGGGACAGCCGAGTTGGAAATGTGGGGGAATGGCTCTTGCGAGCCGAGGAATTTCGAAGCTGGCATGCTGGTAGTGGGGGAGGCGGGTCCGACAAGGCAGTCTTGTTTTGCTATGGGGATCCGGGGGTTGGGAAGACATGTATTAGGTAAGAAGGAGGAACCTCGGGGGAGCGGGAGAGGAAATGTGGGTGCTGACGAGCTGTGATGTAAGCTCATTGGTGATAGACTGGTTGTGCGATCAGGCTGGAAGATGGAATGCCATGCTTGCATGTTTTTACTTTGATTTTGCAGCCCAAAAGGAGCAGTCCCCCACAAGTATTCTGGGCGCCCTGCTAAAACAGCTGGTTAGCGGGCTAGACAAGGTCCCGGCTGAGATATTTCTAGCATATCACGACCAGATGATTGCCATTGGTGGGCGGGAACCACAGCTGGCCGATATTATGAGGATGTTGCGGATTGTCACTTCCAGAAAGCCCACATTCATATGTATTGATGCGATAGATGAATGCGTTGCAGGATATCGAGTGAAGCTTCTCAATTCACTAGATCAAATTCTACAATGGTCTCCCAGCACTCGAATTTTCGTGACGGGAAGACCGCATATCGAGGATGAGGTCACGAAGAGCCTTTCTGGAAGAGTAACATCTATACGCGTTACTCCTAGGAGGCATGATATAATAAGTTTTATTAATAGCAGACTGGATGGAGACACGATACCAGATGCGATGGACAGCACCCTTAAAGCAGATATCCTGAAGAAAGTTCCCGAAGATTTTTCGAAAATGTAGGTAAAAGTAACAATACCAGAGAAGCTACCTCAGGTTATCAGCTAACATGCGCATATCTAGATTCCTGCTGGTCTCGTTGAATATCGATGCGATCCTGCGGGAACCAACAATCAGTGGTAGGCGACGAAAGCTCAACGCAATCACTGATGGCTTAGGACTTAGGGACGCTTATAGTGGGACGCTGACTCGGATAAGGGCACAAGGTGGAGAGAGATCAAGGCTCGGCATGGCCGCTTTGATGTGGATATCTCAGGCGGAGCGGCCCCTAAAGGTCGATGAATTGTGTCATGCTCTGGGGGTAGAAATAGGATCACTAGATCTTGATGCCGGTAATGTCCCTTCAATAGGGACATTGCTAGCCTGTTGTCAGGGACTGGTTTCCGTAGACAAGGAGGCTTCCACGATCCGGTTAATTCATTTTAGTCTTCAGGAGCACCTGCGTGCTCGTCCCGAGCTTTTCGGCACACCTCACTCAATAATGGCAGAGACCTGTCTAAGTTATCTGAACTCCCATCAAATCAAGTCTCTTCCCTCTGGTCGCTATCTTGGTGCCGGGGGCATAGCCCCTCTGAGATATTCTTCTCTAGGCTCGAGCGCACACTTTTTAGGATATTCTTCTCTATATTCAGGCTCATCCTCCTTGGGACATTCTTCTCTAGCTCTAGACTCGGGCGCACCCCTTCTAGAGCACTCTTGACTACATTCTAGCACACCCCCCCTAGAATGTTCTTCTGAATATTCGGGCTCATCCTCTCTAGAATGTTCCGCTCGATATTCTCGCAAGCCACTTCTGGGATATCCTTCCCCATCCCATCGCACACCTTCTCTGCGATATTTTTCCCCATACCCGAGCACGCCTTTTCTGGAATATGCCTCTATGTATTGGGGAATGCACGCAAGAAGGGATCTTTCAGATGGCGCAAAACAGCTTGCGCTGAAGCTATTCGACGATTACAGTAGCCACATATCCGCGAAAATCCTCTTGCGTGCGGAGAAATGGCGCTTCATCCACAGTGATTACGATAATACTTCCCTGTTCGGTGGTCTACACTGTGCATCATTCTTCGGGATTGTCGAGATTGTCGCTTTGTTGGTAGACGTGGAAGGTTGCGATATCAACCAAGCAGACTCCACCGGTAGTACACCTCTCGTGTGGGCTGCTTTGAATGGGCACGAGGGAGTGGTAAAAATACTACTCGGGCGGGACGACATCGGTCCAGACCAGATAGGTGGGCCTGGTGAAACCCCGCTCTGGTGTGCTGCCAAGAATGGACACGAGGGAGTGGTGAAATTACTACTCGGGCGGGAGGACGTTAGCCCCGACAACGCAAGTCGGTCTAGGGAAACACCGCTCTGGTGTGCTGCTAAGAACGGGCATGAGGGAGTGGTGAAAATGTTACTCGGGCGGGAAATCAACCCCGACAAACCAAACGAGTACGACGAAACACCACTCTGGTGGGCTTCCCTGAATGGGCATGAGAGAGTCGTGAAAATGCTACTCGGACGGAGCGACGTAAACCCCGACAGACAAGGTAGTGGCGGCCGAACACCGCTCTGGTGTGCTGCCGAGAATGGGCATCAGGGAGTGGTGGAAATGCTGCTCGGAAAGAGCGAGGTCAATCCCGACAGGCGAGATGAAGACGGCCAAACACCACTCTTGTCGGCTGCTTTGAATGGGCATGAGGGGGTGGTGGAAGCGCTGCTCGGAAAGAGCGAAGTCAATCCCGATGCACCAGATAAACACGGCCGAACACCACTTTTCTGGGCTGCTTCGAGGGGGCACGAGGGAGTGGTGAAAATACTCCTCGGCCATGACGAGGTCAACCCCCACAAACCGGACATCTACGGTCAAGCACCGTTCTCATTTGTCATTTGTAGCTAGCTGTGGCCATGCGGGACTGGTCGCGCTACTACAGCCTAGCGTCCGCTGCTCGCAGCATGGCTAAGGCCGTGGAGGCACCGTTCCCCTCATCGCTTTCAATTTTGAGTAGCCCGTGTAGCATTTCCCCAAGGACCGCAGAAGCTTTATCGGCCTGCCTGCCCCATCACTACTCTTCACCTCACCCTCACACTCCCTTTCCCCCGCAGTTTGAAACACAGGCTTGGTAATCGCTGTCCTTCACCTCCACTGTAAGCCCACATTAGAAACTCCGATTAAATATTTTCCCTTTCGCATGAGGAACTTTTTGCAATGGGATGCACAGATCTTTTTTAGGCTTGGACCAACGGCGACAACCAAACGAAACGGCGACGGCAAAACGAAACGCCAAGAGTTCTCACAATTAAAACATGATCGCAACTCAGGAGGGGATATTCTCCTCTTCTTCAACAACCTTTATCACTCAAAACTAACTAACGTATTTGACCTAGTAATGGGACACTCACTAGTTATGGGACGCTACGTGAAATACTACTACTTGAGAGAAAAACCGTTATAACTCAGAGAGTATCATATCACATGAGCTACAAATTTGTATATAAACAGCCAGTACCCATAGCCTTAACCTCCTCTAATGTCACCTCGATTGAAGCAATATAGCTATATCTATGAGTAAATATATACTACAAGTGAGAATTCATGATTGACTTACATGGTCAATGTTTTTGAAGAGAGAAAATATTTTAAAAATATTCTACTTCTTGGGACAGGTAGAGGTGGTTCTGGGCCTCAACTGGCGGGTAGTAGTATGTGGATTGGAGCTCTGTTGAAGGCAAGTCGTTAGTTTTACTAAAAGTGAAAAATAACTAAATGGAAGACTTACCTTATAAGTCGTTTGATATGGTTGAGAATCAACCATTTCTTCATCACTACTGCTCTCAGACTCCTCGTCATCAGAGCTGGATGTGTTAACCACCTCGGCATCATCCTGGTGAATCACCTTCCTTGTATTGGTCTTGGATTGTGCCTTTCTCCGAACTAGAGCTTTGGTCTCCTTATGCTTTGCTGCTGCTTCAACCTTTTTCTTATCAAGTTCCATACACTTGTGATACAGCTTAGCCAAGTGCTTGGAACTAAGTAGAAGTCCACCGCGTAGCTGTCGTCTATCCGCCTTGGCCGGCTTTACTAGTTGGCGTACTTTATCAACCTCTTCCTCTGCGATAACTCTTGCGGCATCGATAATACGCGCTTCTTTCATACACTGAGTCAAAACGTCCTTCAGGGCTTTGTTGGCTGGAGATTCTTCAATTTGCTGACTACTTAGCTCAATACGATCAAGCTCGGGTGCTCCAACTACTCTGTCAGTTGATGGTCGAAGACCAGGACGTCGGGTAGCCAAAGGAGTCTTTGGAACCATCTTTGCCTGCAAGATAGGATCCCTCAAAATCCGATTTCTGTTGAATGGGATAAGTCCAGAGGCACGCCAGGCGGACCTGATGGTTTCAGGCTTAAAGGTCTTGATCCTTGCCCTCTGAAGCATGGGAAAGATATCTCCCTTCTTGATAGTACCATGGGGGCCTTGTTGACGTACACGATCTTCAAGATCTTGCTTGTAATAAGTCGTAAGAGGGCCAAAGATACCGACATCAAGAGGCTGGAGAATATGAGTCGAATGGGATGGGAGGCAGACAAGATGGATGTTGTGGTCGATGGCATACTTGATGAACTCATAGTTCTCCACATGTGTTGAATGGCCATCCAATACAAGAATACGATGCTGGTTGATACCTTTTGCCGGACGTGTCCTTGGTTCAAATACCTCCTGAAACCACTGAAATGTTATCTCAGTATTAGTGTAACCTTTGGGGGAGGTGGCAAAGAATGCATCTTCCTGCTCTTCAATCTCAATATTGGTGTGGTGTCCCATCAAGTGTGCATTGGCCTTGAAGATAATCAGGGGAGGCAAGACTTGCGCTCCACCTGATATTGCTTCAACAATAGTGACCCAATCACGACCACCATCTTGGATGAGGCTGGGATTTCGGCGGGAGGCACGGCAGATCATGGTTCCTGCTCCTCCTAATCCAATTGCGAATCCCTTCTCGTCTGTATTCCAGGTGTCTTCATCCTTGACATGAAACTTGCACCGAATGTGATAGGAGCGATCAAGATGCTTTTGAAAGGAATCCAGGTCAGTGGCCAGAGCTCTTTCTCTATCCAGACATCGTCCTATTTTGGAATCCAAGTCAGGATGGCGACCCAGAAAGCGTGTCAACCAATGCTCTCCAAGTTGGTCCGTGGAATTCCGTGCACGAAGGAGACTCTGAACCATTTGAAAGACATGTCTGCGGCGAGTTGGAAATCCATAGTCATCCCACTTCTTGATCCAGGAACTTAATGCCTCCTCCTCTGTGTTGGACAGAAGCTGTTGCGATTCATGAGCTCTCTTTGCCGGTGTTGTCTTTTGGGAGATTCGATTGTGGAGGGTGGATTTTGGTACTTCAAACTGGATAGACAGTTTGCGGACAGAAAGAGTAGTATCAGCCGCATGGGCCTTGAGGGCTTCTTGGAGCCGTATCTCTCTGCTATCCTTGGGGGAAGGCATTCGTATTTGTTTGGTGTTTGAGGTAGTATTCTGAGAGGGTAGTTGCTTCGTGTGTACTATGAGAGATGTGTAATCAGAAGAGGACAAAAATAACCACAACTTAAAATCAACGACTCCAGTTAAATAAGAGAGGAACTGCCATGATTCTTTAGGGTATTATAAAACAGACCCTAACAATAGCTCATATAGAAATATATTTCGAAATTTACTTGTTTTAGTCTGTCAAATTACTCATCAATGTTGGTGTTGCAAATTCTTCATATATTACGCTTTTAGGTCAATTACCAATATTCCTCTACAGAAAGAACAGATTATTTCTTCATAGGCTGAAACTATAGATAGTATTCTACATTATGCTTGAGTATTAGGTCCTTTGATCTCCAATGGGCTATGCTATTTCAATTTCAATTTTACATGTCAGATTTTAAAAAGTGTCCCATAACTAGTGAGTGTCCCATTACTAGGTCAAATACGTTAACGGTAAAGACAGGAGTAGGTATAACCACAGCAACCAAGCCCTCCTACCGTTCCATGGACTACCGCACACATCCATGCTGCCGTATCTCTCTCCTTCTCCTTGGTCACTCTCCTGCTAACAAAGGAAAGACAAACTCCAGCCTCCGGGCATCCAACTCCCTCAAGTTCCCTTCCGGCTCTTCCGCTTTCTTACACCTTTCCCGGCGGATGCGTCGATCCATAACGCGCGCGTTACTGCATCCTAAACGCTTTCCCGAAAGCTGAAATGCATGCCCGAAGCCAAAGCGCGTTCCTAGAAGCTATGCGAAGGGGGGAACAATAGCACGATATGCTGAACATACCGAGCAGCATCTCACGATTTCCAACACATCCACCATACCCCGATCTGAACCTCTGCGGGACGTTGCTTGTGAGGTCGGGTCGAGATTTGCCAATTTCTGTCTATAATCTACACTTTGGTGTTCGCGTCGGCTACTCCGATTGTATCGCGATAGGACGTGATAGTTGGGCTTCCGTTCTGTTGTTGTTTTCTTGCTCTACCGGCAGATCCAATTGACACATTGGTTGTGAATTTACATTTTCTTATATCCTCTTTCTTCTTCCTTCCCTCTTTTCTTCTTCCTCCCTTCTTGATTGTTGTGAACAGGGTTGCTTATGTACAGACAAGTATAAAATACAAAGAAACATGAAGCGCAAGTAATTTCTAACAAGCAAGAGCGATCCGAAAGCCAGTCATTCAAAAAGTACGGCGGTGGCTGGTGCCAATTCTGGATACGGTTTAATGAAGATCATCCTTACATATTGCTTTCCTCCATAGTCAGTCTTTTGGCCGCCCCGTTAACTTCCACTCTACGAGTACTGAAACGATTACTTTGGTCCGGGCTGATAGTATTCTCTCGTGAGCGATACTAACCCCAAAGCAAAGAAAAGAACGAAACGAATTGAACGGGGAAATGATATCACTATCCGGAACCTAAACAGTACCGCTGTGGGCAATCGCCGCTCGCACAATGGGTAGAGTTAAAGAAATCAATGACGATGATAAAAAAAGAACCCGTAAAGAAAGATGTAGAACTATTCAGCAAACACAAGATCTGAGTCGTCTATGAACATGTCGTTGTTCTCTCGCCCGTACTCCGTGTGTGTTCGGTGTTTAGTCTCCGTTGCCTCTCCTTTTCCTTTTCAACCCACGATCCTTGCTCCTCCTTAGTAATCACTTGCCCACTCCACCCGTCGAACTAATTAGCTATCTAAACTGCCCGCTACGACTATAGAATACAAGAAACAATTTAGTGAAATTCAGCAGGTCCAGTTTTAGCCCCACAGTACCTGTATCCTACCCGAACTCTCAAGAGTAATTAGCCCCCCAGCACTGTGCACTACCGAGTCCGGGCAAGTTTGGAACACTGCCCTAATCTCCCACAATCCTTTATCACATTCTTTCCTCGGGGAATTTCGTACGATGCTAAGGCCAAACATCACGAGCCCATACAATCTCCCCACCAGGGACTGGAATTTTTTGCCATGCCTAGAGCATTAGTGATATATACCATTAGGCGTAAGGGAGTCAGAACATTGGCAGGGTATAGGCTTCAGGGATCGCGGAGGGTCATGAGATATCAGTATTTTTTTAGATGTTCTGAGATTGCTAGGGATCAGGATTTGTCGGGCCTGCCGACCGGCATTATTTTCCAATGGACGGAGGAAGAGTGTTAACCCAATTTTCTGCTTTCCTGAATTCTTGTCGCTAGACGGTCAAAGCATGAAGTTGCCTCGGAGGTGCGTTTATAAATCCCACCAGGAGCTAGATAAAAGCGATCTACTTGCAGGTACTCGAGTATGATACCTTCCCAACCGTCTAGCCTACCTTAATGGTCGCCACAGCCTTGTGCTGCTAGGCTACCGTCTGTAGGTAAACGGGCTTTCAGACGGAGAAATATATCCCCTCGCCCGTCCTTAGCTATAAAGGAGAGTAGCGAACTAGCCCGCCGCTCTTGTATTGTCTCTGGACAAAATTACCAGCGTAGTAACTGTTGAGAATTTTCACGAAGGATCTGTTAGAATATTCACGAAGGTTCCATATCTGCGACACTGTTACTACACCGGAGGTTAGGATAAGGAGAGTTTTCGTTTGGAGATTGTTGGAAACTATGGAAGGTGAAGCAATGGCGTGTTTGGGGAAATGGTTAGGTTTGAAGCTAAGGTTAGTGGGAAGATGGAACAACCGAAAGTCACACTATAGTGTTAGCGAAACGAGGAGAGGTATCAGGAAGGTTCGAGATGAAGAAACTAGGAAAACTCTGTAAGTAGTTGAAACGGATCAAGGGATTGGGTGATGGAAGATGTTGGACGATTGAGGATGATGGAAGATGGGAGAATGATTGCGAAGAAGAGTATTTCCTGTATGAGAGTTTTGTGTATATATAGGACGCTGCTGGCAGCACAGAAAAGAATAAGGACCGCAATACTCTCTACCGATCATAGCCTATTCACTTTAGG
>Ga0307509_10002030_pt1 | contig 33375 bp, 27 predicted proteins | sample 10_EM_MG_FD_202245 | JGI IMG/M metagenome (GOLD analysis project Ga0307509, IMG submission 202245) | Populus trichocarpa ectomycorrhiza microbial communities from riparian zone in the Pacific Northwest, United States - 10_EM | ecosystem: Host-associated > Plants > Roots > Unclassified | place...
CAAACGGCTGTGAAAGCTGCGGTTGGAGAGTAAGTCCCTTCAAAATTAGTATTTTGTTATTTCTGACATGCTCCTTAGCGACAAGATTGCCTTGAATGTAAATGCGGACGAGGCCGCTGTGTTAGGCGCTGCCCTCTACGGTGCAAGTCTCTCGAGGCAATTCAAGACCAAGCCCATCAAAGTCAGCGATATCAGCGTACACGACATCCAAATATCCTATTTTGCCGCCCCCTCGACTGCCAACTCACGACCCAGGAGTATCACCACCCTAATTTTCCCAGCTGGATCCAAAGTTGGCGCGAAGAAGGTTCTGACATTCAAGCGGAAGGAGGACTTTTCCGTCTTTTTGGATTATAAGACTCCTGTCTCTCCGTACGTGCTAAATTTGATTTCTGCCTTTTTGTATGACGAGAATTGATGATGTGATATCAGAGGCTTCCCAACTCGTATGCTGGAAGTAGAAATTGGCGGCGTAGCGGAAGCTTTCGCAAATTTGACAGAACGCGGAGCCGTTGACCCCGTTGTCAAAGCTACTCTTACCCTCTCGGACTCTGGATTCGTCGCCGTTAAGGATGCCGTCGCATACGGAGAAATCAAGGATGAAAGCCTCACTGGTAAAATTCTCTTTCAAACAATTTTTTTGGTACAAAACTTCTGACGCCGACTTCTCAGGCAAATTAAAAGGCCTCTTTAGCGGAGGAGCTTCTTCATCTGATGAGGCTACGACAGAGTCGGCTGAAAATACGCCCCCACGAGATTCTGAACCATCATCGGCGTCTGCTGCCTCTTCATCTGCATCTGCTTCAACAACGCCAGCAGCAGAAAAAAAAGAAGCGAAGAAGGCTGCTGCTCCGGTTGAAAACACCATATCATTGTCGCTTGAAGTCACGTTCTCGACTATTCCACCTATGACCGTGGCGCAGAAGAAGACCTCGCGTAGCAGGTTCGTCAATGCGCGAAATCATTCCAACCTGATCGCATTTATGATGTTATTTATTTTTCCTAGATTGCGCGCTATTGACGCGGAAGAGCTTACGAAGACCCGTCGTGAAGAAGCGAGAAATACCTTCGAGAGCTATCTCTACCGCCTGCGCGATTTGCTCGACGAGGACAATAAAGAGACGCCATTCAAGAAGTGCTCGCAGGCAGGCGAAAGAAACGCGATCGCCGAAAAACTCGACGAGAGCTTTGCATGGTTGTCCGATCGAGGTGATTTAGCAGAGACTTCGCAGTTCCTGGATAAGAGGATCGCCTTGGAGTATGTGTTTCACTTTGGTATGGGGCTGAATCTAATCCTCTGAACTTAGGACTCTTGAGAAACCTATCATTCACCGTTACCAAGAAATCGAAACGTTCCCTCAAGCCCTCAACAACTCACAGATGTGGAACTGGAGCACTCGCCTATTCCTACAGGAAGCACGGATTAATCTGACCAACGAAGCTGCCGCGGACCTGCCCTCTAAATGGACGAGTCTGGAGCTCGACGCGCTAGAAAAGACGCTCAGAGAGCACGAAGCATGGCTGAGCGAGTGGGTGGAAAAGCAGAAGAGCGTGAAACCGAATGAGGACCCGGTTATTGAGACGACGGAGATGAAGGCGCGTGCGAAGGTGCTGGAGAGCCACTTGCAGAGGTTGTGGAAGAGGAAAGTGCCTAAAGTGGTGAAGAAGCCTAAACCGACTACAACTACGACGACGGAGGCGACCAAGGAGACTGAGGGCACAGCTGGGGATGAGGGTGCGGATGATGAAGGACCGAATGTCGTCGTGGATTCGGATGAGCAGCAGATACCACTAGAAGAGGAGCCCAAGCATGACGAGCTTTGATTTCGAGGATTTACACATTATAGTAATGGGAAGTGCGTCAATAAAATAAATTATAGACATACCAGCACAAGACAGAATACTTGCCAGACTATCACATCTACAACATGTTCTGCAGAAGAGTGGAGTAATGTTGACCAGCATCCTTCCCTACAGTCGTCAAGACTTTGACATCCCCGAGCTCTTCATCCTCCGAGGCAGGCACAAGTACCATATCCTTGAAGTTCTCTCCCTCTTTTTCCATTTTTGTAAGGAGGAATCTGAAATCTTTGAGGTCTTTTTCCTCACCCCTTCCCAGCCAAGTCTTCGCCTTCATGAGTGCGAGTTCCCCCAACCCAGCCCTCACCCCGCCGTTCGAGCCAACCTCATTCGTCACACGTATGAAAGGCGCAAAGCCTCCTCCCTGACTGAGGAATTCGATAGGGACGATGAGATCGTTGCTGCTCTGGTACTCCCAGTTATCCGAAGGGCCTTTCTTGAACCTGGAATCGTTGGCAGCGGCCTCGAAGAAGGCGTGCAGTGCGGGGGCCGTAACTGCAAAGTCAATGTCCTCAGTCTTCCTGTTACCGCCGATCATGAGGAGGGCTGCGCCGCCGACAAGAACGAAACCGCCCCGAAGATCTTCAGGGATGAGAGACACAGCGGAATGGAAGGTTTCGAGGATGGCGGCTTTCATGCCAGGACCGATGGAAGCCATACAGTCGAGGAGGGGTTTCAAATGTGGGTATTGGATTCAGGAATGAACGTGAGCCCAACGTATTTGTAAGTGATCTGCGACCAAGTGAGGTGCACATCGAAGTCTATCAAATGGTGGCAGAAGTCTGAGTACAGGTTCGAGGGTATGTATCAGTCTATCCCAGAGGAGGTAGGATGCAAGAGGAGATATGTGGGACAGGTCGAAAAACAGACGAAAAGTCCAAGAGGGTGTTGATCATGATCAGAAATTTTATACCTCGAGATGCGCCTTCGCCTCGATCTTCAACATCAAATTAAAGACTGAGCGGATCAATGCAGGGATCAACATTTACGGGAGGGACGGGCTCGCCTCCCAGTAGCCGCCTTGTATATCCATTTAACCACGAGAACTCCAAATAAATGCTCCAAGTGAAGCACACCACGCGAGGTATGGTTGATTAAAATCCAGATCAACAAATATATACGGTGCATTTAAAACACGACAAAGGCGGCTAGTTTTCTATTCTCTTGTCAGCATGAAGAGAAGCCAATGTCGCCAGCGGCTTTCTCTGGAACTTATCGAGAAGTACTTCCAGCTCTCCCCTATTACGCTCCGCGAGTTCTGGAAGCACCTTTCCCCGCTGTGTCGGCTTTTCAAGGTGAAGATAGCGGATAAAATTTTGGAGGTGATACCTTGGTCGATTAGTGCCCAGTTCGGGAAAGTTCTCAGGATGGGTGACACGATAGCGAGCCTGGCCCAGCATTGCATCGAGCATTCGCGGAATGGACGGAATGTAAATGGGATGCTTTTTGTCAGCGCTCTGAGTGCGTATTGTAGGCAGAATCTTGACACCATTGGCCGTCCTCGTCGTAAAGCTGATCGAATCCGCGTTCGCCCAGGATAGGTGAAGATCGAAACGCTCCTCCATGAGAACCCAATTCCACGCGTGTGTCTCTGGGACTTCAAGCTTTTCACAGTCGACACTGAGCATGTAGACACGCTCACTCCAAAGACTGAAACAGTTGTAGAAGATATTGTCGTCAGTTTTGAGTCGCAGGCGAGGAACTTGTTGGGTGTAAGGATCGGATAACCTGTAATCCAGGTTCTGTTCAACAAGTTCGTACTGGCCTGTGGCAATAAGATCTGTTTTGATAGCCTCTATCTCTGAGTCTCTAATGAGTAGGTCTAGATCCTGAGACGGTAAGCCCCAGGTGGCTGAGGTGGAGATGGGTTATTTACCTCGATAGGCGACACTCGTAAACCCATCCAGCGCAGCGCAGACTCCTCCACCAGTACGATAGGATGTTGACGGGCCTTGAAAATAGAGAACAGGTCATCGAGAAAACCGTGTTTCGGTGAGCTGGCTGACATCTTCAATACTTCTGGTTTATAGAGACGATTAACGATCGTCAGTCCATAGAAATAAACAGCGGCATCCTGGGGAAAGAAAATTCCCTTTCACAATTCATGCAACCGGCATTTGCCGAGTGATCCAACTGAAGGTTCCCGAACTTGCCGTCACGGTTCTTTTCTATTTTTTTAACCGAAACACCATCTGTTTGCAACATCGATGTACTGCACAGAGCTGTAAAGAACTCTCTAATATACTATTTTCTCTATCACTACTACAATTACTCTTGTCCAAGTGCCCCGGAAACAAATGACGGTACCATTTTTACATTATTTTGTCAAGGTTCTCTAATCTTTCGTCTTCGGCCGTTAGTGCTGGATTATTTGAGGCTCTGAAGAGTTCGTCCTCGACACGGCAACAGAAACATTGAACGAGCTCAAAGTGGTGAACCAATGTCAACAAGGACATGGTATCGGGCATCGTCTGTTGACTCCTTGAGACCGATAATCGGTAAATGCGTAGGCAGCTATTGACGTCGACGAACGTTTTTTTGTGCCAATTCAAGTTTTCCGTCTCGCTGCTGAAATTTTGATTCGATAGGATGTCGTCGCCGGCTCAATCAGTAACCATTTCTGGAGTCTCGAACTCTTCGACAGAGCCAGAATGTTGACGACCCCTAGCTTTAGGTGCGAGAAGACGTATTTCCGACGGAGATACCGGCAAGACGGAGGTTAAATAATGGCCACCCAGTATACTACGTGGGTCCACAGCACTGGAAGGCGGAGAAAAGGTCGGTCTGGTGTGCTTTTGCACCTGCGTCGCGAGGACGCGGTTACTGAAGCCAAGAGTGAAAGATAGAAGCCATCAGAAGATCTGCGACCTAAACCAGAAGGCGTTGTCGGAAAAACCAAAAGTGCCTTGTAACATTCAAGTTGTGTCACGCTTTCCTTATAAGGCTCCGAGCCGAAACATAAATTCATCCTGGAGGGAGTTCTTCACCCATTCTGTTCTTTAGAACTACACCAAATATCTTGCAATTCATTTTTTTTCACCATTCTCCAAGTGTAATGACAAAAAACAACCAGAAACACAATATTGAGATTCTTATAAAGTAACTTGCATATTATAAGGCCATATAAGGCGAGAAGGCCGATAAGGTAACACCGTGACCAGGTCTTATAATGCTCTCAGTGATCCTATTTTCCGGGCTTTTCTCTTCAGATTGTTGGATATATGAGTATATTAAAGAACCCTCAGATGAAATTTGTAGTTTGAATGGCCTGAATACATGAGGAATTTGCTCCAGGATAACTTGTCATATCCTTATAAGGAAAATGTGACAATTTACGTTATAAGGCACTTTTTGTTTTTCCGACAGTCGGGACAGAGTCGTAAACCATGGCAATCCTATCCTCTTCGTCTGGAAAGGTTTCTAGTAGCCACGCCTGGGGGAGAATCGCTTACATGGACCATCGCGGATGAATGTCAAACCTGCGACTGAGAACCTTGGAACCTGGCACCTTTTGCTGTAGAACGAGAGACCATGGTCATCTGCATTGGTGTATCACTACTCCGCCTGTTAACTTGTGATCACTCGCCAAAACCACTCCAGGAAGGCAGACCGGGAGATTACATAGCCAGGACAGGAACTTCCCAAAATAGATTCAGCAAACAGCCTCAGATGGAGATGTTATATGCTCACATTCGCTATGCTGGATGTTGGCTGCATGATAATTTCCGATCTTCTTTCTGTCTTTAGATACCCCCGAGGAATTACGCCTCGAAAACTGACCATGTCTTCATGCAGCTGTTAAGGACGCTATCCAGGAAATGATCGAGACCCATGTCATCCCTATTCCAGCCCACGATACAAACTCGAGGTTAATCGTACCAGCGCTCAGTGGTAATTCCCCCAAATCTTTCGGCACTGACTCTCCACAAGCGCAAAATCGCAGTCACAGACCCCTTTGATTCTGGTCCCCCCACACTTCGCCCTCTAAGAAAATCCAACCAACATTACGATTAACTACCAATTAGCCAAACAAAAGAATATGCTCTCGACGAGAGAAGCAAGAAAAGAGGAAAGTGAAAGAACGGGTCCGGGTGGTACAAGCGCAGTAATACAATATCGTAGCATGATAGACTCGTAGAAAGGGACGGTGGGAGAGATGTAGAAAGATAAATGGCGACCGCTAGTGCGAGTGTGGGGTTTCAGATCTTGCGTTAGCCCTCCCAATCCAACGATTCCTCAAATCAGACAAAATAGAAATAAGACCTGTGTGAAATGAAAAAAGTAAATTAGACCGGAGGATGGGAAAACAACCGGGAGCAGCAAGCTTACGCATACACCACTGATTGTGTGAAAAATAAGGGGAGTCATCTCAGTGTTCAAAAACGATATTAGTAGGGCGATGCTCACCTCCAACGCGCCCTGCACTATTGCAAACTCGATAGACATCTGCGACACACATTATGTCAAGGTTAGAACAAGAATGTTTTCGGTGGAATTTATGACATACTGCCCCACTTGGTAGGTATGACATACCCGTTGGTGTACAATACTTCACCAACCTGAAATCCCAGCCAGTCGGGCCATGAAGCATCATAGGTGCCTTATGCAGGCGAATGGAAGGATCAGGAATATGTCAGATAAAATACGATGAACAAATCACTCACTGTAGCCCGAATAAGTAGAATTAGCTCTTATCGAACGGGTTTTCAGGGTGTAGTCAAAGGCGAAATTAGTCTGACATCACACTCCTGCTAGTATATGTCTAACGTAGTATCGTTCGAGATGGACATACCACTGCATTACTAACGGCCTGGCCCGACGCTGCCAGCGAATCGTAGTTGGCCTTTAGGGTATTGCGCTCGTACACTACCGCATCGTAGTTTGACTTCCAGTCCTAATATCCCGCTGTGGTGTTAGACATCTGTGCAGGTCTGTTTAAAATTACACGTACTGCCTAATATTGCAGTTGGGGTGTGAGATATCTGCTTTGGCATTGTAATGAGGATACATACCGCTTCAACCTTCGCTTTGTCGTATTCAGCCTTCCAATCTGTTGTGGCCAAAGTATACTGCTCCGTGATCTTGGCTTCTATCTGAGCATTATCCCTCGTTGCTTGGTCCCAATCGACAGGCGCCTCCAACTTAGGTTCTTCCGCCCTCAAGCGATCCAAGAGCACCCCTGACTGGCTAAGATTATTGACTAGCGTCGTCACCCCGGCCATATCGCCGTTAAGCCTCGCAGTGCGGAGTTGATCTCTTATGCGGTCATCTTCCGCCCGTTTAGCCCGGATAAATGCGTTGATATCGCCAACCATTTCCACTGCGGCACTCGTGAATGCGGGATCGGGGTTGTTAGCGAGTTGGGTCTGGATGTAAAGGAGCGTTGGAGTTTTCCTCTTGAGGACGTTCACGATCCTGAGCGCGGACCACTTGGAGCCATCATGTTGCATAAACTGGTCTGAATTGAACGTCGGCGATAAAATGGATTGCAGATTGGCTTGATTCGCGGCTCGATCCACGCCTTGAGGCACAGGCCTATCCCAGCCGGTCGTCACGATGATAACGTTCCGCGCGAAGTGCTGCTGGTCCCCCGTGATTTTTGAAAGCATTCTGAAGTTGCGATCTACTCCGGGAACATCCGTTCCATTGTCATCGATCCGATGCGTGTAGACGATACCGCTGACGGGCTCTTGGCGTCTGCGCCTGCAAAATAATAATAATCGCATGTTACTGTCAAGAACCCCCCTCCCCTTCACCACCTACGTCCAGAACCAAGAAGAAAAACTTACAGCCCCTCCAGATATACTGCAAATTGGATGAGAAGCTCAGCATCGGTCGGATCCACACGGTTGAGATTGAATCCAGGGAATTTAACAAGCCGGACGGTCTCAGTGCCATCTTCAGAGAAGTAAGGAGAGATCGTGAGGGATATCAACTCGTCCGTGGCAACAGCGTTGGGTTTAAGCTTGAGTGAGCCTGCCAGCAGCTTGATGAACTATAAGAAAATATGACGGTGAGTGCTTCGACGGGGAATAAAATCGGGGGGCGCATCATACTTCAGATTTCCCCGATGCTGGGGGTCCCATAACGCTTTGTGAAGGAAATGTATGATGTATTGTAAGTCACAATTCGCAGAAGAGCTGGAGATGGCTCACAGGATGGTTGAGACGGTGACCATTTCGATGCAAGTGTCAATGGGAGACTGGTCACGGTCCGGTTCACATTTATCGCGGTGAACCCGCGTGATCTTCTGAGAATCATCGCAGCAGACACGAGTAAGTTAATGTGTTATGAGGAGACAAGTACCTGTCACCTGACTTATGACCTGCGTGGGGGTGTGACTTCTCGTGCAGAATCCTTGTAGCCTTGTTTAACAGTTTGTGTGTATCAATGTCACTCTCCAGAGTCTCCACGATGATTGATTGAGGAATTGTATAAAATGTCCCGATATACATTATTTACAACATAAAAGAAAGAATGGAAAAACGAACCAGCAGTTGCAGTAGAAAAAATGGTATCCAAAAAATGCAAGGAGAACCTCGAAGGGAATTAACAGGCAGCAAGAAAGTTTCAAAGGTGGCGTAAGAAAGCTTCGAAAGCAAGTTAAGGAGCAGGTAATGGAGGAACAGGTGGAATGGTATCTCGATGGTGGACCTGTTGCTGTCGTTTCGCCTTGCGCTCCTCCGCCTCCCTTGCTCGTTGTTCTTGTTCGGCTTGCATCGCCGTCATGATTTGCAGCTGTTGAGCAATAAAATCTTGCGTCCGTGGTCTGGAGCAAATGCATCAACATCATATCTTTTGGCACCTGCAAAACAAAAGAAAAAAGACAAACCGCATTCGCAAGATACGCATGATAGTCTGCTCGCTCGAGGTTTCTTGTTCTCGACTCTTCTCCTTTTTCCTCTCCTTGATGGTTCCAAGGTTTCGCTGCGAATAAACACTCTTCGCCCTCTTCTTGATGGATGGTGCTGAGCGAAGGTTTTGCTGCATCATTCGAACACATTCTTCCATCAACGCATCCCTAAAACAAGAGTGGGTTATTACAAGAAAAGTAAGAGGAGAGAGAGCACGTCTTACGTGTGCCAATCGTAATATAGCCGTATGGAGAGCACATCGCGATGTTTCTGGCTGTTGAGAACTTCCTGAGACACAGGACCTTCACCGTTTGCGTAGAAGTAATCTCGCAAAAACTAAAAAAAGAGATTGTTGAGCGATGAGAGAGAGTAAAAATTCTGTGAAAAAAATATACCTTCAACCATCTGAAAACTATATCAACCTCCTTGTCACTCAGAGGTTTCATCTCGCTCGAGATATCGCTCAGAGGGGGTATCAGCAATCCTTCAATAATGACCAAAATTTCCTTCCACACTCTCGTCATTACCATCTCCTTCGCCGTGTCGCTCAGGTAAGTATTCAGCGTTTGCAGGTTCGCATCAAAGTAGTCAAATAGGGGCATGATCGCCTGCTCGATTTCCAAATCGGTCAGTTCCTCTGGTCGGATACGTGGCTTCTCGGCGGAGGGTAGGGGAATCTGTGGCTCGGAAGCAGAGGATCCAAGGGCGGAGCGATATAGCGCAGTCACACCTCCCAGGGCTTTATTATAGTCCAAACCAGGGTCTCGCGATTTGATCAGCGTCTTGACAACATTTCGAGATAGACATTGCTGGATGAAAGGGGACATCTGTCATGTTCAAAGCGGAAGTGAGGATTTTTTTCTCTCATTTTGTAAGGTTGGGGATAATGCACCTTGTCGATGAAAATTCTCAGCATATCCGCCTCGGCTCGCTTCAAACTCCTGAAAGCACGACCGAAATAAAACTGGATATCGTCCTTCTCTCCTTCCATACTAACTCGGACCAAAATTCTCCCCTGGGTATCGAGATCCATCCAAAGTTCATGAGCCAGGAAATCGCTAAACCGTCGCGGGTCGAGGCAGAGGTATGCGCGACCGACAATATCATGTTTTCCAACAAGTGCGCGATCTCTAACGGAGACCATAAGCCACAAAGGCTTATCTACCGATAGGTCAAAGGTTTCGTCCCCTAAACGTAGACATGAGACGGTCAGAAAGGTAACTTGAAGGCGGCCATGCAAAAAAGGGCATACATCTCGGACTCAAGCTCTCATAAATCGTCCTCGTCTTTGCCAACCTCGTACCAGCTTCGTCGCTCAATGTCACAAACGTATCCAACTTGGAGCTCGGCGAGCTATCCAAAGGTACAAGACCCTCCGCGATAACCACCTTCACCGAAAACAGGAAAGTATCTCGCTCTTTCTTTTCCGGCACAGGCGGAGCCGCGTTGCGTACAATGTCTGCGATTTTGTCCGCTTCCATCTGGTTGTACATTTTATCAAGCAACTTCCTCGCAGCCTCAACGTTGTTGAGCTTGACACACGATTCTGGCCGGAAGTTGAATGGTTCAACGCGTTTCTCGCCTGTGATGGCCAACTGGCGAGCCTTTTCAAGCCACGCAGACGATTTTTGAGGTTGAAGGTAGTCGGAAGGGCGAGGAAACATCTCGTTGAGGAAGAGTCCTTCTACCGATCGACAATATTGTTCAACCGCCTTGGAGATCGTCTGAAAGTTGTTCAAAAATTTGCATGGGTGTAAGCCAAGAAGGCAACATACCTTTGCTAGGCTAGTAAAGAATCGACCCTCCTGATAATCGTCCTCCCACTCAAGCTCCTGCAAGAAGTTTATGGGACTCCTTAGAGAATCAAACAGATCAACAATCGAAGAACTGTGTCCTTCTGTACCCTCTGCCTCGAACTAAAGAAAAACATTACGTTCAAAAACATAACGCAATCAAAAAAAGGGCTTTTTGAAAAGTACCTTGTCATGCGATATCGCCTGATAGCAACAAGATTTCCTTGAGCACTCAGACAACGTGTAGAGAAAAAGGCATACCGCTTCAACCCAATTCTTTGTCTTGTCATCGGTATTGACGAGCCACTGCCGCACGTATGGCTCGAAAAAGGTAGTAATCTGGAACTCGAATGTACCTCTGAAATGAGAGAAACGTTTTTAGCATCTTGGACAATATTTCTAGTAAAAAAAGCACTCACTCGGGTACGAAGGCTTTATACATGCCAAGAAGCATCCTTGTCCGTCTGTACAGTGCAAAGATGTCTTGAATTGGCACATCAGGTGTCGGACCATTCATCGACGACTCAAATAATCGTTTTTGCGAACTCTGGAGGTCCGTCACCAGCCGTGGTATAGCGATTTCAACGTATAGCGATACGAGATCCAGCTTCCTGATGCAACTGTCAAAACTTGTCGAAAATAAAAAGGAGCAGGAAATCTTACCCAAGCAGAGGTACTGGAAACCGTTTGTCCAGGCCCTTCGCCCCCTTCTCTATATCGTCTGTCATTAAGAGGAAAGGAAGCGCTCTATTCACTCCAGGTGCACTCTGCTTTTCACGCATTATTACCTCATACCAATCTGTTGCCACTTGACGAACGCGCTCTTTGATGTCCTGCATTCGTGCTTCGATGTCGATATCGAAGCGGGTCAGCAGGCTGGACTCGCGGATGTGGTCCAGAATGGGGAGGAAAGTCTGTAGATCGGACGGCTTGAGGTTCGGTAATGAGTCCATTGCGTGGTACAACGATGAAAGGAAAACGTTGAACAAGGCTGCATAAACATTGGCAAGATAATCCACCTGTGATGAAATTCGGAAGGAGCTTTACAGAATTAGCGAGAGAAACGCACGTCTTGTACGGGCCAAAACTCCAACTCCGTCTCCTGAATGACTTTCGTAACACTCTGGAGAGCCTCAGGTATACACTCCATCGGCACATCATTCCGCTCATAAAATTGTTTCACAAGGTCCAAGAAACACGCCGCACGGTACGGATGCCCTATCCGCCACCGAAGCGCACATTCATTGATGAGTTCGATATGCGCAGACGACAAGATGCCAAGTGACACTTCGTCGTTATCATCCACCTCTGGGGACAGCATGACCTCCAAATCCGAGATGAGGCAATACTCTACGAGTCGTTTATAGAATTTTTTGGGGTTGGGGGGTATGAGTGTGAAATGATGGCCGATAGGTATGACATCATCGCCTTCTGGGTCATCGTACCCATTCCCACCGATACTCGGCTCTCCGTTAAGACTGAACATTGAGCGGTGACTGCTCACGGATGAATGTCTCATGGAGGTAGGTAGGTCGTGCTGCGAGTAAAATGAGCCAGGGCGGCCAGCATTAGAAGTTTGGAAGGAAGCAGGGACATCGGTAGGGGTAGATTTGGCCAGTTCGGGATTGGATTGAACCATGAGGAGCATGAGTTGCTGAAGTTGTGATGCCTCTGTAGTTCGCCAGTGTTGCCACGCTGCCTCACTGTCAAAATCTTCTCGCCGACCAGGAAAGGGAGCCCCTGCGTTGATGTTCTTCAGACAGGTCTTTAAAAGATGTTAATTGAGAACTGGGACAGTAGATTTGGGGCTATTACCTTGAGATCCGTGATCGCTGCCTACGAGTATGCGTCAGTACAATACTAGATTTCATGCAATATAAGAACCTTTTCAGAAACGACTGATCCACGGATCTTATCGACCTCTGCCTGAACCGCCTGGTCCGGAAGCTTGAACAAATTCGTGACAATTTTCACTAGGGACATGTCTGCGACGCCGACACTAGGTTGCGGGGCCGGATCCCCCCTGGCCGATCCGGAGTCATAACCCGAATCGCTGTGCGGATAGCCTTGGTTAAGGGTAGGTGCTAATTTGGCGGTGTAGGTATCGAGGCGGCCAAGAAGCTCCGGAGAGACATGGCTCACATTGCGCAAGCATTCTCGGAGTAGCTTGATGAACTGCGCAATTTGGTTATTGAGTTCGAGCTTCCATCCATCGCCTGCCAGAGTGGGCTCCTTTTTCAACACCGAGGTCGCGTGTGTGGCAAACATAAGGATGAGTTCCTCGATCTTCCGACTGTCCTTCATCTGCCGTTTGAAACTGTCCACCATAAATTGCCCATAGAACTTGCCCATAGTACGTCGGACGAGCTGATCATGGTAACTGCAAAGGGTTAGGAATCAAGCGAAAAAGATCGCGAACATACGCACGCAGAATCTTTACCCATTGCAATATCCTGCAACTTCTGTTCGAGAACTTTGAGGAGTTTCTCCGGGAATTTAACACTCTTCGTATCTCTGACATCCCGGAACATGTCTCCGATGGAAAAGTTTGACAAAGCAGATAATCGTGACGAATGTTCGCGCTCAGCGACATGAGGAGGTTTCGGTAATTCGGTGACCTTCGGCACCAAGAGGTACGCCAAAACCCTACGTCAATTGTCAATCCGGGATGAGATGGGCAGGATAGTAAGGGTGGGCTCACGCTACGCGCAGGGCATAACTATATCGGAGATATATTAGCTTCGATCTACTGGAAAAGAGAGGATATACGCACTCGAACAAATCGTCGTCGGTCACCCGAAACTTGGACACTCTTCTCTCATGGGCAAAACTATCATAGCTCCGCCGTGACATCAGCCCTGGGATAGTTGTCTCCTGTTGATTGGTGTTTATCGGAAAATCCAGGGAAAGATGTCAACCCGTCCTCTCTCCTGCAAAACTTTGGACCTCGGGATATGAAGGGTGGGAGTGGAGAGTTAAGACCGGTACTTATTCTGGCCATCGAAGGCGGTTACTCTTTTCAAGCTCCGCTTTAAACCAGGAAAGCAGTTTATTAGGTTTCCACCAAGGCTTTCCGCTATTATTGTCAAAATTGAGGGCTCCAGCAACCTCATGTATTCTTCGAACTGAAGGCATTCCCCCTTCGACCGCAAGAAAAACCACTATTTCAAGAGCATGCCATGAGCTATTCCACCCATCTTCCACGGACCACAGTTCATCTGTACCTCACTAGCGGGTTCTTGAGAATAAACGGGGTCATCGTAGATGAATGCACTCAAGACGGACTATCATGATCAGACTAAAGGTGAGAGTGAGATTGGAAATTGGTTACACTGAGATAGTTTACATGGCGGTTGAACATAGCTCAAGGAAAAGTGTTTTTACGTTAATTCGACCTTCAGCCGATAACTTACGTCGAACTCATCTTCCTTTACGCGTCTCGCAATGAACTCAATCCAGTATCCTACACTTTTTTTTTCAGGTCAACATATCCAATGCACCCCCTCGATCTATACCACTTAAATAGTGTTAGTGAATATACCAGCCTAGGCACTCCAACGACCTTCATGGCTACCCTGGAGACCGATCCTCATCAACACTAAACGTTCGACGTTACTATAACTCCTGCATTTTCCAAATTTCCGGAGATTTTCGTCATTTTGTGAACAAGGTTTTCGACCCCATTCATTGGCTAGCATCTCGAGAGAGGGCTTGGCAGCTGTTACCATAACCACAAAGCCTTGTTTTGTCAAACGTGACGTGACATTGTGTGACTATTCGCGTACTCCTTCCCACAAGACAATGAGCAGAACAATGACTGGCCTTGTCCCAGTGTACAACCGGCGGGGAACGTGTTTGCAAAGCCGAGAAACATATAAGGATGGGCCCTGCGAACTCGTTACCCCGTCCAAAATCATCGTGACGCCCTCCGCCTCCCTCTCTCCCTTCTCCCCTTAATTCAAGTTCTTCCCGCCTGGTGCAGCCCTAGAGTCCTCAAATACCTACGAGAACCTCAAGAGGCATTTTTCTTTCAACCCGCTTTGACAGCAGTTACCTTTCCTTCTCGAGCCACCAACCTGCCACGATTGCCACGATCCTAATTTGATTTGCGTGCCACAATCCAGATTATAGAAATCCCCGAATAGCCTCACCCTACAATGCTTCCACCCCGTGCTTGTACGTGCTTTTTCCCCCTGTTTTTGTCGCGGATCGGCAAACTAAACACTCGCTATGATAGACGTTTTTATTTCTCTGAATGCCATCCGGATCCTCAGCATCATTGCTATGCTCCTTGTCTTCTCTAGCAACATTGTAACACTCTCCAACGACGTCAAGGCTGTCAACCGCTTCATGGATATGGGTAAACGCTTAAACGGTACAACGGCGTCGAATGCCACAATAGAAACCGAGACCTATATGGATTATATCACGTACGCCTTCATTCGCTTCATTTCAAGAATTCAACTCTCATGTATTATGGCCCACAGGGGAAGCACCGTCCCGAACCAACCCGCGGGCGCGTTTTGGGCGGTACTGAACAGATTGTTCATCATCGCTCAAGTGGTTGTCCTTATTCTCTCAGAGTTCGGTTTCCCAGCCAAGTTCTTCAATGTTTATTTCCCCGTACTTGGGAAAGACTTTGGCCTCGGAGCGCTAGGCCTCATTCAGATGCTGTATGTTTTACATTCTCTTTGCTAACCAAACATTCTTTTGAATTATCCCCCCCAGCATCGGCGCTGCGGTATTATCGCACCATGTTGACACCTTCACACTAGTGTCCGCCTTCTTCCTCTTCTCAATCGGCTGTCTCAATGTCTTCGTCGGCCTCATCTTCCGCCAGGGTGCCAAGTCCAAACGTTCCATCACTTCCTGGCGCGATCACGCAAAAAGTGCAATTCCTACACATATCGGCGGCGTAAACATCGCCCCTATCACTTCTGTGCTTTCCAGCCCCCCTTCATTCGTCTCGAGCCTGTACAGTGAAAAAACTGCCACCAGTCAAGGACCCGATAGCAAGGATGACAACGAAAAGGAGAAATTCACCTCCCTTGGGTTTGGGAGACAGGGAGAGAAGGCGGCTGGTCTCAAGGGGTTCCTCATCGCAAAGCCCCTGGAGTCGCTTCCCCGCTATATGCCTAAGGCGAGTTCCTAATGGGTGGCATGCCACCACCGAATCAAGGATTGAACAGCACGACCGTTATCCGGCTTTTGAGTTGTTTGCATTCACTCTACGCCTTTCCATGTCTTACGGACATCCCTTCTCTGATGCACACGTTCTCGTACACGCACAAACTGATGGACATACTTGGTCTCAAATGGACTCGCGGAAACCTGCTACGCCTCTCTTTACGCTTTACATCAGCCCATCCCCTGCCACATTCTTTAATGTATTGTCGTTTCTGATAGTATAATAACCTGTATCATAGTTCTCATCCCAGCTGTATAACTACAAAAAAGAGATCCGTCCGAATCAAATTATTGGTGACATCATCCCTATATAAAAGCTGTCAGAAGCTATATTTTTGGAAGTCTTTACACATGTTAACGAAGAAGAGCTTATCGCCAATGTTTGGTTCAAGGAAAAATCGTGGCTAATACTTACGTTCATATGCAATCGAGACACTTCCTATTTGGGCAATGACACCAACAATTCCAAAACAGGCAGGTGGTCCACTTCAACATTATCTTGCCTTTGTAAATAACCCAGGGCATCATATACCGTAGAAATTCCATTCCGTATATTGCTCAAGTTTTGAGTGAGAATATCAAAGAATATTTGAAAGGCACAGCTCCTTAAAGTCACGAGCTGAGCCAAATAACTCCGGCTCCAGGGTGACGAGCTATTATCTCAGCCTTCCGTTTAATTCCTTTTATCCCTTTTTTCCTTCGGTGCGTTCTGCGTCTCCATCTTCTCTTGAGTTCTGATGGCACTCGATGTGGTTGAACAACATTCTAAACCTCACTGAACTCGACGTGGTTGAATAACACTCTAATAGGCCCCACCGAATAGAACTACGGACTGCTTGACTCATTTGGCAGACGGCTGGAACGTGCATCGATACATCGATACAAAGCGATGTTATCGATGGAATATTTTAATCCAAATAACCGGAGCTTTTTGTTTAAGCTCAGAGTTTTACCAACGTTCTCTAGCACGGTGGATTCGGTCCATTCGGATCGTTCGAACGTGGGAATGATACCACGATTGCACGGCAGGCGCCAATTTGAGCCTAGAACGTTTGATCCCGTGCACGATTATGCTGGATTTTGTGCGGCCAGGGCCCAATGAAGCCGTGAACTTCGGGAGTATGCGAGATCAATTTTAACTTCGACAGAATACCGGATCTGAATAGACTCGTGATAATTGGCGGTGCTCCTTGGATCATGTGGTATGTTGCTCATAAGGTCCAGTCAAGCTTTTTGCTTCCTCTTCGAAGCCGCTTTGCAGGAGGAAGGAGCATTAATCTACGTACTGACTGAGGACTCCTCGGCTATCGATTCAAGCAAAAGCAGAACACGATGGCGTTTTCTGTCGCCATTGGTTCCTTCTCATCTCACGCTGACTGGCCCAGGCTGTTTACGCGCCGGTAGACAAACTTCTCTTCTGATGATCCAGAAAACCCCTTGACAAGCGTAGTTAGCGAGTGACGGATGGCATGGGGTAGAATTCCTTCCTTAATTCTTTTATGCAAACGTTTCAAGTGAACCCCAATTCACAGCATCATGCCCCACTTTATGTGGGAGAGATCCAGATCCTAGTTGTCATGTTCTAATGCCATATGAAGCCCCTTAACAAATCATTCCCCAGCTTTTGTCTCCCCAGTTCTGCCTTCTCGAACGCGTTGAAAATCTTTCATCCCACCAATTCTATATAAACAACTGCGCCTTGTCGCGTTCAGGGGCCCGGTTTGATTCCGGAGTTCTATCTGCGCGAGTGCAAGATCCTAAAAGTAGGGAAGCAATGCAGCAACGAAGCACAATGGCCCCACCAACGCCAACCCAAAATGCAGGCGAGTCCAGCAACCAAGAACCACAATCCGCCATGAATCCATGGAAGAAAAAGGCAAAGGATGCAGCCCCTATCCACGTCGGGGCTGGCCCGAACAACGCCGAGAATGACGATCACGCCGAGCGCGGTGTTCCTCATCAACGCCCAGATCTTTCCCAACTACACATCCCCCAGCGAGCACCGCCTGAAGGGCCTTCGTCCACGGGCCACCTGAAAACTCTTGGGGTCCAAAACGGAGATACGGCTCGGAATCCCGCAGGCACACACCAGTACAACGCCGGCAGAAACCGAACCGCGAAAGGTCCGCTTATCTCGCCCACCAGCTGGGTCAACCAGCCCCGCTGTAACGACCCCAACATCGACGGCTATTCCTATTCACGCGACGCCGTTGGCCATAGCCCTGATATCTACATTTATACTGTCAAACCTTTTCCTGATAGCCCAGACGATCATCGGCGTTCAATTGCCAGTTCAACACTGAACAGGGTTCCCGAAGAAATGGAATCGGGTGCCATCACACCTGAACATAGGGAGCGGCGCCAACGATCCAATACCATACGTACAGGGGAAAGCTCGGATGCACAACCCTACTACGGTTCAGTCGGGCGTGGAACGGTGCCTTCGAGTGGGTACCTCGATGAGGACTTGCTCGACGTGGAGAGTGACTCCAACGATGAGGAAGAGGAGTGGCTTGTTGATGAAGAATTAGCTAGGCAAGGGTTATATCGCGGTATGTTCAGAGAGAACTTTTCGAGAAAGCTCATATACTTACTCTTTCTTCTAGGAAACTACAAAACCCTCCTGCTATTGTATACTTTTGTACCTTTCACCGCTATTCTTGCATTTTTATTCCTCGGACTACTTCCAACTCTTGCATTCCCGAGCTCTTCGCCTTCACCATTCCCATATCCACCATATCTACCCTTTCCACTTCCAGAAATCTGCACAGCAATGGCGCTGTGGTCCTTATCCTACCTCCTTCGCGATTTTCTATACGCGACCTCTCTATCAGGGACCTCTCTAATCTCCTTCCCAACCACACTATTTCCCTCCTTCATCCCTATTTTGACTTCTCTCGTCTCCGCATTTTTGCAGAGCGGCTCTGCGTTATTCTTTCGCCAACTTGCCGTCCCAATCTTGCTCATCCCATTCTATTCCTCCGAGCGCATGGGCTTGTTATGGCCGACAGTATCCGAAGGCCACAAACACCATTTCCCGACATGGCAAGATGATGCCTTTAGGCGTGTCTGGTGGGTTGCTCTGGGTTGGGCAGCCGCGGAAGCCGTTGTGGGGATCAAGCAAGGCTACGAGAGTATATCCCTCTACAAGGATGTACTCGTGAGCGTAAAGCGGGTGGTCTCGAAAGACGAGATGATGACCACGACCAGAAGCGCTAATGTGTCCGATGGAGAGGGTCAGGACCTTGATGATGCGGTTAAGGACGCCCCTCCAACATCCTTGACCCCCGTTACCAGTCGGATAAATCAGGGCGAGAGTAGCTCTGCACCGGGCCAGAAGAATTCGAATTCCCCACAAGAAATCGTTGCTAGTGCCAACTCTGCGGAAAACCTCCCTCCAACCTTGATCGCTTTTCCGTCAAGAAGAGAGCATCTAAATTCTCTCTCGTCCCTTAACTCGATGTTACACCTCGAAGACCTTAGCAGGTCGGTTACAATGGGAGAGAGGCAGCCATTGTTACCTTTGAACTTGACCAACCTACAATCACCCCGCCCGACTCAGGAAAGCGAAAGGTTGTTGGCGGAGAATGCGGTCGAAAGAGACTTGGAAGAGTTGATGGCTATCAAAAACAGGGAAGAACTTGAAGAGGTTTATGGGATCCCAGTAATCGTGCGTGCGATATCAGTATACAATTTGCAGTGCCAACACCTGAAACTGAATTATATTTGTTCTATTCTTTTCAGAACATACCGGTCTTCATCTCTTGCCTGCACAGGATAAATTCTATTTTGTCCTCGTTGGGTATCACCCTATTACTTACAGCTGCCTATATGAGGTCGACTCTCGCCTATCACCCTCCTCTCGAGCCGCGCGATAGCCCCTCCACCTTCGCCTCTATCCCACATGTAAGAGGTCCCTCACCCACGCTAATTGCGTCTCCCCCATTTCGACCTTCAAATCGAACATTGTTGTGCACACTTCCGCCTCTACTTGTGGTCCAAACGGTGTTGGCGATGATGCACACGCCGTGGATCTTGCCTCGGATAGGAATTCATACATTTGTGTACATCAACCTACTTGTTTCTCTTGGGTATTTCTTTGGTGGTCTGGGGTTATGGGAAGCGTTGGTATAGCACTTTTGTCAAAGTGCTTTTCCCACCCACGTGGTCTTTTTTTCCGGGCTTTGTGTTGCGTTTCATGTTATCGAATTGCCATTCACGCATTTTGCTTTGCATGTTTAATAACTCCTACGTAGCCTACCAAGGCGACAATAAAATCCCCTTAGTTGTGACGTTGAAGTTGAGGGGTTTGCTTCTCCAAGTTACCTACTTCGACCAAGACTTGAGCTCTCATTCGCAAGTTCCGGCTGCTTTTTTAAATTTAGGACAGATAGGATTCAGCACACCCAATTCCCCAACAAGACTGTCAAACTGTCAACATATCTGAACCACCTTGCAGATGAAATCGGATGGGCCATGATCATTGTATACTGCATTAACAGTCATGGAACATGGTTTTTCGTATAATAAGAAGGCCCAGCCCATGAAAGCCATGATAAAATAGGAACACTAGAAGGACAAGACACGTCAGTAAACAACGAAAAGAGGGTAAGGTAAGGCAACAAAAGTCAGGTTTTCGATGTAAATCAACAGCTCCCTTGCCCGCCTCCACATTTGTACACCGGGAGACTTTGGTATGGGCAAGAAATTCGTGTCCGCCCATCGAGTAGAAATTCATCAAACAAAAAAAGGAAATATATGGAGGGGAACCACAAAACGCTAAAGGAAAACTTGTAACTCACAGTTGATAAATACCAGGACTTGAGTATTACCAAAATCTGAGAAGACAGAGTTAGCAAGGAGACGTAGAACGCAAGAGATGAAGAGGGAGATCAGACAAGGCTGAAATCGATATAGGTATTCCACATAGAATTCGGAATGTGGTAAAGTATGGTATATAGTTGGATCATCACTGGTTGAGAAGAAGTGAACAGAGAACTCACCAAAAGTAATCAAGGAATTCTGCTCATCGTCGCCGTTACGTTGTGGTTGAGAGAAATTTTTTGAGCAAGAGAGTTGGATCTCCGACAACCTCCGATACAAATATGACCAATACGGGTCCCGTGATCAGTCGTTTCGAGCACGTTCTTCCCATTTCGAGATGATTTTCGCTCAATATATAGGTTTCAAATCTACAAAACACTCCTTTCTATTTGACTTTATTTGCAGAACGAAAACACCCCAAGATGCAGTCTATCCTCAGATGGTCCCTTGAAAACTCAACACCCCTTGACAACGCTCCAGGCGACCGCCCTCCGGCGGAGCGCAAAGACCTGGATCCTGCGATAATCGATTACATTCTTGGGAAACCGGACTCGGTACAGATGAAAGAGGATATTTCCGTTGCAGTCGATTCCAGCAAAAGCGAAGATGAGAGGATAAGCGCGTTGGATCATCTAGAAATGGTGAGTTTCTAAACGTTTACTAAATTGAATTTGTATTCACTATGTGTCTTTTGTGTAGTTAATTGAACATATCGATAATGCTAATGGTAAATACTTGTTATTCATTCACTCCGTAAAACAGGCACTCAACTTGTGGCATTAGATCTCGAGAAACTAAAGATTTGGGAACCGTTGCATTCATTACTCACCGCCGAATCCTCAACACCTGAAATCCAAACGCAGACGCTTTGGGTTATCGGAACCGCGTTGCAAAATAACCCTTCTGCTCAAGATGCGGTTGGTCGCTTATCTATCTTACAAAGCTCTTGGATACTAAACATTATTTTTTTAGTATCTATCATACAATCCTGTTTCCGTTCTACTTTCATTCCTTGATCCATCGACTTCATCATCTGCTTCATTACGATCGAAAGCGATCTATAGTCTATCAGGTCTCCTCAAACACAATGGACCTGCTGTAGAAGCGCTGGGAAAACCAGAGGCGGACGGCTGGCCAAAATTGCGTACCGCACTCCAAGGTTTGGATATTCGTGGTTACACTCACCGTTTAATCACTGAAAAGACCATCTCCAGATCCGGTGATTTCTATCCGTCGCAAGGCTGTTTTCCTTCTCAGCACCCTCCTAATTCCAGAATCACCAACCCCTGCTCACCAAAACACTCTTGGGAACGGCACAAATGCCCTATCCCTGACTACGACCGATGTGAACCCTGCCAATCCCAGTATCCATCTTCATGACCAACGACCAGCCCCCACTCCAAACTCAGGCCCTATTTACCCAAATTCTCATGCTGCCTACCTACATAATCCATCAAGAAGCGACACCTCGCGCTTGACACTGGTTGCGTTCTCTGATCACAATATTCTGGATGCGATTGTGTCTGGCGTTACTTCCCCTCTTCCGTATGGCGAAGATGGTGAAAATACGGAGGCGGACGCTGATTTCGAGGAGAAGGCGATTCAGTGAGTTTAATCTATTCTTGAAGATTCTTTGCCTAAACTGACTCGTGTATGTACATAGGCTGTTGCTAACTTATTCGTTAACCTGTCAAAACGAGCTGTCCAAGTCGCAGAAACGCCGCCTCGAAGGTTGGATACAAGCCGAAAAATCGAAACATGGTGAAGAGGAACTGTTAGAGAAATGGAGCATATCTAGGCAGGAATACGCATCTTTCGTTGGAAAGCTTGTGTAACTGAATATCCGGAGGCTCTGGAATTTTAATCAATAGCGACTTGGAACGTTGTCAAAAAGTTGAAAACGAGGCAGGTTTCTTCCAGCTGGTCTTCGCGTTTGCCGTGAGCATATTTTTTCATGGTCTCCCAACTGGATTTCTTCCATGCCAGTATCGAATTTATTTTTTGAGCCCTTGGGATATCCCGGCCATCGTTTAGCCTTGGGTTGCTGAGAAGGAGAATCGCAGGTCATTTCGCTTCAAACGACTTCCAGGTGTGGCAAGTTGCGGCGCTATAATAGGTAAGCGCTGGTAATTCAACCCAGACCCACCCTTGACGTCGTCGCGCTTTCTACGCAAACTAAAATGTGGGGGTTAATTCTTCTTGTTGCCTCAAACTTTCTCTTCCTTTCGAGGTACAGTCCCTCCCTTGTTTCTTTCTGAGCCTGGACTTAATCTTGCTTGATTCTTGCATCATCTAAGATTTTAGAATGGTCAAGGCAGGCCCATCGAATCCTGCCCAAGGACTGCCTGAATCCGCGAATCACCGTGGCGATATTGATTTAGTTTACAGCCTTAAAAAAAATCCCAAACACAAGTTAACGAAGCGCTATCACATGGAATTTGCCTTCTCCCAAATATTTTAATTTAACCAAAATTCATACACATGTACATGCTTATGTACCTATCGGTACGTCCTATTGTATTCTCAATAATTACCATTCTGGCTTAACTTGATTGTGGATTTCGACGTTGAATTATTGGGATTAAAATGGTATCCCATATAGCCTGCGGCTCGGGATGCCACTCCCCGGCGGAGCGGTTCTCCAGGAATGCCGACTGTTGCTGTATGCCGGAAAGATCGACCGGTTGAGTTGAGAGGTAAATCTTGAGGAATCCAACGTCCAAATCTTGTCCCTTCCGAATTTTGTAGGTTAAAGCTCGCCAACCCCCAGGCCCATATCCAACGCAGAGTTCTCCATGGCGCTTTAGAGGCGATTCAACTTTATTATGTTCTCCGCTGGTGCCATTGGTAATGTAACAAGGTACTATCTCACCCTAGTCAGGAGATGTTTTCGCTGTGGAAAAGCAACATTGACGCCCACCTATTCCGAAGTCTGTATTATCGAAATAGAATGCATTTACATATAGGTCCTCTTCTAACTCCGTGTTGTTTATGATCTTAAAGCCATATGGGGTTTTTCCATCATCGGGGTCATCGAGTACGAAGTCGATAATGTTTTGACGGCAGAGGTTTGAGCCAACGGGCTTTAATTGTTCAATCATTGGACGGCTCGCATTGCGAATTCTCGGGACAGCCAGTTTATAGAACTCCACCATGATACCAGGCACGATATCATGCCAAGTGGTAGTCCGGTTGAGTTCGCGGAAATACTGAGCTGCACTCTCCAGGATCTCCCCGACGATAACAGGATCTGACTTGACTCCGTCCCTCACAAGATGCATTCCATGCCGAGTCACCCTCTTGTCCATGTGGGTGAAGGTGAGGTGATTATCTAGCAGGCGGCTTGTGCAAACTTTTAAATGTGCATCTCCTGAATCCTCGACAAGGGAAACGCTCCGCAGATCCGCTGTCTGTGATGCTTGGATTAAATGGTATTCACCATGGAAGCGATCTTCGGGTGGAATGTAGAGACAAAAGGGTTCCGAGTCGGCCTTTCCTTCTTTCGTCTGAATAGCAGACGCTCCTTGACTGGGAAAGATACTAAACAAGGTGACCGATTTCATGTCCGCCTTGAATGGCCATAACCTTTCGACGACGAATATCCCCAATGGGTTGAGCAACTTATCGGGGTTCGAATACGCCGTAAATTCCGCGCCCTCTGCTACTCCATGGGCAGCGCCGGCTCCCAAGGTAAACTTCGAGGTGTTGTTGTCAAATCGAATGGGGTAAATCCCCCGGGGGAGGAGAACTTTGCCATTAAACAGGAGCCGATCTTGGGCATGACCTTCACATTGAGGATTCTGCCTAAAAACTCGCAAAAAAAAATTAAGACAAATGCTTCATAACGATTATAGAAATACACTGACGGAGAAATGGGTTCCATCTTTCCCAAAATATCGCGGTACCTGAGCTTGTGGGGTGAGGTGTTGTCGAGAAGCTTGAGGAGGGCTGTTGAGAGTTTTCCACGACCATTACATTCTATAGCATCTTCCTTGGAGCTGCATGCTGATATTAACATATGGGACCCCAAGCCACGACGTGAATGTGCATCGTGGGGCTGAGCGCCTCTTGAGAGAGATTGCCGTATTTCACAATCGGTTTCCTCTCTGAACGGAACATCCTCCAGCTGTGTCGAACGAACAAGAGTCAATGAGTCCTCATTCTCGCTCCGCGTCCCCGACGCCGAATGGCAAGAATCAAATACAACAGTCTATATGAAGGCGTGGTGAAAATGAGAAGTATTTCAACAAGTCACAAAAAGTGCTCACAATATTGGTACCCTTCTTTGCCGCAATCTCGTCAATCAAAATTCCAATCGTATGGTCCGGAATAGGTTCTACCCCTTTTGGGTTTTCCTTATTGACGGCACCGCAATCATAAGGGAGAATGACTTCCATTGGTACGTTGGGACTTCCGAGCCCCCAGCCTGGGGGAACAGATTTCTGACTCCCATGTCCGGCGAAGAATATGAATATGGGATCCCCTTCTTTGATTTTTGGATTGTCGCGGAGCTTTCGAAAGCCTTTGATTATCTCGGTTCGGGTCGCCTCATCATTGAATAGTGTGATGATATGGTCCTTCGGGACGCGCAGTCGTTTCATCAGATAGGTTTCGAATGCCTTTCCATCCGGGACAGCACCTAGAAGCGCCTTATGCTTTATTTTGTACACATTAATTCCAATAATGAGGGCAAACAACCGGGGAGTCTCACTGAATACAGCGTCAAAAGGTAAAATCACAAGAAAAAAAAGAAGATTAACATACTACTGCAACCTTTCTCCAGATAGAGGCGTAGTAATTTCATTTTCAATCTCGACTTCGAAAGAAGGGCTCCGGCTAGATGAAGCTTGTGTTGTGGGCTCGACGCTCAATTGCTTCATGACGGCATTCTGGAAGACGATCTCGCGCTCCCTAGATCAAATTCTGTTTGCAAGGATCCCAAGGGAATTACTTCCACCACTCACAAATAAAGCTGGTTCAACACCTCATTACGGTTGAGCAATGTGTGGGTGGGAAGATAGGACATAGGATATATGGGGTGAAGAAGAAAGCAGTCCAATTATTCCACGAGGTGCGTTTAGTCAGTATTTCCACGAATGTCCACGGCTTCCGGACCTGATCTGTCCATGATAAGCATGATAAGCAAGAGCGCTCAGGAGCTGCTTAGGCGCTGGTCCCATATTAAGCCTTCGCGGGCCGGCGTTATCCGCACCTTTGGTTTAAGTTCGGTAATTGGTATTTGATAAATAATCCAGAGAGCTTTGCTTACACAATTTACTTAGTCTCGAAATGATAATTCAAAATGGTCCCCCAACGACCGTCGTTCTAGGACATCCATTTTCGTTGGAAAGCTTGTGTAACTGGATATCCGAAGCCCTGAAATTTTAATTAAAAGTTAAAACTATTTGGAACGAAAAGGACATGTACTTATGGTACCTTGTGGATCAAGGGGGTTCCAGGATCTGAACCCGACAGGTAACGGTTTTTTTTCAACCACTAACTACAGCAATCCACTGGCTAATGGTACATCCTAATGATACAGTTTTGTTATATAAATAACTTGTCTTTAAATGCAGATTTTTTTTATGAAAAAAAATTTCCTTGAGGGATCCACATCTATTCTATCTACAATTAAAATTTGAGGCGGATTAGTCAAGTTCTGGGTATACCACACCTTGTTCAAAAGTAGGACTTCTAAGAACCGTAATATCCCCCAACGAGACACACCCATGTTTTGGGAATATCTTAACGGGAACACCTCCAAATCTCTTTAAATCCGGAGAGCACATACTAGTTATATGATGGAGATCTAATGGGTATTTATTGTGGCAAGGGAATTCTCCCTTAAATTTAAATTGATATATAAACTTACATCATCGCTGTGCCACCTTTCCTCGGGAAGATGCACAAGGCATCGCAAACCCATTTTATGAGCTTCCAGAGAGATTGTATAACATGCAGAAAATATATTAGATAGATTGAGATAAGATTAAGATAAGATTCCTGACCTTATCAATCTTATCTCAGAAATGTTAATAAGTTGGCGATTAGCCACTCTGTGGCTGCTGGTCATGTATTTCAGACTATAAATACTCCGGATTACATCTCATGAATAACAGGAACAGATAACAATAGCCATTGAAAACTTTTAAAAATAATTTAATCGAATGTATGTAACGTTTTGTTTTTCACCACCGACCTCCGGTCCGGTCAGTACCCAATAACCGCTGAGAGAGAACCGTTACCGTTACATTGTCACATAGGTGCATAGCTTTGGACTACGCCTCAGATCATAGAGCTCGTGTGACAGCTCGCCAGTGATTCCCTCGTTATTCACGAAACGTTTTACCAGGTTTTCTATTCTAACAGTTCTTCACTTACTCACTAGGTCCCAATCAAGACATATGCTTGACACAAAATCTGGGATCCACTGCACTCCCGTGGATCACACCATCAACGAAAACATAAACCTCGACCCCATTCTTCCTTATGTTTTCACCAACATCGCTCCCCCCGCATCGGATGTAGCCAAGATCAAAGAGAGCTTGGGCATATGGAAGGAGGAATTATCCAGGCTCAGAGCGCTCAAGACCAACCAGTCGCGACGAAACCAATTTAACCGCCCAACCCAACATGATTCCCTTTTGGCAAAAATCACAGCTTACTCGCGGTGCATCTCTTCCGTTCGACAGGTCCCCCGAGAAATATGGGAACAAATCTTCATTCTATTCATTAACGATACTCCTTCGAAAAGTGCTCGGAGCTCTCCTCTGACGTTGGGAGTTGTCAGTCGGCTTTGGAGAGATGTTGCGATCAACACTCGCTGTCTATGGTCTAAAATTCGCATATCAATCAGCGGTTTTGGCATTGACAAGGATCGAGAGTGGGGGGATTTTGTTGAGCTTTGGCTCTCTCGTGCCCGCGGCCTCCCTTTATCTGTATCGGTGGTTGTAAATAGGCCGTATGGATCCACGGATAGGACGGTTACGACGGTACTTGCAGCGTTGATCAAATTTTCAGAATCTTGGGAGTCAATCCACCTCGAAATCCCATTCGATTACTTATCCTCAACACTCCTCGCTACCGTTAAAGCGTCAGAACTACCGATCCTCCAAAACATTTGCATTTTGTCCTTGAGGGGCACTCTTTCCCAGAGATTGGCCGACTGGACCCATTCTTTCGTCCAACCCCTGCCTGCTTGGTCGATTTTCAAGGCGCCAGCACTTCGAACTCTCCATTTGGTTTACAGCGTCGTCACCCCAACTCTCCATGATAAATGGTCGCAAATTACAGACCTGAGGCTCGAAAATTGTCACACAGCAGCGGAACATTGTTACAAAATCCTATCTGCATGCAAGAATTTACAAACTTGCTCTCTCGATAATTGCGACCCACATTCCCTGACTTCCGTTGTGAACGCCGCTGTGCAATTCAAACTAGTACAACTCGAGTACTTGACGTCCTTTGTTCTCTATGAAAAAACCTTTCTTCCAATCCTCTTTGATGTCCCGAACTTGCGGTCCTTCGAATTTCAAGGATTTTTTGTCCGCGATCAACCTAGTCTCCTGCCGCACCTCCTACGCAGCGCTCGGAACCTGCAGTCACTTCGCATAGATCCAGGGAGCGTAGATCTCAACGAGCTTTTGGTGTTGACACCGTCGATAAAAAGTCTCACCCTTGCTAAACCTGCCCCCAAATACCCTGTGCTTTACGACATACTCCCCCATGGTGCTCATCGAGGCGTCACCAACGATGTGATCCGGCGACTTACACCCAATAGCACTGCGCTGCTACCAAATTCCGGTTACCTTTGCCCAGCGCTAGAGTCACTTGTGTGCAACGAAGGCATTCTGCGAACTTTCACCAACGACGTCCTCCTGGTGTTCATGAAGAAACGCCAGCAAGAAATTCGGATTGCGGGTGGCAACATAGCCGAATTGAAGGAGGTTATCGTATATGCGGGGCTCACTACAACGGCCGGGGACGCAGTACGACCTGCCACATACCCATTACTCCCAGCGAAACGCGTCATCTTCCGTGGAGAGTTGCTGAAATTAGTCAAAGGAGGCATGAAAATCCACCTACCTGACTACGATCTGAAGCTTGACTAAATCGATATCGAGTGCCAAATTCGAATGCAACTGTACGAATACATACCTCAGATGCGAATTTGCTTTGTGAACTTGTAAAATTTCCTATTGGCTTGTACAATAAGTCGTTCGCTGGAGTATTGTCTATGCATCTTATGACAACCCCATGTCCATAGTGGTGTTCTTTTTCTCGTTATGATTGAGAAGTGAGGAGTATGACGGCCAAAGTAAACCATAACTATGCTGTGTCGGTTAGGTTGTGGCGAAGATTTCTGGCGAGGATATCACACGGTTCAGGGTGACAAAAGTCCCCCCGTATGTATACAGCCAAAAAAAAGCATAAGTTCTTCTAGGGTACTAGTACAACTCGCTACCTACATCACATCACGGTTGAACGTTTTGAAAGTCGGCTACATATGGTTAACCCAAGGCCAAACAATCACATTCATAAAACGCCCTTGCTCCTATAAAGCAACACATAGGCGCTCGAATCCTCGCCTCCTCCATCAAGTGTTCCCAACTTCTCCTTAGGGAAGAGCGAAACTTTTTCGTCGTCAAACTTGTACCAATCTTCGTCGTCCTCAAGTGCATCGAGGTCTGCCGTGGTGATTTCGGAGCTAGCAGTGGCAACGCTTCCGGAAGCACCGCCAGTGGAGGAAGAAGGCGCGATGGAAGGTAGGCTGCCCTTGTTCTTGTATGCGTGGAAGACGCTCTTCTTTACGAAGCCAATGTAGTGTCCGGCATCAGCAGCGGCGCCTTTGTGCGTGACAATAGCTAGAATAAAGATGCCAGGTCACTATCCTCCCATCGATTGAAAGGGTGGTGGGGAAAGATAAAACTCACCAACAAGTTCATACAATCCAGTCACACTGCATCCCACATCTTTCTTCGTGTCTTCGTCGATCAACTGCGAGAGCTCGGCTGCCTCCTTCTTCCTCAACTCAACTTCATCTTCTGGCTCATCAAGGACAGCTGCCTTGTCCTTGCCGTCCCCAGTAGCGGCAACAACGCCGCCCTCAGTGCTAACAGCCGGTGCGGACGAAGCATCAGCCATCTCCACATCCGTTGTCGCTGGTGGGATAGCAGATGAAGGTCCAGGAACAGCAGGTGCGGCTTGCTTTGTCCTCTTTCGGACCTTTCGTCGTTCGCCACGTTCTTTTTCGATCTCCTTGAGCCTGCGACTTGCAGGCAGGAGTTTGGTGCGGAGTTCATCCGTGGCAAGATCGAGCGCGTCAAATTCTTGTGGGAATTTAACTTTACGCTGTCGCTAAAGTAAGGCCTCAACCCGCGGCGTTGTACAGTAGAGGGACACACCATGATCTTTGCCTTCTTTCCGATGTCCGCACGCCATGCAAAACGCACCATATGGACAGTCAGATAAGTAGGAAGACGCGAAACGCGAGATTTCTGGCTGTAGATGGCTTGTCTTCCTAGTGACGGGGAGTTTTTTTCGACCTTAGTATCTAAAGACTGTGTATATGCGTGAACTTTGGAAAGCAGAGCAAGAGTAGGAAGTCGCGCACGTTCATAATTCCAGTAAGCATAAAGTTGGTCGTGATCGAGATATTGCATTCAATTTTGAGCACCTGTTCACTGGAAATGGAAACGGGTTCTTCCGGAGCTTCATCACAACGTAACCTAGGGTCATTCTCAGATTTTCGTGTGAGATCAGATTGAACATAGAAACGCACTCTCTGCGCATCTCGCCCATCATGAATTGCTGAATGAATTTTGGGCGTCCGACAGCTGCTTCCGCGCCTGTCCCAACGCTTTTGCCTTTGGCGTCCAAGCCAGGAACGTTCCGCAAGCTGTTGACAATGGCAGCATAACATTCATCAGCATCTGCAATTGTAGTGGTAAGTTACATGTCAAAAGAAGCAAACAATTTACTTGAGTACCCTGTTGAGCATATACTTGCCTGCCCATCATCAGGTCTCCAGCCCTCTTTTCGCTGCGGTCCATCTCTGCGAATTGTGGATTTACCTAAGGGTGACAATCAAGAATTGTTGGAAAGAAGTCCAAGTCACACGAACCTGTCGCAGCACCTGCAAGAATTGCATTGGAGTAATACTATCTGTCGTCCTCGACATGTTATGGTAGAGGTCTCGGAGTGCGGCTGGGAGAGGCGTTGTCGACTGAAGAGAGGGGGTATCTAGAGCAACCTGAAGTTCTGGCACGGCGCGAAGGGCTTGCACCGTGGCATTCATGTAACATGTATTGCCGAGACTATTTATTGGCAGGGTAAGTATTAAAGAAGAGAAGAAACAAGGAATGAATGCACTTGGTCAATCCAACGGGTTTGGCGAGCTGTGTATGCGCATTTAAGGATACGAATGACCCAGAACATCAAACTTACAGCTTCAGCCAGTTCCGAGTCGTCCATATCTGAGGAGCATTACAAATCATGCAAGAACTAGATTTTGGCGCCTACCTTCAAGGAAGACGATGGGGGTTGGAGGAGGCTTCGGTAACTCGCCAGCCGCTCCAATTACCGTGAATGTTTGACCCTTGGATGCAGATGAGCATCAGAATACAAGTCGTGGAGAGGCGTACCTCTTTTGGACCGATTTTCTTCCAAGACGAGTCATCCTAATGCAAAGTGATGATGGGGACAATTCCAAACAGCTTGAATATTCTCGAAACATACCTTCAAAACACCTCCTTTGACCATAACCTTCATCCGATCGGGAGGTACGCCTGTGGCGCTGTATACGGCATCCTTGAAGACGGCTGGTGGAAGATCGGGGTCGAGCTGGATGTCGTAGGTCTTTCCAGCATGTTTAATATGAACGGGGATGGGAGCCATGTCTGGATGATTATAATTTGAGCAGTGGTGGACGTGGGTCAAGTCTACGCGTCGCCGATTTTTGAAGCAAAGGGATTACGCGTCAGTGGCTTGGCTCGGTTTGGTTTGAAAGCCACGTGCTTGGAGTCGCGCTCTGACGTCGTGTTCAAGTTGAGTCTTTGATCTTTACTTCCACGTACACATCGGTTTTCCTTAAATTCCTCGTGCTGTAAATCCTTCTTACCGAATCAAAGGAATAGCAACCATGACTATCTAGTATGTTCTCTCGAAACCCCAGCGTGGATTCTGCTTATGGTCATGTCTAGCTATTCTCTAACCTTCCTGCTACTCGCAGCAGAGGTTCGCCTTCTCTGGTTGTACCTTGGGTTATATCTAACCATTAACTATTCAAGATGATCACCTTCTGTCTCCTTGTGGTACCCCTTCCATACGCCTTCAAGAAACGCTTGTTCAACTTCCTCTCTGAATCAAAAATCGTCGCAAAGATCGCGTATGGTCTCAAAATCTCATTCATGCAAGTTTCAGCCCCTATAATATTGTTCAAAATAATAATACCCACTCAGCTTCGTCGCCATTCTCTTTGTCGACGCGCTCCAACGCATGTTCCGTGTAACCGCCGAGTCCGACTTTGCCAAACACAACAAGCAAGGAATCGTCCAAGATATCCGAACAGACACTGGGTTGGCTGCACGGAAATTCTAGTACGTTCCAGCTTTTCCATTTTTCTCTTCCGATTCGCGCCTCCAGGTGGCGCGGTATTGACGTAATATTAATCCTGATAGCGCCCAACGGAACACCTACCTGACGGGCTTCTGTCTTTTCCTTTCGCTCGTTCTGACGCGCACGTTCTACATCATCCTTGAACTTATCCGCACCCAAGAAGAGTACGCAAAGTTGAAGAAGGCTGTGAGTTCAACCATCAACATCCACTATCCCTATTCATGTTGTCAACCCTTACTAACCCACATCAGACAACTGCCTCATCTCGCACGAATGGTGCCCAATCAGAAGACCAAGCGAAAGAAATTGCCTCCTTGAAGAAACAACTCGAAGAAGCGAAAAGCAAAGCACGTGATTACGGTATTGAAATCCCATCCCCCTCAGTTATTTATAGTAAACTGACGATGATCTGAAGAAATTCTCAAGAAGCAAGCCTCCCAGAACAACACCGAGTACAATCGACTGGCGACTGAGCTGATCGAGCTGCAGGGAATCAAATCTGACAAACGGGTTGATTAATTATTAACCCAGGCGGGGATCCTTCTCTGCTGAGTTCGCGACATCTTGAGTATTGCAATCTTCTAAGGACACTTCTCTGTATATGATTTGCAATCTAGTTGCGTACGCGAGAGTGCTACATATATCTTATCAGTGGCCTACAGGAGGTATGACAGCTTGTGAATAATGACTGTCACAATGGATTGCGCAAGAACAAAAGCAGCGAAATGAAACATGATCTCTTCAAATTGAACCCTGCATCAGGGACCGTGTTTGAAAACCCACCGCAAGCAAATGTGCTTCAATTTGCAATTCGAGAATCAGCATAAATATCCAGTGTTATTACTTGCGTTCGTATGGATAAAAATACGGTGCGCACCAGGAATTCTATCATTACTTGAACGATTTATATATATATAGGATACACATATAACGAGAAAATGGACACCCCCTCAACAGCTCAAATCCAACGGCCTTGGATCACATCACCATCACTGAGTTCGCGCTGCTCCATATTGCGACACCCTACACAAGAGAGGCAGCCGTGCGAAGCCTCGAACGGGCCATTGGTGGGGTGGTGAGGGGTCAAAGCCGTAGAAGGGGGGATTATCTATGGACTTGTGGTTATGGACAGGCTGAGGGTGGAATTCTGCCGGTCAAGATGAGCACTTCCTGGGACGAGGTAGACGGGCAGTGTTCACATTTTCCCCCCCCATTTTAGGTATGTTTGTGATCTATGCATC
>Ga0307509_10002033_pt1 | contig 33307 bp, 19 predicted proteins | sample 10_EM_MG_FD_202245 | JGI IMG/M metagenome (GOLD analysis project Ga0307509, IMG submission 202245) | Populus trichocarpa ectomycorrhiza microbial communities from riparian zone in the Pacific Northwest, United States - 10_EM | ecosystem: Host-associated > Plants > Roots > Unclassified | place...
CAAGCACTGGATAGGATGGCAAATGGCCTTGGCGTACAGGATGCATACAACACGACATTAGACCGGATAAGACAGCAGGATGGAGGCAAATCGAAGCTTGGGATGGCAGTCCTGATGTGGGTTTCGCGTTGTGAGCGGCCCTTGCGATGGGAGGAATTGCGCCATGCACTAGGGGTAGACCTAGGAGCGGAAGGGTTTGCTATCGACAATGTGCCTTCGATAAGGACTGTACTTGGCTGCACCTTAGGGCTTGTCACAATTGACGAAAGCGCGTCAACGGTCCGTCTCCTACATATCACACTTCAAGAGTATCTTGGAGCGAGTCCCACGATATTTGAAGCACCCCAATCGATAATGGCTGAAATATGCCTCACATATTTGGATTCTCTACCAGTCCGGGGGCGGCAGCTAGATTTATGGGATGCCCAAAAGTCATGGCCATTTCTTGAATATGCCTCATGTTTTTGGGGAACCCATGTAGCCAGGGAGGTTACTAAGCAAGTTAAATCTCGGGCGTTACAACTACTTGACGAATACGAGAGCCATGTATCTGCCACGGCTCTCTGGCAGGGTAGGATACGCAACTGGAGGGATGAATGGTGTTGTCATGGAATCAGTGGACTGCACTGCATCGCATTTTGGGGGATTGCGGAAATTGCCGTTGCCATGCTGGAGAAGGGAAAATGGGACGTGAATGGACGGGATTTTAGGGGTGACACACCTTTGATGTGGGCTATAAGATATGGAAATGATAGGGTGGTGGAACTACTTCTAGAACAGGGAGATATCAGACCCGACATGGTCATTCGGGACGGTCGCACAGTGTTCTCGTTTGCGGCGGAGTTGGGGAATGAAGGCGCTGTAAAGCTACTTCTGGAGCGTGGGGGTGTCAAACCCGATTTATCTGATAGCTATGGCCGAACACCCTTATCGTTTGCTGCCCTGAGAGGACACGAAGGTGTAGCGAAACTCCTTATGGGGCGTGGGGATGTCAATCTCAATTCATCGGATAAGGATGGCCGAACACCCATATCGTTTGCTGCCCTGGGAGGACACGAAGGTGTGGCGAAACTCCTTTTGGGGCGTGGGGATGTCAATCCCAATTCATCGGATAAGGATGGCCGAACACCCATATGGCTTGCTGCCCTGGGAGGACGCGAGGGTGTAGCGAAACTCCTTTTGGGGCGTAGGGATGTCAATCCCAATTCATTGGATAGCAATGGCCTAGCACCCTTATCGTATGCTGTTTTGAGAGGGCATGGAGGTGTAGTAAAGCTGCTTCTGGGACGTGGGGATGTCTGTCTCAATTCATTGGATCGCAATGGTCTAACACCACTGTTATATGCTGCCGTGTTGGGAGATGAAAATATAGTAAAGCTACTTGTGGAGCGCGGGAGTGTTAATCCCGATTCACACGATAGCGGTGACCCAACACGCCTGCCATCGGCTACCATTTCGGGGGCTGAGGGTGTAGAGCTACATCTGGAACGCGCGGGTCTTGATTTACGGGCCGGTGATGGCCAAGCGCTTCTATCATTCGCTGCTGGGGTAGGAGAAAACCGCCTAGTGCGAGTGCTTCTGGAACGCTGGGGTGTTGACCCCGATTCCCCCGATAGTAGCCTCCGAACACCCCTATCACTCGCTGCCTTGAGAGGACATGAAGACACAGTGAGGTTACTTCTCCAACGCGAGGATGTCGATCCCAATTCATCGGATAGGAATGGCCTTACACCCCTATCTCTTGCTCTCTCGGGAGTACATGAAGACATAGTGAGGTTACTTCTCGAACGCGAGGATGTCAATCCCAATTCATCGGATAGCAATGGCCGTACACCCCTATCCCTTGCTATCTCGAGAGGACATGAAGACATAGTGAGGTTACTTCTCGAACGCGAGGATGTCAATCCCAATTCATCGGATAGGAATGGCCTTACACCCCTATCTCTTGCTCTCTCGGGAGTACATGAAGACATAGTGAGGTTACTTCTCGAACGCGAGGATGTTAATCCCAATTCATCGGATAGCAATGGCCGTACACCCCTATCTCTTGCTGCCTCAGGAGGATATAGCGACATAGTGTGGTTACTTCTTGAACGCGAAGATATCAATCCCAATTCATCGGATAGCAATGGCCTTACACCCCTATCTCTTGCTGTCTCGGGAGGATATGGGGTCATAGTTGGGTTACTTCTCGAACGCGAGGATGTCGATCCCAATTTATCAGATAGTAATGGCCTTACACCCCTATCACTTGCCGCCTCAGGAGGACATAAAGACATAGTGGTGTTACTTCTCGGACGTGAGGATACCAATCCCAATTCACCGGATTGCAATGGCCTTACACCCTTATCTCTTGCTGCCTCGGGAGGATATGAAGGCATGGTGAGGTTACTTCTCGAACGCGAGGATGCCGATCCCAATTCATCAGGTAGTAATGGCCTTACACCCCTATCTCTTGCCGCCTCAGGAGGATATAGCGACATAGTGGGGTTACTTCTCGCACGTGAGGATACCAATCCCGATCCTCCTGATTGTTGTCGCCGAACACCCCTTTCATTTGCTGCCGAGGGAGGACATGAAGGCGTAGTGAAGTTACTTCTGGAACGTCATGAAGTCAATCCCTATTCAGCGGATAGAAGCGGCCGAACTCCCCTATCATTCGCTACCTTGGGAGAACATGAAAGTGTAGTGAGGATACTTCAAGGGCGCGGCGATGTCTATTTCAACACACCAGCCAAAGATGGCTCAGCGCTCATAGCCACATCCGTCTACACCCCTACCCCCAGCTTTATTTCCCCCTCTCCCTCAGTATCCGTTCTCTCACCCAGGTCCACAGCCAGTGCCGCCCCCGACACCACCCCCTCGAAGCCCCCAGCTCCTCTGAAACGCTTACTTAGAGCCGTCCGGAGTCCTTTCCACTCCTCTCACCGTAAGCGCAGCCCTTCGTCCTAACATCCTTGATAATCCCTCTCCTCTCCGTTAGGGACCATATCTGACTTGGCCATCTGATTACCACATCAGCGCACACATACTCCCGCAACCCGCCCCCCCCCTCATTTTCACCCTCCACTGAGAAGTAATATCGGCTTTGCACTCCACAAAACTAGGTTTCAGGGATTCAATAGAGGTATTCTGCCTTCAGATCGAAAAACGCCTGTTCAAGTTTTTCGAGCCAAACGACTTTAGTGCCTGTGCGCCTTTCTGCATACACAATTGAAGTTACCTAATGTTTCTATCCATAATGGCGTTATTGTTTCCTCCTTTTATTCCTTTCCTTCGTCCTTCTCTCTTCTTTCCTGGTTATGGTTACCTCCGGCTAGAAGTCAACGGCTGGGATATATTGTATAATTTAAATGTCAGGAATGGCTGGTGAGCTATTTATCATGTGCAGTACCGCTTTTTTTTTGTCTTTCTTATCCATTTTTGGGGGATAGTGTTGGACGGATGTGCTTTCCCTTGTTGCGGGAGTGTGAATGAGTGTTGAGGAGACATGCAGATGGAACGGAGACGGAGAAGGAACAAATACGGGAGAATGTTCAACAATAGATTTTACCCGATATGTTTTTCCTTTGTTATTACGGGAGTGTATGGAGGAACCAACACATGTGGGATATACAGAGAGAGGTATGGTAGTCTGTAGCAGGATCAGGATGTGGTATTTATGTTTTACTTATATACCTGTTTTTACTGTTAATTTGATATTAGTTAGAGTGAAGCCGAAGAGCGAGAGCGAGCGAATGAACGAATAATAGACGGTAAGACCCACGATAGATATCCTTCCTCCAAGGTGTTTTGAAGTTCCACGTGAATTCTCCTACTCTATCGTTTCCCTCCATGCGACCCCATTCCATACTTTGACAAAGATAGAAGAGGGTTTGTCCAACTTATTCAAAGTGAGATCCGGGATTTCCTGTCGACCTATATATATTTCCTGTGTGTTATTAGTGCCGGTTTCCCTTTAGTTGATATGAGAATGGTGGGATGTTCCCAAAATCCAATTACGGAAGGCAAATCCCAGTTGCATGCAGTGGGGACGGTTTTTTTGAATTAAAAAAAATTATGCGGGAGGCATACAGTGAATGGGTAATGTATACCTCCCAGTTAACCAACACTTACTCCACTGGATCATGGCTTTTGTGGATCAGCAAAGTTTTTATAGTTTTCTATAAGTTTGGTGGTAATGATATTTCCTACGAGGGCAGTAAGTTCAGGCCTCTGGAATCTCTGGCTGTCCGATCACCCACGCTCATACCCGAGCACTAGGACGCCACCTATTGCCATGAGCGGAGCGCAGCTCTGAACCCTCCCAGTCTGTGGGCAAGAGTCGGGGATGGATTTTCGTTTTTTCGGTGAGTTTCATGACCGACAAAATACGGTACTGCATTAACCCCTTAGTGAATAGACGTTGGAATAAGAAGCGGCTGAGGTAAAACCTACAATTGCGTCAAAATTAGATGCAGAAATGGGTGAGAGGCGCGTGGTATCTGGATTATCGGGATGAGCGATTGGGACAGGGGGGTGTACTCAGGTATGGATGTGGGTGATTGGACAGACAGGGATTAAAAATCTATAGTGATACATTGCCTTTTAATCCCTGTCTGTCCGATCACCCACTTCCATACCCGAGTACTTGGGACGAGAAAGAGCATCCGGATGTCCATGCGGGAATTGAAAATCCCGGATCCAGAAGCAAAGGGCTGTTGTAGCACATGGCGCACTGTAATATTTGGCTGAACTTTTGGTTCGAAGGGCACAGCATTCGAATGCTAGCATTTTGGTCTAATGGCTGGATGTAGCTTCTCTTGCCGGGGTAGTAGTAGGAAGTTTCACGACACTGGTTCAGTTCGAGATGCGTGCTACTTTATGGTTTGAAGGGGTTTATTCAAGTACGATCGCACATAGTGACGTCTCTTGATTCGTGATTGTGGGCAAGAGGCGGTGGTGTTGCTGAGAGAAGCCTCTGTGAGTGTGGACTTCTTAGTTGGGGCTCCGGAGTGCAGTATGCTTTGGGATACCGTATTGGCACTTGATTCGTATGGAGCACTGAGGATGCACTTGTTCCAATGCTAGCCTTCGGTGATGGTGTTACCATAAAAACTTTTGCGATTCGCCATCAGATTATCCCTGTAAATGCCAAAGACGGGGGGGTCGGCAAGGCTTCCCTTAGTTATAATAAATTCTGATTGAACCTGTAAATCGGGTCGTTGGCCCGGGGTAGGTTTGGTTTGGCGGGTTCCTGGGATCAAACAAAGCCAAGGAACTCGGGCTATACCATGTTAGGAAAGCACTAATCATTCTCAAGAAACTTTGTCTCTGAATCCCGAGATCAGGGATCTAACCGAGACAGGCGAATCGCAAGAATTTTTAAGGTATCATACCTCGCCAGACGCTCGCCAGGTCTGCCTCTGTCGCAGCTTTCAATTGTCACCTCTCCTCGTTCAACCTTCTAGTTTTGTTCGTGAATATGACAAGCCGGGAAAAGGGTTTGTGTGTGATCGCACCGAGCTATTCCGGGCGGCCAAAATTCAAAAACTGTCTGGCACAGGCTGTGGTCTCGGACAATGGGTTAGGTATCAACATACCGTAGAGAAATTTAGAGCTCGCCAAAATCTACAAGGAGCTGTGCTGTATGTGGATTACTAGGATATGCGATACCAGGAAGGGGGGGGTGAGTCTACCGGTACTTGCGACGAGAAAAATCATCAAGTGTCCGTGCAACAATTTTAGAGAAAAGGGCTGTTGGAGCAGATGATATTTGGCGGGACTTTGGAGAACATACGGTAGCATTGGAATGTTGGCATTTTATTCTATGATACAAGCATCAGTAGTGGCTAGGGGTGGGTTCTCTTGGCCGAGTAATGATTAAGAGCTTCACCACACTAGTTTGGCTTGCGAGGTGCGGTTCGAAGGAGTTTATCCTACGGCAGTACATAGTGAAACCTCTTGGTTCGTAATAGTGGACAAGAGGCTAGTGCTGGTGCTGGTGGGAGAAAGGTAGACTCCGTTGGGGCTCAGGAGTGCGATATATTCGGAGACGGAGCTTTCAACACTTCTGGAGCCTGTACTACCGTAGCGTTGCAGGTGATTTTTCCAGAGCTGAGAGTCCTGTTTGCGCCGAGCTGAGCCGCCCTGGTTGCACTCTCCTACCGCAATGTGCAACCCCGATGCAAGAGAGTTCCCTCCTCGCCCAACCCTCTCCAGCAACATCCACCCGTCTGTTCCTTCAGCGCCCGTCCCCACCATAACAGGTTCAAGCGAAAAGTTTCCCTACAAGTTTCAACAGCGAAACCGATACGCTAGACGAAATGAGCCAAGTAGTGCATAACTCGGGCGTCACGTACGGCAACAACAACCGCAACTGTGGGAATAGCAATAATTTTGAATTCAACCAGTGCAATATATCCATCCCCGATGAGAAACGCCAAATTCTAGAGTGGATATCGCCCTTTGCGTCTCGAGAAAGGCACCAGGCGGTTCGTGATTCACGGGTGGAGAGGGTGGGAGACTGGCTACTTTGCAACAAAAGCTTTTCTACATGGCGCACATCAGAGGACCGGGCGGCGAAGCCTGTCTTATTCTGCTATGGAAATCCCGGAGCTGGTAAAACATATATCAGGTATGAACTGCTATAGCCCCCCTAATTTAGTACAGTACTAAAAAAGCGGCGCAGCTCTCTTGTGATAGATACACTTCACAACTGGGTTGGTGGGGACGGTGTGGTCGTCGCTTATGTGTACTGCGATTTCAGCACTCGGAATATGCAGTCTACAAGTGCTGTATTGGGATCGGTGTTGAGGCAGGTTGTCGGAGCATTGGCAAGGATCCCGGACGAGGTGCAAAAGGCGTTTGAACGCGCAAAAAAGCAGGCTGACGGTTGCGGACTCCGGCTTCCCGAGATCCTCGATATACTCACCAGGATTGTTCCAGGTTTGGAGCGGGCGTTTATCTGTATCGACGCCTTGGACGAGTTCCCTATAAAGCAGCGGGCTCAACTCTGGGATTCTCTACAGCGCGTTGTTCGGGAGTGCGCGAATACTCGGCTATTCCTTACAGGAAGGCCTCAGGTTAGAACGGAGGTAGAGGACTATCTTCCCGAAGAAGCTGATATGGTCGCAATAGAACCAACTTCGGAGGATATAGGAAGATACATCGAGGAGAGGTTGAAAGAGGACCTAGACAAGAGTACGATAGACGAAGGGTTACGAGAAGAGATAAGGAGAGTTATTCCAAAAAGAGTCTCGGGGATGTATGTATTAACACGGGATGTTGAATTCCATAGATTGAGCTAACAGGGGTCTCTAGATTTCTTCTTGTTTGCCTTGGCATGGACGCAATCCTTGGAGCGACGACCATTCGCCAAAAGAGGCAAGCACTGGATAGGATGGCAAATGGCCTTGGCGTACAGGATGCATACAACACGACATTAGACCGGATAAGACAGCAGGATGGAGGCAAATCGAAGCTTGGGATGTCGGTCCTGATGTGGGTTTCGCGTTGTGAGCGGCCCTTGGAGTGGGAGGAGTTGCGCCATGCACTAGGGGTAGACTTAGGGGTGGAAGGGTTTACTATCGACAATGTGCCTTCGGTAAGGACTGTACTGGGTTGCACATTAGGGCTGGTCACAATTGACGAAAGCGCGTCAACGGTCCGTCTCCTCCATCTCACACTTCAAGAGTATCTTGGGGCGAGTCCCACGATATTTGAAACACAACAATCGATGATGGCCGAAATATGTCTCACCTATTTGGATTCTCTACCAGTCCGGGAGCGGCAGCTAGATTTCTGGGATGACCAAAAGTCATGGCCATTTGTTAAATATGCCACATGTTTTTGGGGAACCCATGCAGCCAGGGAAGTGACTGAGCAAGTGAAATCTCGGGCGCTGCGACTGCTCGACGGATATGAGAATCATGTATCTGCCTGGATTCTTTGGCGGGATAGGATATTCAAATTGGGGGATGAATGGTTTTGTCCTGGAATTAGTGGACTGCACTGCATCGCATTTTTGGGGATTGCACAAATTGCCGTTGCCATGCTGGAGAAGGGAAAATGGGACCTGAATGGACAAGATTCTAGGGGTGACACACCATTGATGTGGGCTATAAGATATGGAAATGATAGGGTGGTGGAACTACTTCTGGAACAGGGAGATATCAGACCCGACATGGTCGTTCGGGACGGTCGCACAGTGTTCTCGTTTGCCGCGGAGTTGGGGAATGAAGGTGCTACGAAGCTACTTCTGGAACGTGGAGGTGTCAACCCCGATTTATCTGATAGCTATGGCCGAACACCCTTATCGTTTGCTGCCCTGAGCGGACGCGAAGGTGTAGCGAAGCTCCTTTTGGGGCGTAGGGATGTCAATCCCAATTCATTGGATAGCAATGGCCTAGCACCCTTATCGTATGCTGCTTTGAGAGGGCATGGAGGTGTAGTAAAGCTGCTTCTGGGACGTGGGGATGTCTGTCTCAATTCATTGGATCGCAATGGTCTAACACCACTGTTATATGCTGCCGTGTTGGGAGATGAAAATATAGTAAAGCTACTTGTGGAGCGTGGGAGTGTTAATCCTGATTCACACGATAGCGGTGGCTCAACACGCCTGCCATCGGCTACCATTTCGGGGGCTGAGGGTCTAGAGCTACATCTGGAACGCGCAGATCTTGATTTACGGGGTGGTCATGGCCGAGCGCTTCTATCATTCGCTGTTGGGGTAGGATAAAACGGTCTTGTGCGAGTGCTTCTGGAACGCTGGGGTGTCGACCCCGATTCCCCCGATAGTAGCCTCCGAACACCCCTATCACTCGCTGCCTTGAGAGGACATGAAGACACAGTGAAGTTACTTCTCAAACGCGAGGGTGTCGATCCCAATTCATCGGATTGCAATGGCCACACCCCCCTATCTCTTGCTGTCTCGGGAGGACATGAAGGCATAGTGAGGTTACTTCTCAAACGCGAGGATGTCAATCCCAACTTACTGGATAGCAATGGCCTTACACCCCTATCTCTTGCTGCCTCGGGAGGATATGCAGACATAGTGTGGTCACTTCTCGAACGCGAGGATGTCAATCCCAATTTACTGGATAGCAATGGCCTTACACCCCTATCTCTTGCTGTCTCGGGAGGATATGAAGGCATAGTGTGGCCACTTCTCGAACGCGAGGATGTCAATCCCAATTTACTGGATAGCAATGGCCTTACACCCCTATCTCTTGCTGCCTCAAGAGGACATGAAGAAATAGTGTGGTTACTTCTTGGACGTGAGGATACCAATCCCAATTTACCGGATAGCAATGGCCTTACACCCCTATCTCTTGCTGCCTCGGGAGGATATCAAGGCATAGTGCGCTTACTTCTCGAACGCGAGGATACCAATCCCAATTTACCGGATAGCAATGGCCTTACACCCCTATCTCTTGCTGCCTCGGGAGGATATGAAGGCATAGTGTGGTTTCTTCTCGAACGCGAGGATGTCAATCCCAATTCATCAGATAGTAATGGCCTTACACCCCTTTCTCTTGCTGTCTCGGGAGGATATGGAGTCATAGTGCGGTTACTTCTCAAACACAAAAATGTCAATCCCAATTCATCAGATAGTAATGGCCTTACACCCCTATCTCTTGCTGCCTCGAAAGGATATCAAGGCATGGTGTGGTTACTTCTTGAACGCGAAGATATCAATCCCAATTCACCGGATAGCAATGGCCTTACACCCCTATCTCTTGCTGCCTCGAGGGGATATGAACGCACGGCAAGGTTACTTCTTGAACGTGAGGATATCAATCCCAATTCATCGGACAGCAATGGCCTTACACCCCTATCTCTTGCTGCCTCGAGAGGATATGAAGACATAGTGGGGTTACTTCTCGCACGCGAGGATACCAATCCCGATTGTCCCGATTGTTGTCGCCGAACACCCCTTTCATTTGCTGCCGAGGGAGGACATGAAGGGGTAGCGAAGTTGCTTCTGGAACGTCATGAAGTCAATCCCTATTCAACGGATAGCAGCGGTCGAACTCCCCTATCATTCGCTACCTTGGGAGAACATAAAAGTGTAGTGAGGATACTCCAAGAACGCGGCGATGTCAATCTCAACACACCAGCCAAAGATGGCTCAGCGCTTATGGCCACATCCGTCCACACCCCTACCCCCAGCTTTATTTCCCCCTCTCCCTTAGTATCCGTTCTCTCACCTAGGTCCACAGCCAGTGCCGCCCCTGACACCGCCCCCTCGAAGCCCCCAGCTCCTCTGAAACGCTTCCTTAGAGCCGTCTGGAGTCCTTTCCACTCCTCTCACCGTAAGCGCAGCCCTTCGTCCTAACATCCTTGATAACGCCTCTCGTCTCCGTTAGGGACCATATCGGACTTGGCCATTTGATTACCACATCAGCGCACACATACTCCCGCAACCCACCCCCCTCATTTCCACCCTCCACTGAGAAGTAATATCGGCTTTGCGCTCCACAAAACCAGGTTTCAGGGATTCAATAGAGGTATTCTACCCCCAGATCGAAAAACGCCTGTTCAAGTTTTTCGAGCCAAACGACTTTAGTGCCTGTGCGCCTTTCTGCATACAAAATTGAAGTTACCCAATGTTTCTATGCATGATAGCGTTATTGTTTCCTCCTTTTATTCCTTTCCTTCGTCCTTCTCTCTTCTTTCCTGGTTATGGTTACCTCCGGCTAGAAGTCAACGGCTGGGATATATTGTATAATTTAAATGTCAGGAATAGCTGGTGAGCTATTTATCATGTGCAGTACCGCTTTTTTCTTTTGTCTTTCTTATCCATTTTTGGGGGGTAGTGTTGGACGGATGTGCTTTCCCTTGTTGCGGGAGTGTGAATGAGTGTTGAGGAGACATGCAGATGGAACGGAGACGGAGACGGAACAGATACGGGAGAATGTTCAACAATAGATTTTACCCGATATGTTTTTCCTTTGTTATTACGGGAGTGTACGGAGGAACCGACACATGTGGGAAATACAGAGAGAGGTGTGGTGATCTATAGTAGGATCAGGATGTGGTATTTATGTTTTACTTATATACCTGTTTTTACTGTTAATTTGATATTAGTTAGAGTGAAGCCGAAGAGCGAGAGCGAGTGGATGAACGAATTATAGATGGTAAGACCCACGTTCGATATCCCTTCCCCAAAGTGTTGAAGTTCCACATGAATTCTCTTACTCTATCGTTTCCCTCCATGTGACCCTAATTCCCTACTTTGACAAGATAGAGGTGGGTTTGTTCAACTTATTCAAAGCGAAATCTGGAAGTTCCTGTCGACCTATATATATTACCTGCGAGTTCTTAGTGCCGGTTTCCCTTTAGCTGAGGTATAATACTATCATTCCTTAGAAGTTTTGGTCCAACACAGGTTTTTGTGCCAAATATGGTGGAAAAGAGATGTTTCAGTGCGCCAGCCCTCAAAATTAGAGGGAAAACTGCTTTGTGCTCAATAGGTTGAAAGCGTGAATGAGAGAGGCTAGAATTAGGTTTATTTATGATTGTATCAAGGTGAGAATGGCGCTAGTCTAGTGGGAGGGCCCTATTATAATTTTATGATAATGGTGGGCTGTTACACTAGAGGAACTACCTTATAGAGGTTACGAAAATCCAATTACGGAAGGCCAGATCCCAGTGTGCATGCAGTGGGGACAGTTTTTTGTATAAAAAAATCATGATTATGAGGGAAGCACACAGTGAATTGGTAATGTATACCTCCCAGCTAACCAACACTTTCTCCACTGGATCATGGCCCCTATGAATCAGTAAAGTTTTTACAGTTTTCTATAAGTTTGATAGTATATCATATCTCCTATGAGGGCAGTAAGTTCAGGCCTCTGGAACCTCTGGCTGTCCGATCACCCACGTCCATACCCGAGTATCATACTAGGACGCCACCAATTGCTATGAGCGGAGCGCAGCTCTGAACTGCCCTCCAAGTCTGTAGGCAAGAGTCAGGGATGGACGTTCGTTTTTTCGGTGAGTCTCATGACCGACAAAATCCTGCATTAACTACTTAGTGCCTAGACGTTGAAATAAGAAGCGGCTGAGGTGAAACCTACAATTGCGTCAAAATTAGATGCGGAAATGGATGAGGGGCGCGTGGTATCTGGATTACCGGGGTGAGCGATTGGGACAGGGGGGTGTACCTGGGTATGGAAGTGGGTGATTGGACAGACAGGGATTAAAAATCTATGGAGATACATAGCCTTTTAATCCCTGTCTGTCCGATCATCACCTCTATACTCGAGTACTTGGGACGAGAAAGAGCATCCGGATGTCCATGCGGGAATTGAAAATCCAGGATCTAGATGCAAAGGGCTGTAGCACATGGCATGGCGTACTGTAATACTTGGTTAAAATTTTGGTTCGAAGTGCACAGCATTCGAATGCTAGCATTTTGGTCTAATGGCTGGATGTGGCTTCTCTTGCCGGGGCAGTAATAGGAAGTTTCACGACACTGGTTCAGTTCGGGATGCGTGCTACTTTATGGTTTGAAGGGGTTTATTCAAGTACGATCGCACATAGTGACGTCTCTTGATTCGTGATTGTGGGCAGGAGGCTGGTGCTGCTGAGAGAAGCCTCTGTGAGGGTGGACTTCTTAGCTGGGGCTTCGGAGCGCGGTATGCTTTGGGATAGCGTATTGGCACTTGATTCGTACGGAGCACTGAGGATGCACTTGTTCCAATGCCAGGCCTCGCTGATGGTGTACAGTGAAACCTCCGATATTTCCCATCTCCAGGATTTCCAACCCTCTAGTAATTTCAGGGTTTGCAGAGTCACGACATTTAAGGTATGGGAAATCCCTCTGAAAATTCTACACCTCTTTCCGTATGGTTTCCAATTCCAGGACATTCGGTAAACCTTAATTCCAGCAAGCACCTATCCGAGAAAAATTAACGGGAGAATTTATCTTGAAAAAAAGAGAAAAGAGACAGAAGGAAGAGGAGAAACAAACAAAAAATTCCCATTTGTATGAAAGCCTGAAGGGGTTTCTAGTTGTATTTCTGTGCAGAAAAACCACGATAGTCAGAGCGAGAATCACCACCGCCCAACTCTCTGAGGAAAATGCCTGGCCAACGAGTAAGCCCAAAGACCCCGGGAATCCACCTCGTAAAGGAGTCTTTTATCATACTCCAAGGTGGAAAATAGTCTTTGGTTATGTCTGCCTTGGCAGCAGTCTCTTATCTGAATTTATACTTACTACCCAGTTCTTCGTACATCATATCCAAGTTCTACTCAAATCTTCCTTTTCTCTTCGCCATCATTAGATATCACTCGATTTAAGAGGTTATTTCTGGCAGCCCTCCTGTGCCAAGACCCCTCTCCTCTTTCCATCCCCCCCTTATTTCCGGCCTCGTGCTACTCCCTACCTGGTGGAATTATCGCAGGTTTCACTGTACCATAAAAACTTTTGCGATTCGCCATCCGATTACAGTCGTCACCGTAGTCGCGACGAAACTGGGGTCATGACGAACAGGGATTAACGACCAGTAATTTTCTACAACCCTAACCTTGACGATTTCTTTTTTGCCCACCAAATACCCCTGTTCGTCACCACCCCAGTTTCGTCGCGACTACGGGGGAGACTGTATCCCTGTAAATTCCAAAGCCGGGGTGGCCTGGCTTCCCTTGGATAATAACTTTTGATAGAACCTGTAAATCGAGTCATTACCGGTAGCTCAAGATAGGTTTGGTCTGGTAAGTTCATGAGATCAAACAAAGCCGAGGAACCCAGGCTATACCATGTTAAGAAAACACTAATCCTTCTCAAGAAACTTTGTCTCTGAATCCTGAGATCAGCAACCTAACCGAGACGGGCGAATCGCAAGAATTTTTACTGGTATGTTACCTCGCCAAACGCTCACCAGATCTACAGTACCGGTAGGCTGTGATCTCGGGCGATGGGCTAGGGTTTAACATACAGTAAAGAAATCTAGAGCTCGCCAAAATTCGCAAGGAACTGTGTGGTATGTGGATTACTAAGATACGTGATACCGGGAAGAGGGAGGGGTGAGTCTGTGGGTACTTGGGACGAGAAAAAGTATCAAGGTGTCCGTGCAACAATTATAAAAATCTCAGACGCAAAGGGCTGTTGGAGCAGATGATATTTGGAGAACATACGGTAGCATCGGAGTGCTGGCATTTTCTTCTAGAGGCACGGGGTGGGTTCTCTTGGCGGGGTAATAATAGGGAGCTTCACCACGCTGATTTAATTGGGGAGGTGTGCTGCGGTTCGGAGGAGCTTGTCCTAGTACCGTATTTACCCACTACGAGTAGATCCACTATCGTTGATCTCAGCAACCAGAGACAAAACACCCCAACAGAGAATACTGTAGTGCCTTCCGGAGGCGGTAAGTTATAGCCCGGGAGAGCTGAACTTGGTAGCTATCGTTAACTGGTATTCGCAATTCTGTTAACCTGCTTTGCTAAGCCCGTTGTGGAATAGTTGGGTAATTCAACTTGCGTATGACTCCCTCGCAAGCCAGCCAAGTTCCCGATCCCCGATAATGGATCTAGCGAGTAAATACGGTAGTGAGTCTTTGGCCTGAATTGAGCGTGAATCTGACGTTGAGCTGAGATCTTCCGTTGAGCTGAGAGGCACGTTGGAGGCGTGCGGCAAAGATTTTGGAACTGCGCGCAGCCACATAGACCGGGTGAGGGCTCAGCGAGGCGACACCCTCAGCGAGGCTTGGGAAAGATTTGTTAGCAGTTTGGTTTGATGTGTGCCGAAATTTGGTGTCAATCCACGCCAAGCCTCGCTGAGGGTGTCGCCTCGCTGAGCCCTCACTCGGTCTAATCGGCAGGAACCTTGGCACGGTTATTCTAAGACAGTTTTCAACAGCTTCTGGAGCTAGTACAAGTACGGTACTGAAACGATGTTTTCCGGTCAGAGGAACGACGATTTCCAGACCGAGTTCCCAGTAACTCTGAGAGGAAACAAACAAGAAGAAATGATTGAATTTGAGGGAAAGAAATAAGGAAACCGAATCGGGCTATCACCGCTCACACAATCGGAACCTTTTACCCTCCTGTCGATGACTATTAAGAGAAACCTTAATGAACGAAAACCATAGCTCGCGGGACTAAAGAACGGTGGTGTAGATACAAAGAGGTTTTTTCTCACTCGTGGTTTTCCTGGCCAAGCCCACCACTCAAATCCCACGATCCATTCAAGCGCTTACAAATCATTCTCTGCGCGGGAGTTTCGCCTTCCCACTTCCCCCATCAACTAAACAAAACCTCTCCCGCCCGTGATCATAAAGAAACGAACTTTCTAGCTAAACCCCACGTAGAACAATTTGTAACCCCACAGTACCAGGCATGATGTTTTCGTACAAGGGTTGCCAAGTAAGGTCCTAAGGTGGTGGTACTCGAGTACTCGTAAGGAGAGCAAAAACACCGAACACAGGTCGGTGCGGCAACATGTTACTATATTTTCCAAGGCAACCAACTTTGATGTCTTAGACATCCCTGCTATTCACACTTTGTACGAAAACATCTTGCCTTGTACTTGTGCTTGTACTAGTGTTGCAAGTACAAATTTTCCCGTATGATGCGGTTCTGCTCGTAGAGCTGAGAGTCCCGTTTGAGCGGCGCTGAGCGGCCCTGGTTGGACTCCCTACCACCGTGCCCAGCCCCGAGGTGACCAGAGAGTTCCCACCTCCCCCGAACCCTCTCCAGCAATGTCCACCCGCCTGTTCCTTCAGTGCCCGTCCCCACCCTACTTAACACAGCAGATTAAGCAAAAAGTTTCCCGTATGATACAAGATTCAACAGCAAAACCGATACGCTAGACAAAATGAGCCAAGTGGTGCGTAACTCGGGCGTCACGTACGGCAACGACAACCGTAACTGTGGGAATAGCAACAATATTGAGTTCAATCAGTGCAATATATCCATCCCCGATGAGAAACGCCAAATTCTAGAGTGGGTATCGCCCTTTGCGTCTCGAGAAAGGCACCAGGCTGTTCGCGGTTCACGGGTTGAGAAAGTGGGAGACTGGCTACTTTGCAACAAAAGATTTTCGACATGGCGCACATCTGAGGACCGGATGGCGAAGCCTGTCTTATTCTGCCATGGAAACCCCGGAGCTGGCAAAACATATATCAGGTATGAACCGTCATAGGCCCCCAATTTAGTGCAGTGCTAAAAAAGCAGCGCAGCTCTCTTGTGATAGATACACTTCTCAATGAGATTGAAGGGGACGACATGGCCGTCGCCTATGTGTACTGCGATTTCAGCACTCAGAATATGCAGTCTGCGAGTGCTGTAATGGGGTCAGTGTTGAGGCAGGTTGTTGGAGCATTGGCAAAGATCCCGGACGAGGTGCAAAAGGCGTTTGAGCGGGCGAAAAAGCAGGCTGACGGTTGCGGACTCCGGCTTCCCGAGATCCTCAATATGCTCACCAAGTTTCTTCCAAGTTTAAAGCGGGCGTTTATCTGTATCGACGCCTTGGACGAGTTCCCTACAAAGCACCGGGCTCAACTCTGGAACTCTCTGCAGCGCGTTGTACGGGAGTGCCCAGCCGCTCGGCTATTCCTTACTGGAAGGCCTCAGATTAGGGCGGAAGTCGAGGAATATCTCCCCAGGGCAGCCTACATGGTCACAATAGAACCGACTTCAGATGATATAAGAAGATATATTGAGGAGAGGTTGAGCGAGGATCTAGACAAGAGTACGATAGACGACGAGTTGCGAGCAGATATAAGGAGAGTTATTCCAAAAAGAGTCTCGGGAATGTATGTATCAACGTGGGATGTTGAATTCCACAAATTGGGCTAACAGCAGTCTCTAGATTTCTTCTTGTTTGCCTCGGTATGGACGCAATCCTTGGAGCGACGACCACTCGCCAAAAGAGGCAAGCACTGGATAGGATGGCAAATGGCCTTGGCGTACAGGATGCATACAACACGACATTAGACCGGATAAGACAGCAGGATGAAGGCGAATCGAAGCTTGGGATGGCGGTCCTGATGTGGGTTTCGCGTTGTGAGCGGCCCTTGCGATGGGAGGAGTTGCGCGATGCACTAGGGGTAGACTTAGGGGTGGAAGGGTTTACCATCGACAATGTACCTTCAGTAAGGACTGTACTGAGCTGCACTTTGGGGCTTGTCCTAATTGACGAAAGCGCGTCAACGGTCCGTCTCCTCCATCTCACACTTCAAGAGTATCTTGGAGCGAGTCCCACGATATTTGAAACACCTCAATCAATGATGGCCGAAATATGCCTCACATATTTGGATTCTCTATCATTCCGGGAGCGGCAGCTAGATTTCCGGGTTGCCCAAAAGGCATGGCCATTTCTTAAATATGCCGCATGTTTTTGGGGAACCCATGCAGCTAGGGAGATGACTGGGCGGGTGAAAACTCGGGCGTTACAGCTGCTCGACGGATACGAGAATCATGTATCTGCCTGTATTCTCTGGCGGGATAGGATACGCAAATGGGGGGATGAATGGGATTGTGATGGAATGAGCGGACTGCACTACATCGCATTTTGGGGGATTGCAGAAATTGCCGTTGCCATGCTGGGAAGGGAAAATGGGACGTGAATGGACGGGATTTTAGGGGCGACACACCGTTGATGTGGGCTGTAAGATATGGAAATAATAGGGTGGTGGAGCTACTTCTAGAGAAGGGAGATATCAGACCCGACATGGCCATTCGGGACGGTCGCACAGTGTTCTCGTTTGCGGCGGAGTTGGGGAATGAAGGTGCTGCAAAGCTACTTCTGGAACGTGGGGGTGTCAGCCCATATTTATCTGATAGCAGCGGCCGGACGCCCTTGTCATTTGCTGCCTGGAGAGGACATGAAGGTGTAGTGAAGCTACTTCTGGGATGCGGAAATATCGGCCCCAATTTATCTGATCGCTGCGGCCTGACACCCTTGTCATTTGCTGCCTCGAAGGGACATCAAGGTGTAGTAAAGCTACTTCTAGGACGCAGGGACGTCAGCCCCGATCTATCTGATAGCAGCGGCCGAACGCCCCTGTCATTTTCTGCCTCACGGGGACATGAAGGTGTAGTGAAGCTACTCCTGGGGCGCCGGGATGTCAATCCCAATTCACTGGATCGTAATGGTCGGTCCCCGCTTTCACATGCTGCTGCGGGGAGACATAGAAGTGTGCTAAAACTTCTTGTGGAAAGCCGGGGTATCGATCTCAATTCAATGGATGGCGATGGCCTAACACCCTTATCATATGCTGCTAAGTGGGGGCGAGAGGACCTAGTGAATCGGTTTTTAGAACATAAGTTTGTAAACCCCAATTTATCAGACAGCACTGGCCGAACACCCTTATTATTTGCTGCTCTGAGAGGGCATGGTGGTGTAGTGAAGCTGCTTCTGGGACGCGGGGATGTTAACCTCAATTCATCGGATCTCAATGGACTGACACCGCTATTATACGCTGCCCTGTTGGGGGATGAGAATGTAGTAAAACTACTTGTGGATGGCAGGAGTGCTAATCCCGGTTCATTCTATAGCGGTGGCCGAACACCCCTGCCATCCGCTACCATTTCGGGGGCTGGGGGTGTAGAGTTACATCTGGAACGCGCGGGTCTTAATCTACGGGGTAATGATGGCCGAACGCTTTTATCATTCGCTGCCGGGGCAGGAGAAAGGGGCCTAGTACGAGTGCTTCTGGAGGGCTGGGATGTCCACCCCGATTCCCCCGATAGGAATCTCCGGACACCCCTATCACTCGCTGCCTTGGGAGGGCACGAAGGAGTAGTGAAGTTACTTCTAGAATGCGAGGAAGTCGATTCCGATTCACGAGATCTCCATGGCCGAACACCCCTATCAGTTGCTGCCTCGAGAGGGCGCGAAGGAGTAGTGAAGTTACTTCTAGAACGGGAGGAAGTCAATCCCGATTCACGGGATCACCATAGCCGAACACCCCTATCATTCGCTGCCTCGGGAGGGCACGAAGGAGTAGTGAAGTTACTTCTAGAACGCGAGGAAGTCAATCCCGATTCATCGGATAACAGTCGCCGAACACCCCTATCAGTTGCTGCCTCTGGAGGATATGAGGGTATAGTGGAGTTACTTCTGGAACGCCGAGAAGTCAATCCTGATTTATCGGATTACCATGGCCGAGTACCTCGATTAGTTACTGCCTCAGGGGGGTACGAAGGAGGAGTGAAGTTACTTCCAGAACGGAAGGAAGTCAATTCCGATTCACGGGGTTACCGTGGCCGAACACCCCTATCCGTTGCTGCCTCGAGAAGGCGCGAAGGAGTAGTGAAGCCACTTCTAGAACGCGGGGGAGTCAGTCCAGATTCACGGGATTACCATGGCCGAACACCCCTATCAGTTGCTACCTCGAGAGGGCGCGAAGGAGTAGTGAAGTTACTTCCAGAACGGAATGAAGTCAATCCCTATTCACGGGATTACCATGGCCGAGCACCTCTATCATTCGCTACCCCGGGAGGCCGCGAAAGAGTAGTGGGGTTACTTCTGAAATGCAAGGGAGTCAATCACAACTCACAAGATGGAAATGGCCGAACACCCCTATCATTTGCCTCCAAGGGAGGCCATAAACGTGTAGTGAAGTTACCTCCGGAACGCCGTAAGGTGAATCCCCATTCCTTGGATAGCAGCAGCCGAGCTCCCCTGTCATTCGCTATCTCGGCAGAATATAAAAGCGTAGTGAGGTACTCCAAGCGCTCACGGCCACAGCCGTCCCCACCCCCACCCTTGACTACTTTAAAATCTCTGTTTTGCCTTCTAACTTTAATCCTGTTCATTTTTCTGTTTCCTACGTTTCTAGTGTACCACGGACATGGGGATTCTCGCGAATGATCTCACGCCGTCTGCCGCGCTTAGCGGTAGTCGATATTTTACTGCTTGTTGGATTCAATGCGTTTTGTAATTTTGTTCGCACGACACTTCTATTTGTTTTTTTTTCCACTTCCATTTATCGTTGAGGTTCTTTTCGCCTAGTATTCCTAGTATATCATATAGATACAAGTATTTATTTATAATAGTAACATAAGCGATAAAAATTATCCGTCCATCTTTATCCAGGCTCAGCTAATGGTTCTAAGTCCTCACTAAGTTAGCGCGCCGTATCCCATTGTGCGATGTTGTATGCTGTATAAGCTCGTTGCTCATGCTGAAACTATTCGCACTTGAGCATTTCATGCTGGTACACAGCACCTCCGATATTATTGGTATTTTACGAATCATTGTTGGTATTATGGATCACATGTTCGGACCATGAATGACAGTTGGGGAGGCATGGGATGGCATGGGAATGCTATTCACAGAGGTTCAAACTCAACCAAACCCTGCGACCTTTCTTTTACTCTATAACCTTGTCAAAATATCACCCCCGTTCCGTTTGGGAATCGCTTTTAAAACCCTTTTTGTGCTGTATTAAACACACCCTACCTCTTACACACAATTGTTCTCGTCTCTTTGATCAGCTTTGCTTCCTTGTGAAACCTTCCTTCCAATCATTTAACGATTTGTGTTGGAGCGTTCTTCCATATCCGGTATGGTCGGCTATGGGGGAGCACGTCAACCGGTAAGGTAGCTGTGGGTGCGAGTGGTGCCGCGCGAACCTGAGAAATAGAGGCAGGTGCTTCCTGTATAGATAGCCGGGGACGTACCCCCTCGGTTTCTTTCTCAGCCTCTGTCGTTTCAACAGTTTGAGGGAAGAAGTGAACGAGTGATATCTCGTGATGTCTGACTTTACAAGGGGTCTCCAAGTTAACGGGTTTATCTTTGGCCAGATAGGGACAGGACGGAGAGTCAACCGAAGGAAATATGACGCTAGGGTGGATACTGTATAGTCGCAACGGGGGGTATGTCGCTTCGGCAGGTATGTCGGGAGGCTGGCACAAAGATGGTGTATATTTGAGTACGACCTTGGCCCCAGTACTAAGCCTACACTCTCCGCGTACCCAGGCGCCCGACATACCCCCCGTTGCGACTCTATTCTGGCGAAAGTCGGATTGACGCTAGTGCGGATTTTCTTGAACCTGTCTAACCACTGCTGCCTATTTGTTTAAGCTGTGGCAAATTCGCCTTCTTTGTGCCTTTTTGTTGGCTCGGTTGCCTCTGTTGCGCTTTAGCTCCAATCCGACTTTCGCCGGATTGTACGGTACCGGTATCTAGTGTACGAGCAGGGGCGACGAACCAGCGTAACCACCCCACAAGGAGTGCCCCCCACAGCGGCCAAGGCGACCCGGAGCCTCCTCCGTACATCCTACGCTTATTGTGAACACAACTTTCTTGTTATCCTGTGCAGGAGCTGAAGGATATCACGTCGGTAAAAGCACAAGCCATCAGAAATGGCTTCTTCCCCCATACTTCGCCCCACTCTGGTTCCCAATATTCCATTCGAGTATCCTTTGGAGAGGTGAAACAAAATCCAGTGCTCCCGAGAAATTGCGCCATAGCATGGAATATCAACAGGGGTTGAGATTACTAAACCGACCGAATGATGTCGCTGAAGCCACTTTTTACCTTGATTTCAGTTATGATGCGGCTGAGAACATCCTCTGTTTTAGACCCCACTCTTGCGCAATTCTCGGGTGCACCGAATTTCGTTGTCTCACCTTCCACAGGGATAAGTGTCACCGTATTTGTACCACCTCATGCAGATGCAAGTTCCCGTCTGGCCAGCCACTTGTACTCACCAAAAACAATGTCTTCCCCAACCTTTACCTACTCAAGTATCATACGAGGACATCACCTGTTGCCATGAGCTTCAATAAGCGAAGCGCAACTCTGAACTGCTCTCCCAGGCTGTAGGTAAAGGTTGAGGGCAGATTTTTTTCGGCGAGTACAGATCCCCCCTTCTAACCCCTACACCTAGGTTGGGTTTTCCATACCGTGAGTGCCCAAGGTTTCTAGATCCTTAAGACAAGATTAAGGTTGCCACTCCGTCCTCTGATTTGGTTGTGAAAATTCTGAGTCTTACATATACAAAGCATATTGAACCTGATCATTTGTGGCTAAATCTAGTATGGGCACTCAGATGCGCACAATCAATCTGCCATACAAATTTTTGTCCCCTGTGTTCATGTTCAATGTGGTTGGTATGTGTAGTTGTTTCGGGTTCCCCACCCTGTTTTATTATTGTACAAGTATAAAGGCAGAGGTGTTTTCTTTTTCTACCCTCCTTACCCTTGCTGCAGGAAGGTTCAATTGACTCTGGACTGGGGGGGCTGTGGGATTTTATGCATTGGACAAGGTTGGGATGTGTACTAGTACCACAGGCTGACATCATACCCGGTAGTTCGATAGACCAGTTACGGCTCGGTAGACCCAGATCAACATTTAGCATGTTGGTATAAGGTGTGCTGTGGTTGGGCGCGGGGTGGTATGATACATTGTTATTTTCACCTCCTATGCTGATAGGCATAGGATATAGATATTTGGTTGGTTGCTTCTTTCGAACCCAATGTCACTTGATATATAATAAGGTAATTGTCCTGGATTGATTTGTCCTTTCTCCAGTAGGCATAGGGCACATAGGCCGCATTTTTAAGTCGGAATGGTTCGGAATCGTTTGAGACTACCGAAAGTCATGGTGTCTCTTGATGGTTTGTTTCTTTAGACTCCGTTGTGTTGTCAGATGTTTGGAAATATATATCCCCGGCTCTCTCCTGAGCTAGTATCTCCAGAGGTAGTCTAGTTCACCACACTCTTTCTCCCTGAGCTCTGCTCACAAGATCTCACTCGCATTACCGCGTCCTTTAGCTATTTCTTTGTTTCAGATCTCAGATCTGGTTGATGGAGTCAGTGGAAAGGGAACCAAGAAAATGGCTTTCAGGCTTGCCGAGCCTACTTTTAGAAGAGAATATTTGATTTCGGCGAGCATTACGTCATTTCTCTAGGCGATGGTTCTGCTTACCCGGCATAAAAGATTATTGCTTCCCTGGTGATTTCTTTCGCATGCTGGACCGAAGGATTACTTCTAAACCAGGAATAGTGGTTCGGTTCGGATGGCCGAACATCCCCTACTGGTAATACCTCCGCTGCCTCCCTCGTCTGTCGCCAACCCCTGTTCGGTTTTTGGGCCTTGTTCCTGAATATGGTACTGTATCAGTAAGAAGTTTCGTGTTACTCGGGTAGTCGCACCCAACTGCTCCGGACAACCGAAATGCCAAGACATAGCCAATGATCTGGGGCACGGGTCGGGTTTTAACATACAGCAGAGAATTCAGAGGTTACAAAAATCTATTAGGGCTGCGTGTATCGACGCCACTGAGGTACGGGGCAGCGGGGGGTGAGTGTGCTCGGAACGAGGGAAAGCATAAGCGAGTCCATGCAAGAATCCTGAAAATCTCGGACGCAGAGGGCTGTTGTAGCACATAATATTTGGTAATCCTTTTTGATTTCGGAGCACGCAGAGCTAAAATTGCGAGCATTGCCTCTGGCAGCAGGCGCGGGGGCCCCTAGCGAGGTAATAATAGGGAACTTCATGACGCTAATCTAGTTCGGGATGTATGCTACGATCTAAAGGGGTTCACCCAGTATATAGAGATCTCTCCATTCGTGTTGGTGGGCAAGAGGTCCGCACGGTGGAGAGAGGGGTGGGCTTCTTAGTCTGGGCTCTGAAGTACAGGATGTTCTTACTCTTAGCTAGAGTATTTAAGGGGTTCGAGAGCCGGTAATACGGTACGGTCTTCACCGTATCAATGACGAAACTGGGCGGGCGACTGACATGGGCATTTGGTGGGCCAAAAAGTAAATCGAAGAGCTTAGGGTTACGAGGATTACTAGTAATTGATCCCTGTTCGTCACCAGCCAAGTTTTGTATGATAGTGGGAACGGTGGAGACTGTAGTACCGCAGGTAATTTTTCTAGTTCACGGTTCTGGAACTGTGGGTCCTGTTTGAGCCACGCTAAGCCGCCTTTGTGGGACTCTCTACCGAGATGTGCAACCCCGATGTGGCAAGAGATTTTTCACCTCCCTGGACCCCCCCCCCCCCCAATACCCACCTAGCTATCCCTTTAGCGCCCATCCCCAACGTATGATACCTAAACAATGGATTTAAACGGAAAATTTCCCCACAATTTCCCCAGTAAAGCCGATGCACTAGACAAAATGAACCAAGTAGTCCATAGCTCGGTCATCACATACGGCAACAACTGCAAAAACTGTGGGAATACCATAAACAGTCACAACAACCACTTCCATCAGTGCAATATATCCATATCTGATGAGAAGCGCCATGTTCTAGAGTGGTTATCTCCGTTTGCTTCTCGGCAGAGGCATCAAGCTGTTCGTGATTCACGGGTGGAGCAAGTAGGAGACTGGCTACTTCGCAACAAAAGCTTTTCTACATGGCGCACATCAGAGGACCGGGCGGCGAAGCCTGTTTTATTCTGCTATGGACATCCGGGAGCTGGCAAGACGTACATCAGGTATGAATTTCCGTAGCCCCTAATTCAGTGCGGTTCTAAAACAGTGGAACAGCTCTCTTGTGATAGACAAGCTCCTCAAGGGGATTGATGAGGATGGTGTGGCCGTCGCCTATGTGTACTGTGATTTCAGCACTCGCAACATGCGCTCTACGAGTGCTGTGATGGGATCAGTGTTGAGGCAGGTTGTCGGAGCATTGCCAAAAATCCCAGAAGAGATACAGCAGGCATTTGAGCGTGCAAAAAGGCAGGCTGACGGTTGCGGGCTGCGACTTCCTGAGATTCTCGATATGCTTATCAATTCAATATCGAGATTGAAACGGGGGTTTATCTGTATCGACGCCTTGGACGAGTTCCCTACAAAGCACCGGGCTCAACTCTGGGATTCTCTGCGGCGCGTTGTCCGGGAGTGCCCAAAAGCTCGGCTATTTCTTACCGGAAGACCTCAGATTAGGGCGGAAGTGGAGGGCTATCTTCCCAAAGAAGCTGGCATCGTTACAATAGAACCAACTTCGGAGGATATAGGGAAATATATTGAGGAGAGGTTGAAAGAGGGCCTAGATAAGAGTATCATAAATGAAGAGTTGAGGGCGGATATAAGGAGGGTTATCCCAAAAAAGGTCTCGGGGATGTATGTATTAACACGAGATGCTGAATTTCACAGACTGGGCTAACAGTAATCTCTAGATTTCTTCTCGCTCGCCTCGCTATGGACGAAATCCTTGCAGCGACGTCCACTCGCCAGGGGAGACGGGCACTGGATAGGATGACCAATGGCCTTGGCATACAGGATGCATACAACACGACATTAGACCGGATAAGACAGCAGGATCAAAGCAAATCACGGCTTGGGATGGCCGTCCTGATGTGAGTTTCCCGCTGTGAGCGGCCCTTGCAGTCGGAGGAGTTGCGCCATGCACTGGGGGTAGACCTAGGCGCGGAAGGGTTTACTATCGACAATGTGCCTTCGGTAGGGACTGTACTGGGCTGCACTTTAGGGCTTGTCACAATTGACGAAAATACGTCAACGGTCCGCCTACTGCACCTCACACTTCAGGAGCATCTCGGAGCGAGTCATGCCCTATTTGAAACTCCTCAATCTATGATGGCCGAAATCTGCCTTACCTATTTGGACTCCCCCTCGGTCCGGAGGCCGCGGCCAAACCTCCATAAAGCCCTGGAGGAATCGCCGTTTCTTGAGTACGCTACACGTTTCTGGGGAACCCATGCAGCTAGGGAGGTGACTGAGCAGGTGAAATCTCGGGCGTTGCGACTGCTCGACGGATACGAGAACCATGTATCTTTCGCTATTTTCTGGCGGGAGAGAATCCGTGAGTCATATTCGGAATGGGATGTTCATGGAATCAGCGGACTGCACTGCATCGCATTTTGGGGAATTGCAGAAATTGCGATTGCCATGCTAGAGAAGAAAAAATGGGACGTGAATGGACGGGATTCTAAGGGTGACACACCTTTGATGTGGGCTGTAAGATATGGCAACGATAGGGTGGTGGGGGAACTCCTGAAGCAGGGAGATATCAGATCAAACATGGCTATTCGACACGGCCGCACAGTATTGTCGTTTGCGGCGGAGGCGGGGAATGAAGGTGCTGCGAAGCTACTTTTGGAAAGTGTCAGCCCTGATTTATCGGATAACAATGGCCGGACACCCTTGTCATTTGCTGCCTCGGGAGGACATGAAGGTGTAGTGAAGTTACTTCTAGAGCCCAGTGATGCCAATTCCAATTCACCGGATCGCAGCGGCCGGACACCTCTGTCATATGCTGTCTTGGGAGGATATGAGGGTGTGGCGAAGTTACTTCTGGACCATAACAATGTTCATCCCGACTCATGGGATTATAATCGCCGAACGCACCTACCACTTCCTGCCTTGGGAGGACTTGGAGGTGTAGGAAATTTGGTCCCAGAATGCAGTCGTGCCGACCCTAATTCGCCGGTTCCCCGTGGCCGATCACCCGTGTCCTCTTATGCCTCGTTGGGATATAGAGATGCGATTCACCCTCTTCTGGGACTCAGCGGCCCCGATCTCAACTCATCGGGTGACTGTCGCCCGACACTCTTGCCATATGCCACCAGGATGGGGCGATGGAGTGAAGTAAGGTTTTGGTCGGAAGACAGAAGCGCCGACTGCGACTGGTGGGGAAACTGCGATCGAATGCCAACCTCTATCACTGATGAGATTACTTCACACCAAGAAGTAACGCATCCACCCCCAGGGGGAAATGTTTCTTTACGTCCGGCAGCTGGTTTTCCACTCAGTAATCCCAAGAGGTCAGTCTGGGCCATGGTTCGGAACATGGGTCGGCAGTTTCGCCAGTCCAGCCATAGCTTCAAAAAGCCTAGGTCGGTCCGGTGGAAATTATGGGGGGCCGCCAAAGCCGGGCGGTACCCAGACAACCGCCAGAAATCTTAAAGCAACCCAGGCCAGAGCCGCCAGATGCCCCGCAGATATCTGTGAAAGGCCTGTAGGCTTTTCACCTTTGATCACTCAGAATTTGAGGATAGAGCAGCGAGCTTAGGGTGTTATAGATTTCACTTAAGAAAATTGATGTCACCAACCAATCAATAACCACTATGTTTATCTCCATGCTATGCCTAATCCTATCCGGTTTCCCATCGCACAATTCTTTTCACTGCCCTTTCACCGCTTCAGGTGGATTTATTACGGAAATCCTGTGTTATGAATAATGAGCCCTGTTTAATCATCAGCTTCTTCGAAGTAAGGGAACCCAAGCTATCGTGGAGAAGCCTTAGCTTGCCGGTGCCCCAGCCCGGGCCTGGGCTTCGCTTTGGGAGGCCGCCTCTCCGGAGCCGGGCAAGGTCGCCCCTGCCCTTGGCCTTATTATTCCATCTCCTGTGTTCCTTCCGACTTTAATACTGCTTATTTTTCTAGTTTCCGCGCTCTCACAGTATCCTGCGTGTGCTGATTCTCGTGAATTATTTCAAGCCATCCACTGCTCTTAGTGATAGTTGATGTTTCAGTGTTGCTTGGGTTCAATGTTTTTTGTAATACTGACTGTCTGATGCTTATATTTCTGCTCTCTTTTTTTTCTATTTCCACTTTTGGTTGAGATTCTCTTTGTCTAATATTCCTAGTGTATTATATCAGTAGAAGTATTCATAATAATAATACATCTTCTCACCACCTACAAGCTAAACTACGTATAGTACATTACAAAGCGAACAATTCCCTAGGCATCCACTGGCCTTACACTTCCTATCCACTCACCCATCTACCTTTACTCCACTATTCCAAGAATACCCCGGGCCGGCTCAATGCCGGACATTGTCGCGTTCTCTAATATCCACCTACTTTAGAAACAAGGTAATACAAGGAGGGGCAACCGAATCCCCCGCCCCCGCATATTCTTTGCTCAAGGGATAACTATCTTTTATTCAGGTTCAGTGCTACCAACCGTCCAGGATCCGGCAGAGCCCCGCGAGGGGACCGCCAAGAGCCCTGGACGGGATGGGAGGGCCGGGGATAGTGAGGGACCGTGAGGAACGATGGAGGACAGCTGGGGACAGCACGAATGATGTCTCATGATGCGATAATGATTGGGCAAAGGTGTGATTTGCGGTGTTGGGGACATAGGGAAAAGGCACCACAAATGTTAATGCTTTGTAATAAGGGTATAATGTGTGGACATGCTTGGAGATATGGCTGCAGACTTAAGTAAGGTCATTGGGTTAAAAAAGGTCTGGCCACGTTGGGTTTAGGTCAACTATTGGTTGTGGGGGATTGGGCTTTGTATGTAAGTTTCCTACTTGCCCATGTTCCTCTATTGTATTACTAGACATCAATAAACAACACTTCCGGCTCTTCATATAAGGTAATCTTTATCCAGCCAAGAATATCTCAGGGCTATAGAATATTATACCTAATCCTTCGGGTGAGGGGGGAAGTGCTGCAGTAGGGATCCGGTGCATGTGATATTCAAGTTTGTCGTTTCTCGCAGGATTGTCTGATTGTCCATTGCAACGTTTTATCGGCTCTTCATCTTGATTATGTTTTTGCCAAGTTCTTTGAGACTCCACGAATGACAATTTGAATATTTAGTTCGAATGGGGGTGATACCAGGGAGTGGTGTGGGCGACATTGTGTCAGAGGAAGTCTAAGCCTCTCCGACTACCGGGTACTATGAGTGAGGTGATTTCATGCGATTTTATGAGCTGGGAAGGTGACTTGTTTGCTCGGCCAGAAACCTCAACTACACCCCCGGTTCCTGATTTGTATACACCCCTCCCGCTGGTATATCCATTGAGATTAAAAGAGTTCTTTGTACTGACACGGCTGACGGTTCTCGGTTGATTCACTGTAAGTTGCAGTACTGTGTCCTATTGTATAATATTGTGGGCCATGTAAACTTGCTGTTTGAACTTTGAGGCGACGAGTGATATCTCATGATATTGTATGCTCCTTGTGAGATGTACCCTCGTCAGGATAGATGTAGAATGGAGGCCAGTTGAAGCTTCCGTTTGTTTTATAATATCTGGTAAATGGGGTCAGCGGAAAAAGTATTAAGAGTACTGTTCCCAGATTTAACATGCTTACTTTGAGTGCTTATTTTATTCCCGCGGACACTATGCTACTCCTCCGGGTGATGGATTCATTTACACGGTGTAAATCTAGACAACTATTGCTTCCTTCTAGTAAATGAAAAATAGCTTCTCGTGGTGGATGGAGGTACTTTTTTTAGACCAGAAACAGTTCGATTCATATAGTTAAATATCCCTACCACCTCTGCCGCCGCCTTCGGTTACCACCACCTCTCATTTACCTTTTAGAACTTGTTCGCAGATACGAGTACACCGGCACGAAGTTCCGTGTACAGTCACATCTAGCTATTCCGGGAGGCCAAATGCAAGGAGCTGTCCGGCATAGCGGGTGATCCGGGATGACGGATCGAGTTTTAGCTGAGAGAAATTTAGGGCTCGCCGAAGTCCATACAGGACTGCGTGGTATCGAAATATGGGATGCGGGGGTGAGTGAGGGCACTTGGGGCGAGGGAAAACATCAGGGTGCCTATGCAAGAATCTTGAAATCTTAGACGCAAAGGGCCGCTGTAGCACATAATATATTATCACCCTTATCCCTCTCTTCTAGTTCCCATATACCAACCTCTGAGTCAAGCTCAACTCCCCCCCTCTAATCCACCTATCCATTTTTTTAGGGAATCAATGGCCAGCCCTTGAACGAATATTTTGCAGTCCTCACTGAGGCTCGCTCTCGTCGACTTCGAGTGAGAGACAGGGAGATGAAAAGACTCTTTCGCGAGCTCAACCCATTCCAGTGAAAGCCCGTGGCACCTCCGCTACAGCCCAAGCTCTCGAAACCCTCGTGCACCCAACCATGCTTCCGCGCAGTGACCCCTACCAGGTATGCATTTTCTCCCTTTCATCCTGTTTCTGCTAGCTATATTCCCAATGTCCCCTATTTGTTGCAGCACAAGAGAATTGCATATTCGAGAATTAGAGGGCGGATCATGTGTATTCTTGAGAAACGCAAGATACGAGATCGCTGCAGAAAGAAGTCAGTCTCTTTCAAGTCTCCTTTCACTACTGGCGCGGCCACCCCCACTCGTACCTCCGATCCACAAAATATCAATCTCCTCCATCCACCCCCGCGTGCGTCCACAATCAGTATATCTAATTACCCCACGCATTCCGGTACGTTCGAACAAGAAGAAGAAAAGAGTTAGCCTAGGAGTGGGAGAAAGATTAAATTACTTAACAAACTTCCGACTTAGTACCTGAAACTCCAGAAGAAAAACCGGGGGCGGAAAATAATAATCATCCCAGACCACCCAGGACAAAACCCACATTCATCCAACGCCGCTGACACTAACAAACGGCAATTTCTGTGAGACGAGATCACAGACTCTGAGGGAGCAAGCGGGGACCTAATTACCGGATGCTTCGGGAATTTCGGGCATGTAGCAGCTGTACGATTCGAAAGCGCCGGTTTGCGGTGGCGAGCGTGGGCGGTGTTCCGCTGGATTGCTTGAACTATTGGGGTGGACAGCTTGTCGCACTAACAGTTGCTTCACTACTCCCTTATGGCCACTCCTGGTAGCCCGCAAGAGTGGTGTTTGATCAAGCGCTGTGTCTGGGTGTCGGGATTGACATCTTTCCCGCCCTAGCAATAGCTTCGCTACCCCATGATCGCCATTCCCGGCAGCCCGCGAGAGTGGCACTCGTCGGGATTAATTCGAACTATTGGGGTTGACATTTTCCTACCTCAGCAGCAGCTTCAATGCCCTCTACTCTGTTCTCGACAGCCCACAGGAGGGGTATTTTGCCATATACTGCGTCTGGGGTGTCGGGGCTGGTACTGTCGCTACTAGAGCAGACATAAATCATAGTGAAAGCTTAGTCAGCAAAGGCTAAGCTAGAGTATTACGACCCCCACAGAAAAACCACGTACGATCCAGAGTACAAGTACTAAATATGTTCTGGTTCTTTACTATACAGTAATATTTCATGTTCAACTCTTCTCTTTTTTTCTACCGTTACAATACTGTTATCCGCCTTTTGCTAAATACCCATTGGGTGCACTAACGTGTCTTAGTATTCTGCAATCACCAACATTTGTATCTAGTCACTGTATCTTCCCTTCCAAAAGCACAGTACATTTGTTGAAGTTAAAATCTTGAGCCTGTAATTCTACCCTAAGTGCATAGCGCTACTTCTCTAACTGCGGGGGCGGTTCAGAGCAAGAAGCCCGCATGGGCACTTGCATTCTAAGCTTATATTTGCTTTCACCCTACTATCCTATCCGATTCAATATCCTGTCGTATACTTTCCATAAACCGAGGGCCTTGGTCACCCTATAAAGTGCCTGCCTCCTGTAGTGAATGGTCGACTCTGCAAGGACTGGGTCCATATCGAGGGAAACAGGGGGGAGTCTAGTGACTACCGCTAGCCCCACCCCTAGGAGCCAATACACCGTGAAAACGCATACTTCCCCGAGGTCACCTCCGGGATAATCCCCAGGATACCGGTTTCCAATTCCGCGTCCATTGCATCAAGCCCCGGCTTTCCGCTCAGCTCATCCTAAGCTATAACCTAATATCATGCTTCTGAGTCTTATTAGCAAAATCTCAAGAATTCCGGAAACGTGTGTTTGTACTTTGTCGCGTATGCGAAGCCTCCATGTAAGGAAGAGACGAGTGTTTGGGCACCTCCGCACAATCTCCTGCAAAGATTCCCAAAGCTCTAGCCGGAGTTTCGCAGGAAGTACACCCAGGGCATATATGCAGATAAATATCCTCCTGAGACGTGACGAATAATTGGCAAGCTCCTGGGGATATCGGGAAACCGGAATCTGGGATCACCAACCCCCCCTTCGAATTCTCAAATGCCCCCGGTACTTCATCTGGGATCGGTTTCGATGCGCTGACAACATGCCTTCACAGTGCTCTAAGTAACCCCGTCGCGGATTGTCCATGTTGAGTACGAAAGCCGTAGTACTGGAACGCGCATGCCATAGCTATATTGCCCGCATCTATCCGATCGCATAGTCTATCTACCACAAGGGAGCTGTCAGTGCCACTATTTAGCCTCGCCCACACCTCTAAGGGTAGCCGCAATCTATACCTAATATACACGTAGCGCGTAAGTCCCCCATCGCCAGGGTTCCCACAACAAAACACGATAGGCTTGGTGTTCGGTCACCACTTTCATCCCAACGTGTAAACTCGTTCGTAAGAAGCCAGTCGCCCACTCCGCCACCCAGTCGATGCCGATACCCCGATGTCTCTTGTGAGGTCCGAGGGGAGACAGTGATTCTGGAACGACGCGTTTCCCATCGGCTACCGATCTGTGGCAGATAGTCCACACGTTTCTATCCCTTGGGCGGTGCGAAACACTAGAATTCGTTACCGGCCAGATTAGGCAGCCGAAGGCTCTACTTGATCAGGAAGTAGGAGTTTTCGGTCTTTTTTGAGCTCAAATGATTCAGCGATGGTGGTCAGCTTAAATATTCCCTCCACTCAAACCTCACCAAAATAGCTTTAGCGTTCTGGTAACGAATTCTAGTGCTTCAGACCGCCCAAGGGATAGCTGTTATGACATTGCCACAGTCGCTATTTATCGGAATGGCGGATTTTTGACGTGCTGTCGAATTCATCTCGTGTAGTATCGGCTTTGTTCTTGAAATTCGTTCTCCGAAAGGACAAGTGGGGCGTTGAAGTATGGTGGTTAACGGCTCGTGGGCGAGATGGGACAACCCATCCCTGACCACATTGGTGTTGGAAATTTGGTGCCAATAAAAAATGCCAAGCATTGCTGGGGTGCTACCCTGCGAAGTGATCACCCGGTCTAAATTCAAATCGAGATGTAACCTCAACCTCTACCAGTTGGGGTCAAGGACAAATCACTGCAACAAAAACTAATTACCACGGTACTCGTACAGGAAATATTTCTTGCCTGGAGCACAGAAGTTCGCTTTTATCTAAAGGTCTTGGTATACCGGTGTCATCTTGGTATTGTGTTTGTTTGCTCTAGTACAAGTACTAGCTAGAATGGAGGTTCACAGGACGTCCAGTTACACGGTCCAAGTCTCATTCCATCTGAAGGCTTTGCTTCTCCAGAAGCTCCTTGGTCTAATGGGCACCCAATACCGGAAATGGCGCTAGAGCAGCCGAATGAAACTTACCACAATACGCGAGCGTGATTTGCAAGAAAGTTGTCCACTTGGGTTAGAATACGATGATCCTTCGCCATAAGGCGCTGTTTCGACCAAAGTTTTTACTTTTTCGCGGGAAACTTCCTGCACATGTACGGAGGTACTCGTAATGTCCTGACGTTTGTGAACACAACTGCTATTGCATACCGCCAAAATTCAGCTTTTTTGCCCTGATCTTGGCATCATGCAATAGCAGGTGTGTTCACAAACGTCAG
>Ga0307509_10002034_pt1 | contig 33300 bp, 28 predicted proteins | sample 10_EM_MG_FD_202245 | JGI IMG/M metagenome (GOLD analysis project Ga0307509, IMG submission 202245) | Populus trichocarpa ectomycorrhiza microbial communities from riparian zone in the Pacific Northwest, United States - 10_EM | ecosystem: Host-associated > Plants > Roots > Unclassified | place...
ACTATGTATTTACATTTTTTTAATTCCTTTTTGGTTTTCATGATAGTGGGGTTGGTGGGGGAAGCTGTTGTCATTGCCGAAGTTTTTCGCCTGTTGATACCGCCGTTATTTTTGTCCCCCGACAATAATACATGAGGTAGAATATGTCTTGCTGATGTAGCACGTTTCTGAGAAGAAGGAACAAAATACCATAGCTTATTCTGATTAACTGGCCGAAAACAGTATCCACTTATCATAATTCTTTTTTAATCTGCTGTTAATAGCCTACATTTAGCACCCGGTTTGTCAGAAATGAAATCCCACCGAACAGTATCTATTTTGGAGTGAAACAATCGAAACCTGAAATCAACCACTTCCATTAAATACCTCTAAGGGGACCCTTACCAAACTTTCAAGTATTACTGAATTGATTTCAAGGAAAAACTTCATACTAAAATCTTTGCATTTTAAGCCTATTTACTTACTCTATTGAATAATTTATACTTTCTATACAAATTCACTATATGATACTTTATAGGACACTTATCAATCTAAGGATTCAGAAAAAGCAGATTGTCTTTTCATAGACGAAAATTATAGATCATTTCCTATATACTGGGTAAGTATCTGATCATTTGAGCACTAGATTGTTCTACTAGGCTCATCTCAATTTAATAGATCGAATTTTAAAAAGTCTCCTATATTTAGTCAATGTACCATCTCTACGTCCAATACATTATCCTAAACCCTGTAGTTTGACACTCATTGTTTGGAATAACTTATCAGCATTCCAGAGTCAAGCATGTTGACACTTAGGCTTCTTTCATTGTTTTTCCTATATATCTTTCATATAAATGAAGGCAGACTTTTGTATAGATATAGTTACAACAGCCCACCTGTTTTCAAATATTAAGAACCAAATCTCTTACCAATTCCGCTCTCCACTCCTCACTTAGGGTACCTCACAAGCATTCTCACACTTGTGTAGTACCACTCATATTCAATAGATTGTACCCCTAGAGCTCACATTTTGAACAATCTATTCTCCTGAACCTAACCCACCCACTATATCCTCTGCCACAGGGTATCTTTCCCTCCCTATCAAGTATAAATATAGCTCTCGTTATCTGTACTCTAAATTTATTCACAATTACACAATGTGGGGGTAGCTCCTTCCCTCTCCTTGCTCCAAGTATCACTTTACATCTCATACCTCGTCAGTTTCACGATATTCAACTAAATGGATTACTGTAGCAGGCAGCCTGTCTGATCGAAAAATCACAACCACTGCCCAAACTCAGGGAACCCCACACAAATTACCTATTATGCACTACAATGCCTATGGCATAGGCACCGTTCTATTAGAAATCGGTAACTAGACAGCAAGAAAAGTGCAAGCGCTAAATTACTTGTAAGAAAGGGATACTGAAGACCATTCTCTTCTGATTCTAGTCATATTTTTCTTATCTTATCTTGGGAATTATTGGGAACGATAGTGTGTCAATAGCGGGATGCGGCAGTCAGCTCATGTCTCCGGGTCGGAGTTGTTGCCTTTGGTCCTCCACTATGATGGTTGGAAAAAAGCAACTTCAGGGGCCAGGTGACTGGGGTTGCCTACAAGGATACAACATTCCAGCCTCACACCTCTGCCCAACCCCTGCCCAATAACATCCCCCTTCTATCTCCCTACCCCCTCTCATAATCTATGATACGAACCTCTTCATCAGCAAGAAAAACTATTCACAAGACAACATGAGCTCTGCAGCATATGGAAAGACCGTCACCATAAACAGTAACGTTGGTAATGTGACCGATAGTTATAAGAACGTGTGGAATAACTGCCAGATATCCTTGCGGGATGAGAAGCGAGAGATCCTCGAATGGTTGTCTCCGTTGGCATCACGGGAAAGGCATCGGGCCGTAAGTGAGGGCCGGTTAGAGGAAGTAGGGGATTGGCTTCTTCAGACGAAGGAGTTTGAGAAATGGAATAGCAGCGAGGATCTTACTGTCCATCCTGTGTCATTCTGTTATGGGGACCCAGGGGTGGGGAAGACATATTTGAGGTATGCAAAAGTAGCTCCACCAAAATGTCGTGCAAGACTAAGAGTGTAAACACTAGCTCTCTTGTGATAGATACACTATGCGATTCAATTATAGGGAACGACGTGGCCCTTGCTTGTGTGTACTGCGACTTCCATGCCTATGAGGAGCAATCCACCACTAGTGTGTTAGCGGCTCTCCTGAAGCAACTTATCGCGGGGGTAGAGCCGATCCCAGAAGAAATAACCGCGGCCTTCGAGCGAGCGAAGAGAGGGGTTGACGGCCGGGCCCCCGGGCTTAGGGAAATCCGCGGAATGCTCATTAAGTCTGTCTCATCTCTGCGAAGTGGATTTATCTGCTTTGACGCATTGGATGAGTTTCCCACAAAACATCGAGCTAAACTTTGGGACTCTTTACAGCACATTGTCCGCGAGTGCCCAACCACCCGGCTATTCATTACAGGGAGGCCGCACATGAGAGACGAAATCAGGAGATTTTTCCCGGAATACCCCGATCTATCCCCGATAAAACCAACCAAGGAAGATATTCGGGGTTTTCTTACGATGAGGTTGAAAAAGGACTTAGATCTGGATGCAATGGATGCGGAATTGGAGGCCGATATCCTTAGGATTATTCCGGGAAAGGTCGCTGGGTCGTATGTGACATCTATGAACAGTAGATCCAACGTTATCAGCTAACCGTAACCAATAGATTTCTTCTCATCTCCCTCATCATGGATGCCGTCCTGGAAGATGCGACAATACATCAAAGAAGGCAAATACTAAATAAGATGACCAATGGAATTGGTTTAGATGATGCATATAGCACAACATTGTTCGCATAAGGGAGCAAAAAGGAAACAAACTGAAGCTTGGGATGGGGGCGTTGATGCGGATTTCACGTGCTCAGCGGCCGTTGATAGCGCAAGAGCTATGCCATCCGCTTGGGGTGGAAGCAGGAACTACAGACCTCAACCCCCACAATGTGCCGTCGATAAGAACCTTGTTGAGCTGCACTTTAGGACTCGTTACGGTCGATGAGCAAACATCAGCTGTTCGTCTCGTACATTTTACTCTTCAAGAGTACTGTTAGGGCTTAACCTTGACTTTCTTAACTTGCTGTTATCTAGCTTATCTGTAATTAACTCATACTAAATAGGTAGTAAGTCACGATCGTGGGGTGGTGGTTGCCTAGGCTTGGTGGACAGGGGCTGCTATGTAAGTTAGGTTTTCTTCTCTCACACTATCCTTTCCCTCTTCTCCCCCACACCACGAGGACAACGAACGACCTCGGACTGAGGAGAGGCCAACGGCAACGAGGATTGTGTGTTTGGAGGAAGGAAAATTGGACCTGTACTTAATTAGTAGTCGGACAACCTGCTGGGTTGGGCTTTCCTTGAGTCAGGAATTTTCTGTTTGGTACGGTTTGTGGGGTTGATTTGCGAGATAGCTTAGTAAATTGAGATTGATTGTGAGTTGTGTGATTTTCTTTCTACTTGAGTGTTCTAGGAGAGTGACAGTTGTTTTCTCTTACTTCTCCGCTTCCATCAGGTAGAAAGTATTCGGTAGATTTTCTGCTTTTCATTTGGTGCTCTGAAACGGATTGTCACGATTGCTATATCACGACGCCGTTTGGTTTGTTTCCTTCTGTACTGAGTTGGGCTGAGGGTTTCTTTCTTCTTGCTGGAGAGCTTTTTGAAAGGTAGTTACCAGGGGTTTGTTCTTTGTTGTCTGTCATAGGAGGAGCAGATACTTCCTGTTGTTTCTCTGGGTTTGTCCGTGATGGCTGCTTCTGTTAAGATTTCAATATTCATGGGCGGGGATAGGTATTATCCTGAGAGTGTAGAAGAATACTTGGAGGATGTAGAGGCAGCTGCTCTCAGTTGGGACAGCTACTGTTCACCTCACATGGTGATCGATGCGGAGGCTACAGACAAGTCGAAAATCAGGTTCTTCCGTCAAAACCTGGGACGACAAGGAGATGCCTGGCACTGGTGGCATTACGTTTTGGAAGATACAAAGAAGTCTGACTGGGCCGAGATCAGGGCGGAATTTACTACACGTTACGGAAGTACAGTCACCCAAGCGGCAAGCCTCTTTGAAGTTCAAAATGAGATTATCTCATTGCGGCAAGAGGAGCAACAGCACATCACCGATTATGTTCGCGAGGTGGAAAAGCTCTCTCGCCGTGTGCCTAAGGAGATGGACTCACTGTTGGGTATCTCTTTTATTAAGGGTATGAGAGACGAAGGTCGCAGAGAGAGTGTATCATTCGACTTGAAGGATTCTCCGAACTTCACCTTCACCAGAGGGCTCACTGTTGTGAAGGCAGCCTATCGAATAATTGGAGAGGCGGATCCTTTCAACCCCAAGAATAGCTCCTTGAATGGCAACGGAGCTCGATATGGCAATGGAAATAGGAATGGAGACCTTAAGGGAGAAGACGAGTTCAATTCTCCACTTTATATCTCGACGGAGATTCAGCCGATACCCAGAAGGACATCAAATGTTAATACGACACAGACCCATTCGGTATTGCCGAAGCCACCTTCTCGCTCAGCAAATATCCCAATACCAGCCAAACCGAAGTCCTCCATTTCCCAAGAGGAGTTTAATACACTTATGTCAAACTTTATGTCTTCAATGGGTTTTTCTAAGTCAGAGTCACCCGTCGGAAGTGGGCTGCCACCTTCTAGACTGCATCAACCAGGAAGCTACGGTGGCACATACAGAGCTTCGATAGTTTTTTACAACTGTGGCATGCGGGGACACTATTCGGATGGTTGCACCAGTGCTCCCCTTTCTGTTTTGGAGCGTCAACAAATACAGGATAATGATAGGAGAGAGAAAGATATCCGGGAAGGGTATTTTGAACGACCACCGCCAGCCACAGGTTCAAACCTAGTGGAGATTCTACCACAGGTTAGACCATCTACCTTGGTACCGAATCAGGGTGGATTCTCACTGGCAGACGGGTCTCAAGAGCACAGTTCGGCGGAAAGAGAGACATGTCTACCAGCTGAGCCGATTCTTGCAACACCGCCGCGAATTCAAGCTCCTCAACCGGCAGCTGCTGCATGTGTTAAGATTTGTTCTACTGAACGTGGCGGTTTGGGAGAGGCTTGTGCTATCGTCGCACGGATTCCGGCTGTTGCTACAATTTTCGAAAAGGCTCTCGTTGAGAAAAGAGCGAGATTAGATGATGTTAGCGAGGACGAAGAGAATGAGGACGCACATCGACCAACCAGACAAAGGTTATCGGGAGTCCAAGAGCAACTGGTACCGGTCAGTCCAAGACGTATTGCTCGCAAGGCTTTACAGCAAATGGATACCGACACAGTGGAATACTTTGACTCCGGAACTCAGACTGTGAAGGTTCCCAGAAAGAGCCAAGCAGAGAAGTTACCAGCACCACCGATTAACTGGATGAAAGGAGAGTGTCAATATACCATTCAGGATGCTCTTACCGGACCAGCTTTAAATCCAGTTATTACTCTTCCCCAGCTTCTGGACTGTTCTCCTCGCTTGAGAAGGGATCTTGCGGAGCTTCTTCGGTCTTCATTGCCGCGATCAAGGAAGAAGAACACGGCAGACAAGGGACTCAAATCGGCTACCCATTCCGGGTTGATGGTCAAAGCCTTCCCACCGCACACAGTTCTAAGCGAAGCACCTCCAGATACAGGGCAGGAGGCAGAGTGTCTCTAGATTGAGGCTTGGGTAGGAGGGCAAAAGGTTCCAGATGTTCTTGTCGATGGGGGAGCAATGTTGGAGCTGATATTCAAAGAGCTGGTTGAGAGGCTCAATCTCGTTTGCTATCCAGTAGAGGGTTTGGCTATCCGACTGGCAGATGATCAGTTGATTGCTCTGCGCTTCTATGTTTGATTGGATGTTGTCGTTACTGGAGTGGTGGCAAGAATTAAAGCTTTTGAGGTAGAAGTCTCACACACATACCAGCTTCTTCTTTCACGAAGATGGCTCCGCAGAGTAAAAGCTGTGGAGTATCACGCCTCCCAAACTCTCTTGCTCGAAGGAAGTGATTTCGTTCGCCGGAAAATCTCCGCAATTCCAATAGTTAAGAGGCCGCCCTTGTCCACACCTAAGCTAAAAGGGGTCGAGGTTTCTAGTGCGTCTCCTCCCGAAGTGGATGATGAAGAGGCTGAAGAGGCTGTCGAAATACTTTTAAACGAGTTGGATCATTTGGATGGGCATCAAGGTAGGAAGGCTTCCCTCATGGGAAACTAGAGGCATCGTCCTGGTTTCAGGGGCTTGGGCGATGCACATTTGACCCTGGGGGAGATGTGGGTGTTGAGATTAAGGGCGGGATACTGGGTAGTCACGGGGTAGGAGACAGTAATGAAGACTTCGGAAGGGAATGCGGCATTCAGGTAGAAACAGAGCATGAGGAGGTATCATCTAGGGTAGTACAGAGAGATTATGAATACAAGGAGAAGGTATTATCGACTACAGCGCTCACAAGGAACAAAGCGCAACTGTTCCCAACTACCCGGAGGCCACAAGGAAGAGAGTTAGTCAAGGCTGATGAGGGGGGGAAGCGGAAGATTGAGGAGTGGTTTGGCAAAAGTCAAATAAAGTTAGGAACACAGTTGACTATGGGGGAGAGCTGGAGAGCAAAAACCCTCCTTTACACCTGGCGTGATATCTTTGAGACAGATTTGCTAAAGATTAAGCAAACAGATTTGATCGAGCATGCGATCGTGCTTTTACCAGGAGCGAAGCCAACACGAGCTCGGTTCCCACTCTACACCGAAGAAGAAATCACTTTCAGCCAGAAACTGCTACCCAAGATGAAGGAAGCAGGGCTTATCTTCCGATGTGATAGTGCATGGGGGGCTAGAACGAAGTTTGTCCTCAAGCCGAACGCAGAAGACTGGGCACTAGGAGATCAGTTGAGAATGGTACAGAACTTTATTCCTCTCAATCGGGGAACTGAGAAGTCCCGCTACCCTTTCCCGTGTATAGAGCAAATCATACATACTGTACTGAAGAAGGGAAAGAAGTTCTTCTTCACCAGTGATGCGGCCAATTCCTACTGGGCTATTCCAGTACGGAACGGTGATGAACATAAGCTGGGCTTCGTCACTCCATATGGGATGTACTGTTATACGGTAATGGGGCAAGGGCTGACGGGAGGGACGCACACTTATTCGCGGTTCCGAGATTTGGTATTCGGCAATATTCCTGATGGCACTCAGGCGAGTAAAGCAACAAGATGACCCGACGGAATCGAACCACTGGAGGTTTTACCTGGTTCACTGTCACTGATTGGGGATCATGGTCAGGTCGCATTTGATGGGATGATCGACGATAGCTAAGGGAGTGCGGAAACCTTTGATGATATGTTTAGCTTTCTTCATACGAAGTTCTTTCCTCGTTGCGCTTGGGGTCCGATGTACCTCAAAGGTGAAAAGTGTCACTACTTTCGCAGCTCACTGGCGTTTGTCGGTCTCGAGTGTGGAGCGAATGGTCTACGGCCGTCAGTCAAGGAACGAGCAGCAGTTCTCCAATGGCCAAGACTATCTAGCTTCCAGGAGGTGGAGGCTTTCTGCTCCTTGACACCATTCCTGTGGAGATTTATTCCCGGGCGAGCAGAGTTAGTTAGAATAATGAAATATGGGTCAAAGGAAGTGGGAAGTGGGTACCGCAAGGGGGCTGTTCTGACGGAGTTTGTTTGGACACCTGAGAAAGAGATTGCATTTCAGGCTATCAAGCAAGCAATTGCCAATAATACGATGGCAGCTCCGGATCCCTACTTGCAGTATCATCTGGCTGTTGATGCAAGTAAGCGAGGACTGGGTGGTATTCCTTTCCGGCTAACCGGGATTCGTTCTGGTGTAGAGGCCACTAATTCCCCATTACACGGTGAAGCGGAAAGAGTCATCATGTTCATATCTTTTAAGCTTGCTGATGCAGAAACTAGATACTCTAACTCAGAAAGGGAAGCTTTAGCTGTCGTTAGGTGTTTGGCAGAAGTTCGCTGGATGGTAATTGCTTCTGAGTATCCGGTCTTTGTCTATACAGACCATGTGGCATTGCGAGTACTGCTTACAGGAATTGCCAAAGATGCCCATGGCCGAATCGCAAGATGGCAAGAACGACTCGGGGAATACAATTTACAACTTCTACACCGGTCATCGACGACGCACTTCATGGGAATAGCCGATGGTTTGTCACTGCTACCTACTCGATGGCTGAATACACATTTTATGGAAGACTCGGAGGCTCCAAACATCCCCCTTAAAGCTGAACCAGTAGGACCTGGGCACTTAACCCCTGTAGCACTTCAAGTGACAAGTAGCGTACAAGTTTCAAGCACTTTACCTCTCCTACTGTGAGCGGATAAGGGGTTTTGGGCAGCAGCAGAGGATGGGAGCTTCTACGACTCTCTTCAAGTTAAGGAGTTGAGGCTAGAGAGAGGAGTGAGAGAAGGGCTGAGTGGCGATATGAAAAAATGTTCTGTGATGGTAATAGGAGCGGATGGGCAAGAGGGTGTTATTACTGAGGATAGGGAATCGGGAGTAAGGAAGTGGTATGAGAGGCGGAAAGAAATGAGGATCTACAGAGGATGGCAAGTGATCTACGATGGTGGAGATGGGAACATTGGTTGAAGTCAGATTTCTATGGGAAAATGGTACAACTCCACTTGGAGGAAATGGATAAAGGTTTGGCAAATGTAATGGGAAGGTTGGATGTGGGGAGAAATGAGCGGATGATGTTGATGTGGCGGATGAGAAGGTTTGTAATGGTAGAGGGGGCAAAGGTTGGGTTGTTTTACAGGGAAGGTGATGGGCAGCTGTCAAGCTGCATATTGGAGAAGGACGTGGCGAGAGTTTTGATGGAGCTTCATGAGGAACATGGTCACTTTGCGGCAGGACTAACAAAGGGGCGAGCCCATGGAAGAGTATACTGGCCTACTCGGACACAGGATATTCATCGCTGGGTTGCCTCATGTGATTCTTGTCAGCGAGTGGCAAAACTTCAGGGAATAGGAGAGATCAAGCCTATCATCCAGTTCCGACCAATGGATATGATAGGAATGGACTTTGTTGGTCCAATCAATCCACCTTATGGAGCAACCGGAAATACCTACATCCTAGTGGTTATTGACTATTTCTCAAGATTCTTGTTTGCTGTGGGACTCCCGCGAGCTGACCAAAAGTCCACAATGTCGGCCCTGCTTGAGAAGGTAATTCCTGTTGTCGGATGGCCAATGACTATTTATACAGATAATGGCACGCATTTTACTGGTCAGCATATACAAAAGATGTGGCAGGATCATGGAGTTCTCGACTTTTCCTCGGCGATCTCACACCTGCAATCAGTTGTGTTGAGCGAGCAATATGTTCAGATGTTGGTAGGCCGTATTCGGCTTAAGTGCATCTCACTTGGTACAGCAGCACAGTGGGGACTACACATTCGGGATGCTGTATTGGACATCAATACTCGGTGCATACGCCTCCATGGGTATACTCCAGCTGAGATTCTGTTGGGATTCAATCCAGCAATTACCCGAAAGCACACTACGGGATTCGAAGAGTGGGTAAAGCAATCGGTAGATTCGCAGTCACCGGATATTCGCAAAGAGCTTATTGAAGGTTATGATTCTTCTTTTCAAACCGTCTTCAGCGCCAGGGAGGAGTCTGGGTAAATCGCGCTCCAAAAGCTTTCATCGTCACAAGACCAGACACTCCGGAAACAGTCACCGGGATACCTTAAACCTCTACCCGGGGATCTGGTCTTAGTTCGTGATGCTCAGCTAGCGAAGGATCATGGGTGAAAGCTGGAACATCGTTGGTCAACCCCAAGGCTTCTGGAGCGGATATCTACTTCTGGCATTAGTGGTCACGTTCGACAATTACACGATCCCCCCGGTCATACCAAGAGGTATCACCTTGACGACTTACTTCTCTACATTCCAAGAGACATTCACACACTCCCGCGATCGGGACTTCCCGCTCTACAGGTGCCAGTAGTTAGCTATTCACAGGATGCAATGGGGGCGGCTGATGGGAATCTTTGTATTGGGCAAAGGGCATTTGATTTTACGGATATTGGGGACTGGGAAGGTATTGGATAAGTAGAAGGGCAAAGTGGAGATATGCGCTGCAGATGCTATAAGGTGGAGATTGTTTTCTTTTCGCTTTCAGATATGAACGCCAGGTCGACGTTAAAGATAGTTGGTGTGAATCTGATCGGGCTTAACCTTGACTTTCTTAACTTGCTGTTATCTAGCTTATCTGTAATTAACTCATACTAAAATAGGTAGTAAGTCACGATCGTGGGGTGGTGGTTGCCTAGGCTTGGCGGACAGGGGCTGCTATGTAAGTTAGGTTTTCTTCTCTCACACTTTTCTTTCCCTCTTCCCCCCTGGACCACGTGGACAACGAACAACCTCGGACTGAGGAGATAGCTTAGTAAATTGCGATTGATTGTGACTTGTGTGATTTTCTTTCTACTTGAGTGTTGTATGAGAGTGACAGTTGTTTTCTCCTACTTCTCCGCTTCCATCAGGTAGAAAGTATTCGGTAGATTTTCTTCTTTTCAGTACCTTGTATGATAGCACATTCCAACTTGTTCATAACACCTCACTTGACGATGGCTGAAATATGCCTCACCTATTTAAACTTTCAGTCGATCTGTCAACTCCCAACCACTCTCGATACTATCCCGTCGACAACGCCGCTTCTTCACTATGCTTCGTGTTACTGGGGATTCCATGCTCGGAAGGAGATGGCTGGAGACGCAAAACACCTCGCATTACGGCTTCTTCGCAGAGACGGGAATCACATATCGACTGCCATTCTCCTTCGCGAAGAGGCTGTTGACTTCTTGTCCTGGTCGGATCGCCACACTGGTAAACATCCAGATCTCCGGGGGTTTAGTGGGCTACACTGCATCTCATACATGGGGATTACCGAAATCGCGGTTGACATGATGAGGATGAAAATATGGGACTTGAACGGGCGCGATTCTAACGGGGCAACACCCTTAATATGGGCTACCAAATACGGGAATTGGGCGCTCGCAAAGATGCTTCTGGAGCAGTGGGATTCCAGTCCTAGCTTATCTGATAAGTGGGGCCTAACACCACTCATACATGCTTCCAAGGCCGGGCAGGTTGGAGTGGTAAAGGTGCTCTTAGAGAGGGAGGATGTCAATCCCGATTCGTCGGATTTGTCAGGAAGGACGGCACTGTCATATGCTGCTCAATCTGGGCATGGGGGCGTGGTCAGGGTACTCCTGGGGCTTGTGGATGTCGATCCTGATTCTTCAGATAACTCCGGACTGACACCACTGTCATATGCTGCCCGGTCCGGGCATGAGGGAGTGGTGAAGATGCTCCTCGGGCGAGCGAATCTTCGCCCCGATTTGGTGGCGGAGCATGGCCGGACAGCACTGTCTTACGCTGCAGAATATGGGCATGAGGGCGTGGTGGAGATACTCCTGGCGCGCCCGGACGTCAACCCCAATTTGTCAAGTAATGCTGGCCGGACACCACTGTCTTATGCTGCCGAATCCAGACGTTGGGGGGTGGTGAAAATACTCCTGGAAAGACAGGACGTCTACCCTGATTCGCAGGGTAAGGATGGCCGGACACCACTCTCACGTGCTGCGGGATCAGGAGATGAGTGCGTGGTGAAGATACTCTTAGAGCGAGGAGATGTTAATCCTGATTTGCCAGATGAGCGTGGCCGGTCACCACTATCGTTTGCTGCCGGATCTGGGAATGAGGGGGTGGTGAAGGTGCTCTTGGAGCGAAGCGATGTCAATCCCGATCCCTCGGACCAGGATGGCAGAACACCCCTCTCACATGCTGCCGAATCTGGAGGTGAGCGGGTGGTGAAAATGCTCCTGGGGCAAGGGGATGTCAATCCTAATTCGCATAATCGGCTTGGCCTCACACCACTATCATACGCCGCAGAATATGGAAATGAGGGCCTCATGAAGACTTTCCTTGAGCGAGGGGATGTCAACCCTGATCCACCCGATATTGCTGGCAGGACACCACTATCATATGCTGCCGGAATTGGAGATGCGGATGCGGTTAAGATATTCCTGGAGCACGGGGGTGTCAACCCCAACTCGCTAAACGAGTATGGCCGGACACCACTATCGCATGCTGCTGAATCTGGACATGAGGACGTGGTGAAGATGCTCCTAGGACGAGAGGATATCGACCCCGATTCGCCGGATGAGCACGGCATGACACCGCTGTCATATGCTACCAGATCTGAAAATGAGAGGGTGGTGAAGATGCTCCTGGAGCGAGTGGACGTCGACCCCGAATCCCCGGATAGGGATGGCCCAGCACCACTGTTACTCGCTGCCCTCTCTGGGTGTGATAGGGTGATGAGCCTCTTGTTAGAGTCAATGGATTTTAGTCAGGAAACATCACCAAACACTAATGTGACCCAACCGATCTCCGCCCTTGCTACTAGTATTCCGAAGGAAGCAGAATTCGATCAGGTATCACAGGTAGAAGGTATCACAGGTAGAAGGTATCACAGGTAGAAGGTATCACAGGTAGAAGGTATCACAGGTAGAAGGTATCACAGGTAGAAGGTATCACTTCTAACACTAGACCAGACATCACGGAAGCCATTTCTCTCTCCTACTCCGGCAACCCTCTCAGCACCACCCTCAGGATCCGCTCTTAACCCCACGCCCACAACCCCCGACCCCAAAACGTCGGGCCCTTCAAGGCCACCGAAGCGCAGTCGAGCCACCCCGGAACCCTTACCTTGTTCTAAGCGCCCCCGCTTCTCTCCACGCTAACATTCTCAACGATACCTTATGCTCCCCTTAATGTGGATGTGCGGTTCTGTTGGAAACTGTGGCTTCTCAGGATCTAATTACTTGTGGTTGACGGCATCGGATGCCACTAGTAGATGAATGTGGAGATAGAAGTGTCACTAGTGCGTCATGTTAGGAGAATGGTTGATATGGTATAGGACACAGTGTCCGGTGTGACTGCTAAGTCCATTGTGTATATTAGTAGCTCTTTCCTGCCGAGATAGTAAAAAGGATAGTAGTGGTGGGCTTCCCTTTTTTCACTGAGAATCAAGACATCTTACAACAGGTTCTACCACATAATCGCCACAGCAGCATAAATGCATTATCAATCCATCCCCATTTCTGCACCATCCACTGGGAAACGGCATCCGTACCCACTTCACCAAAATCCGTTTCCAGCCTTAATCTATTATCTTATTCCCTATCGGGTAGTTGTCGAATCCCTCACCTCCCAATGTGTATTATTAAACCAGGAATACTCGCCGGGCGACTTTCCCATAGTTTGCTTCCTGTTTCTTATAGGGCCTTTTTTTTCTGTTACTAAAGTTAGTCCTTGGCGGTGAGCTGTAGGGCAAGTTTGGAAAAAGACCGGACGGGACGACATAATGTCGTCCGTCCTCGCCCTGGCCCAGGACAGACGGGCTGCCCCGTTGAGAACACTGACTTCTTGTCTTTGTGGGATCGTTACCAAGGGGGCGTCCTGATGTTCGGGGATTTACTAGACTGCACTGCATCTCATACATAGGAATCGCCGAAATCGCAATCGATATGGTAGACATGCTTCCTTGCATACCGAGTGATAGTAAGTGAGCCTACCACACCCCTACATCATAGAGTACAGGTGTAAGACCTAATGCGTCATCATCTTCGACGAAAGGAAAATACTCACTTCTCGGTTCCACCAGACTCGACACTGTTCAATTCAACTTCCTTTATTGAACGATTCAGTTTCCTACATATTCTTCTCTTTGGCGAATTGGGCTATATCCTAGCATGCATGGAGGAAAAAGCAAGGGCTGAACAACAGCACCCTCATCGGCACAAGGGATAACCGGTGCTCGTACTGTCCTAGTGCCGGTACAGCAGAGCCGCATGCCAAAAGTTCTAGCACCCCAGCTGGTACTGTAACACAAAAGCGTTATTACTATCAGCCAGGGTGCCAGAACTTCTAACACACGGCTACACCTGCACTAGACTATATCACACACGTGCTTAAGTGAAAAGATGGAGCTTGAACGAGCGTGATTCTAACGGTACAACACCCTTAATGTGAGGCATTCAACACTTTGAGGTTATGCGCAGCGAACAGATTTTCCAGTGGTCTAGAAGTGCGGAACTTTTATTGGTACGAACAATTTGGATAGAGAAAAGTTATCAAAAAACGAAAAAAAGACAATGAGATCATATGCGGTAACGAATGACTTCGACAAAGAGTAGAAAACCAAGTGAACAGCAAGTGAATGTGATGATAGATTGATAACAAATGAACAAAGGGAAGAACAGGTCCTCTTATATCCTCCTTGAGACGAAACCTTTCCTCCACGGCCTACTTCCTGCCGATGCCATATCTTAGATCAGTTTCTTCCGCGTAGTCACCCTTTCCTACGACTGAGCCGAATCCGATCCGAGGTGACAACACCGGCACCGAGAATATCATTAACTAGCATGCTGAATACTGGGTGCATAACCGCGGATGCTGCTGATATTCGGCTATGATGATGGTTCGCGTCTCATTGCCGATTGATGGTGGTTTGATGCTGTCGCATTAGATATGCAGGGTTGATTTCGGAGATTGGTATGAGGCTAATAGTCGTGAGACAGCTTTCGAGGGAGTAGTGTGTAACAGGTCTTAGCGGTAAGGTTCCTGATCCAAAGCGCATGGGAATATATGCAAATGGTGAGCAGTCCAGAACGAGCCACGTTCAACATGAGGGAGCTAAATACGGGAATTGCATGCTGGCAAAGCTGTATCTTGAGCAGGGAGATGTTGATCCCACTTTAACAGATAACCATGGCCTAACACCACTCAGGCATGCTGTGAAGGCTGGGCATGAAAAATCTGTGAAGATACTCCTCGAGCGATGGGACATCAACCCGATATGCTGGATAAATGTGGTTGGACACCACTATCATAGGCTGTCGGATTGGGGCGTGAGGGCGTTGTGAAGATTCTCCTGGAGCAAGGGCATGTTAATCCCGGTTCGGCGAATAAGGCTTGCCGGACCCCACTATCATCCCAATCCGTCGGATGCCCATGGCATAACACCATTATCAGATCCCCAGATCCGGATGTGAGATCCTAGTGAAGATAGTCCTGCTAGAGGATGTTGGTCTCGATTCATCACATCGAGATGGCCTAACCCTACTCTCACCCGCTATCCTAGCTAGCTAGGCGCAATAGTGTGGTGAACCCACCATTGGAATCAAGGCTTTTTAGTCACCAAATATCACCAAATATGAACCCAAACTAACAAACCTCCGTTCCTACCGTGAGCACTCTAGGGGTAGGAGAACTAGGCCCGTCATCAGAACGAAAAGGCATCATTTCCGACACAGGGCTAAGCACAAGGAAGACATTTCTTTCCCTCACTCCGACAAGCCTCTCCCAAATCAACTTGAAGCACTCCACCCCGCATCCGCTCTCACGTCCACACTCACATCTTAGATTTACCCTGATCTAGCTATCGCGCAATCCCCCCTGGGCCACCCAAGCGCCAGAGAGCGACCTCCGCACTTTTGCATCCCGCTAAGCGCAGTCGTTTCTCTCCACCTTAACATCCTCAAGCACTAGTGGTATTCAAAGTTAAAAAAGTGACGAGAGCCTAGCTTACTTCGCGGCTTCATGTAGGCTTGGCATGTCCGGAAAGAGCTAATGTACCATGGTGATACCTTACCTTTACTAAACTATTTTACAGGTAGATACGGAGGTCTGGAGGTCCTCAACGAGTAAAAGTCAGTAGCTACAAATGGTGGGAATGTTTTGGCTGCTCACTTATCCACAGCTCCAAGGGGGATGAAAATATTTTTCATTTTATGTACTAACTTGGTAGATCCAGAAACAAGCATCTTATAATTCCTTTTAGCATAGATGTTTTATTTTGAGCTCATTGAAACTTAACCTGTTTTTTTTCACCTCTTCCCATCTGGCTGTGGAGTAGTTGAGGAATTGGTTTTTGCTGTAGGCCGGGATTTTTGGTGGCTGTTGGTGGCCAGCTTCCCCGTGGTGGACATCTTCCCCATCGGAAACATTACCTTTTACTCTAAACTATCCTCCACAGAACTTGGGGCGATCAACTCTAACACTATCAGTTAAGGGATACTATTGGTCTGTCTCCTCTGGTCAGCTAATGCATATTCTAATACAAACCCGCTCTTGCTCCCTACCTTTTCTGACTTTGAATACCACTACTCCTATCATTCACATTGACAAATATACCCCACCTTGCCACACAGTCATCATAGCAACATATATACCAATTCTTTCGGCGCGCCCCACCTCACCCACCGCCACCGTCTAGTCGGAAACAGTATCCACACGCGCTCCTTAACACCCAGTTTCTGGTCATCATTTTATCAACTCACCCCCTCACATCGCACCCGACGAAGACCTCACCTCCGAACCACTATAGCTAGAAAGGGAATACTGTACATACACACTAGCAGGAATTTTTCACAGGCCGCTTCCCATTCCTCTTATGGCTCGCTTCATCGATACCCTCCCTTCGCACGGTCCCTCACTTCCTGTGACTTGATACCGATGGCACTAAATTATCTCCAGCTCCTCTGTCTGACAGCGATGTCCTTTCTTCCTTCCTTTTGCCCCTTTGTTTTTTATTCTTCACTAGCCCTTCTTTACCTTAGAGTTAACTTTAGGGGCTACGGAATCCCTTCGTTCGTACTCGGATACCAGGGCTAGTCCGCGAACACAGGGCTGACAAAGCTAAGGACGATATTGGGAATAGCGCACGCACTAAGGGGTGTGGGTTGAAAACCAGAAGAATTCCTCGAACGCTTTCTGCTTTACTATTGGTTGAACTATCTATTCACGGTTTCTATTGGATATTTGCCACTTTAGCTCATGCTCAGAATAAATCCTGGTGTTCGCGGACTAACCCTGGTATCCGAGTACTCCGAATTTCACGGAAAATTAGTGTCCCGTAGCGCAGAGATCGACGCATGATTAACCATTCTCGCAACATACCCGTTTTGTGGCCTTTTTTTTTTGACAAAAGTCGGGCGCACCCCCAGAATAGGATATAAACCCAGAAATTTCGTGGCACCGCGCCGTACTTACCCGAGTACCCGAGTACAATCACCTCAGGATACCCGCACTAAGAGCGCTACACTCATCACCACCCCCACGCTGCTAGCCTGCCATTGCCAATGGCCAATAACAAACCCACCTTACATACGTAAAAGTCCCTAGGCAAAAGCGTTCGTGAAAATGTGAGACATCCGGACAAGCGATTTCCCCAACACTTTACCTAGGGACCGTATAATTTGCTCCCTAATTCACGGCTAGGACTCCCGTTAGCCACGTACGCGATATTACGAGCGGCTACAATGGGATTGACAAGTTAGAGAATGCGGCGGAGGGATCCAGTATTTGATGTAATCTGGTTTATGGCTTGCAAGACTTTTCTAGATTCGGTACCGCGTACGACTCCCTACTTCTCTTGCTTGTGCATGCATTTCTTCTAGTAGCCTAGGGAGGTTACTATCTGCTCGCTTTTCACGTACTATCACTTGCTAGGCTTGCTAGTCTAGGGCGCCTAAGAAGAGACTATTCATATGACAACAAGTCAATTGAGCATCACTGAAGTCTTATGCCCGGACTGTGGCCAACAAGTTGTATAACCGTACCAGGGGGCTTTCTTCTCGGCCTGTGCCTTCAAACCATAAAATTCTGATTGATCCCCATAAAGGTAATCTCTCTCTGTATAGCATCCGAATGTATGCCCCCCTCGCCAGTCCTCCCCACCATTGTTCATAACCCCCGGGGCTCAATCACTCTGCACCTACCACCCTAAGCCCAATCCCAGATTCAACAACCTGCTTATTCCCTTCCTTAGCTTCCTCTATTGTTTGCCGCACCCACCTTCGTTAGCACACTCTCCACGACCTCCTACCGCAGCTCACACCACGGGAACATACGATTCCAACGAACATCCACCATCCCAACCTCCTCATCAGGCACAATTTCAAAGGTAACAGTCTCCCCAGGAGCGCACCGAACCCCCTCGCCCGAAATATCCGCATAACCGCCTTCCAGTGGAACCTAAAAAAGAGAAAGAGAGAAAAGGAAAAAACATAAATCAGCATTGAGGGAACAACGCTACACAGGGTGAAATAGACAAACAAACCGATATCCCGAAAGCAATCCTACCGGACTCCCTCTTGGGCCGGCCATGATAGGTCGTTTTCCCAATGAATATCTCTTCGCGGAGCTTGTAAGCGTACATCTGCCCGCGCCCACGGATGCCTGCCTCCACACCATCCCCCGCCTCTTCCGTTCCCCGGGGGTAACCGAGCTTGTGGGAAAAGCCCAAAAAGCACTTGCCGACTGGTTCCTCGCGGGGGACTTTGAAGCTTACGAGCATTCTCTCCTCATCCTTGGTGGATTTACTGCCCGAGAAGTAGACTCTTCCGGATGTGGCTGAGGTGAAGGGGTTGTGGCGGTTGCTTTCCTTTATGGGTACGAGGAGAGCGGGCATCAGGTATTGATAGTGCTCGTAGCCCATTTGAGGCCCCGAGAAAGGGTAAAGAGCATGCTGTTGTTGGAACGGGGGGTCCCAGTTCTCTACTACCCCCGAGGATGCCGAGGATAGGGCCGCGGTTGCGATGATAGCACAGGTGGCTGAGACAAAACGCATTGTGGAGGGGCCGCAACTGGATTGACAGGAGATGCTCGTTATATAACCAACAGAGATTTCAAGCGACGAATGGTATAGTAATAATAAAAATAAGCCGATGAGGAACCGGAGGAGTGAAGTTGGGCAGATAGAACAGCTACGATGAGATGTACCGAATCACGAAAGGTTTGCACCTGTAGTGACGTAGAGCACAACCTCTCAACACTTGAGTCAGGCACCACGAAACCCGACGCTAGAGGTTTCAGGGAGCTAGCTTCTTCGGGAAAGCCCGACCCCAGACATTGGTCTGTTTGTCCAAATTGTCATCCTGAGTGACGTATGGTGATTCTCTCTATTCTCCAACGAGAATCACTTGAATGTGATATATTGTCCATCAAAAAAAAAAAGAGAAAACAAGGACGCGATCTGCGCTAATAAACATTCAACCACCCTCCAATCTCTTTAGGCCCTCTGATTGTTCTGCATCCCTTTCTCAAAAATGACCAGCGTCCTGTATACACGACCCTGCAGCTCCGTTTCCATGGCTCAAACAGAGATTCCCTCCGTCCTCTGCTTCTGGTGAAATGGCTAGTGAATCACCCGTAAAATCCGACTCCTCGTCGTTGGTGTAACCGCCAACGTCATGTTCGCAACAGCTATTCGTTTGCGACATCTCCAATACTATCCCGCTCTTCGGCTCCTCCAATTCTACCTCAAAGTCAGCAAAGCGCCCTTTCCCCTTTGTATCCAGTTCACGGGAGTCCCTGGAATTTTTGACTTACCATACCAATGTAGCATCATGGGCTTGTCTCTCGCAGCAGCTGCAATCTCAAATCCTAAAACCTGCCCAAGCGGACAATGAAAGCCGTGTCCAAATACCCCCGCTCGTCCACCTCTTCCTGATTAGCTAACTTCTCTAAGGAGTCCGCTGGAAATGATTGCTAGGAAGCTCACAAGGAACCTATATACCGGCTTCGAAGGATACCTGGGGGGCTTCGAGTTCCAAGGGGTCTTCTCGGCAACAATCTCGTGGCAGGCACAGAGAGCATATATGTCAAGGATGCACTCGCTACCAGTAATACTCCAGCGGTATTCCGGAATATCTAGCGCAGGAGGGAGCTCCTCTGGGAGCTCAAAAATGAGCTGGCACATATTGTAGCGTTTGTCGTCTGGTATACGGAAGCTGACTGTTCACGTCAGGGGTGTTAGGGCCTATCTAATTTTTGACAGTTGGGATGGACGAACCGAGGACAGTGATTTCGTCTCCGTTTTTTTTCATCACCACTAAAGAAAATGCTACCGGTGTGCTCGGTGATGTACGCTCTTGTTAGGAAGGCCTGAGTGACGGGCACGATAAACTCTAGGAAAACGAGCCTGGTTTCTTCGAACTCCGATGCCAGGGCAATGCCCCTCAGAAAAATTAGGGCAGTTAAGGAGAAGGGAATCATGGTGGGTATTGGGTGTGCTAACGCGGGAAGCAGTTGACGCCTTAGCTACAGAGAAATGAGTGAGAGAAAGGTGACTACAAGCAAAGGGGCTTCAATCCTGGGGCTCTGAGGGTGACGTATCTAGTACACGACGCTTTCTAGCATTCTGAGCCCCTTAGAAGCTCTTGGAAACCAGTAATGACGGCTTTATACAGCCATAAACTTGCTCGAATACGAGTTCTAATATGCTAACACAAATCCCAACCGAATCATTAAAGATCGCTCGAAAAACCAACAGTGAGCCTTCTGTACAATACATAAACTACAGCGCTGACATACAAACAAGCAAACGACCACGGTATCGTTCTATGAAGCAACACAAGTCCGCCCTCGTACATAACCATATGCCCCCTTTTGATCACAGAATAAAGGAAAAGCAATACCAAAACTCCAAACACCAATTCCCATTCTACAAAACCGCGATATTGCCAACTCGGATGTCCTTAACCCAGACACTCCACCTCCTCCTCAACGTCAAACTCCCCACCTCTCTCTCCCACTCCCTCCCACCGCCAGCCACCATAACCGCCATGATGCCATATTTGTTCTCTTTATCAAGCAATGGCCGAACGAGATCTTGTGGTATCAAAGCGTCCTTATCCAGGAATATCACTAGACGGATAAAGCTCGGCAGGTGCTTAAGCTTTTGGGAGAAGGCACATGAGCCGCGAGGAACTATGAGAACTTGGGCAGTTTTCGGAATGCTACTGACCCGGATGGGCACACAGGCGGGGTCCTTGAGGATGTGGATGTTTGTGAATACTGGTGTTGTAGTCGGGATGTCCACCGCGCCTATGCCTGTAGGAAAGATCCCAGCGAAAGCGTGTAACTGTGGAGAGCTTGTGCTTGTTGGGGTTGCTTCGTCGTCATCGCCGCCGTCGTCCTCGTCATTGTACAAGCTGAGCAAATCGTTGAGTTGTGTTTCGAGACTTGTGAACCCCAGTCTGCTAAGTAATTCTCCAAGCGCAGTCTTGGTCTCTTGGATAATCGGCACTTGCTTTAGCTCCTCCTCACGTTTAGCGGCACGAATGTCGTCCGCATACTGTACGATTAAGTCCACATATTCATTATCGAGCACAATCTGAAAGTTAGGGTCCATCGTTGCACCGCTCTTATCGATGACCTTGTCTTCAAGAAATACAGTCTCGCTTTTGCCCAAGGAAGTTCCGCCAATATTGGTTACGCGGAGGACTCCATGTTCGTTCGTCATTCCCATACGGACCCCACGCATGCTGCCGGAAATACTGATACCGCCTTGCACTCTTTTTACGATACCAGCAGCGGTCGCGCCGAAAACGTCGCTGGAGCTTGAGGCAGAGGAGAGCTGTACTTTAGGTTGCGGAAATATGAGATCGAAGGATTCTAGCGCTGGTAAGCGTGAGCAGATCGAGTCCGGGGAAACAAGATGTGGAGGGAGGGTCCAAGGATAAAAGGTTGAGTTAGAGGGTGACCAAAAGTATGAATTTTCTGCGTAAATGTCGAGATCCGACGGCTGAAGAGGCGATAACTCTGTCGGAGGAGCCTTCGGGAGGAGGTGGAGCCTAGTAAAGTGCGAGGCGTGGAAAACATCGGGACGAGAGGCCGTGGCGGAGAAGAAAGGGATTGATGTTGGAGCCGGATTGGGACAGGATAATGGTGGCGCGGGATAAGTTCCTGATGACCGAGTCCGTTGCTTGGGTTTGGGGAGAATTATAGGATGTCCCTCTGTCGTGAATACCCACGGATCGTCCCCTTTGTGAAGAGGATGGTCTAAGTTGTCAGAATACGGTTATTAGAAAGAGGGAGACCTAGGCATACCTTCATCAAATAATAAGAATAAATAGGTCCATGTCTCCCCCAGCCAAAAGCTCTCCATCCTATCTTGCCTTTCGCCCGTCTTGACATCTTGCAGTCCTGCCCATCCGCACTTCCCCCAGCATCTCCTTTTAAGATCCCTCATGATCATTTCTCCGACATACAAGTACCAAGGGTCTTTCGTGGCCCGGTACAGCATATACGTACTCTCAGCAAATTCCGGTCGCCCGGGATACCAACCCAAACCCCCTTCTACCGATCCAGTCCTAAAATTCCATCTCTCCGGCAATGCCGAGAACCTACTCCATAATGCAGAGTAGAACAGGTTTCCTCTAGTAGCTTCTTCGACTTCTCCACTAGCAGCCAATAATCCTGGCCAAAATGCACTGAGCGAATCCGTCCACGACGATGCGCCCTGTACAGGAGCGCCGGTACCGAGGTGGACATTACTCCACCACATGGTCGGGATTTCCATTCTCATATGCGTCCTGACAGCCTTACTGCTTTGCTCCCAGACTTTCCAAAACCACGAATCCTCGCCGAACTCGTCTCCAGCGAACAAGACAAAAGCTTTGAATGCATATTCGAAAAAACTGTCCATTCCAGCACCCACACCTCCAACGGGCCCATTCCAGAGCCCGCTTTCAGCATCCACCCCACCGCCGAACAATCCCAAGTCGCTCCGCCGGTTCCAAACCGCCTCGAATGCCCTTTTAGCTGCTGCCTGGAACTGGAGGTCACCGGTTAACCGGGATAGGGTTGTAAATTCCAACACCAACGAACCAGCACCAGCAGTGCAAGTTTCAGTGAGTTCTTCTGAAGCTGTTTCCTTCACTCCCCCGGGCTTTGGGGGGTTGCCCCACCGCTTCTCACTCTGGTGTTCCCCTGCTGGAGTCCAAGGCCGAGGGTCAGGGTGTGGGTGTGGGGCGCGCCGAGGATACCTGTAGTAAGCCGGGTTCCTTGTCTTATGCGGAAGGCCGTACCGAAGGTTAATCCGGGGGTAAGGAAGGCCGGTGGGAGATTCCGTGAGAGCGGGAAGTAACCGAAGACCTAAATCGTAGGCTAAATCCAAAAGTTCATCCTTATACTCATACTTTGGCAGTACACCGACAGGTAACGAAGCCAACGATCGGGTGGCAAAAAGGTGAGCAGATAATAATCCTCCCAAAGTCCTAATCGTTGTTTCGAATACCTAGAACGTTAGACACGGCACCTAAGCCCCGACGAGGACAACCTACCTGAACCTTAGCATCAATATCAAACCCTCGAGACTCCCGACTCCTATTATGAAATCTCCCCCAGGAACTTGTCTTCTCACCACAATTCTCCGTAACCACATCGCACTCTTTCGGTTTATTGTACCTTTTGAACCTATCAGCTTAGTTCCGCAAGCCAACCCATCAACAAACCAATAAATTCTCACCACCTCCCCAACCGTTTCCCAAAACCTCTCCGCATCAAGATCACTACTATCCGCCATCAGGGCAAGGGAGCTAAGCGTGTCGATTGCGGTGAGGGAGAACTCCCCCATTGCGTCGTTCCGGCCGATGTTGTTCGGATTATCCCGGTCGCGATGGTGAGGAGCACATGACAAGGGCTTGATCTGGAATCTACACAGTCAGTCAGCTCGTCCAGAACGATTAATCAAGCGGGCGCGCAGGCGAAAGGGAGGGGGCAAAGGGGTGAACCAGCCTCATCTTGAGGAAATGCCCGCATCATGTAGTTTTCCCAACCGTGGCGAAAATTTGCGCGCGCCGCTTCCCTGAGTTCGAGTTTTCGATAAGGGGTCATGCACAGGACTGTTAAACATTGTAGGAGGATCAGTATCGAGAGACATGTTTTTGCTCTCAGGGGCGGATGAGAGGCCATGGGGATGGGCTATCATATGGAGGTTAGGAGTTCAAGAAAAGAAGTATGTAGTGAAGTGGAGATTCTGTAGCACCAGCTAACCGGATTACTCATGTCAATCCTATAATTTTTCGGAGTTAGCTTTGCAAAGATGCGACGGTTGCATGTTGACAGCCCGATGGCCGGGTTATTTTAGTTGTTAGTCAGCATTTCAGGGTTAGGGCTGGTGCAATCACCTTGAACAGACATCCCGTATCATAGGAGCACCGTAGTCCTGGTAGAGCAACTAGGGGCTTGAGCTTTTCTCTCTGGCGCAGAATAACCCTTTGGCCTCTTGCGGAGCACAGTAATTCAAAATTCAGGACTGATTAGCTGGAAACCAATTCCAGGTTCCCAGCGAGCTAACAAACAAATGACCCAGCACACCGGGCATGCGGGGTTAATTTGGCTCATTCACACAACCGTTCGACGAGGGCTCGTTGGTAAAGCCACACATTCTACACATTTGGGGAGCCGAACTTGTAGGGTTGGTGACCGTGCTTTTAATGCCAATCTTGGGTTGGTTGGTAGGCCTACGGTATGTCCTCTAAAATACTAAAAACCGGAAAACATAACCCTTGCCTCTACCATAGAGGACTGTGTAGGATCAGCAGAAATAGCATTCCGATCGTTGATGACCCCCCGAGTACCGCCCTTGTCTAGCATGGTACAGCGTTCGTGCACGAGTACGGTTTTCTCCCCGATCCCACCATATATAAGGATCTGTTAACCTTGCTCTATGCTCTCAAAGACAGCCCTTCCTTTTAAGCAGTAGCAGCGATACTGTAAGTCAGCGATTAAAATTTAACTACTCGTACATACGAACCAGTCTCGGGGGTATTTCCGGATGATCACCTAGAGTTTACCCCGCTCTATAATCCCACCGCCAAAAAAAATCTCCCCTCTCCCAGCCGCAGATTCTAGAAAACCCCCATTCTCTTGACGACTCTGTCGCCAACTATGCTACACTACAATTGTCAAGAACTAGTAAGGTGGGCGGCTTACCAAACAGTGTGGGATAATAGAGCAGCTTGGTGGGGCCGATTCTTGAGCAAGAGGGTCCGGGCAGACTATCGTTGGGTCATGCGACCTGTGCCTCGTGTTGTGCATGTTTGTGTGGTAGTAGAAATATCATACCACACACAGCATAAACAAATTGCATGTGTCATAAATTAGAAGCAGTGAGAGTCAACGAAACGCCTCCGCTTCGCTCTCGTTGTGCTGGTTTCATCCAGAATGGTGTGTGGTGGGATATCTAGAGCGTTCGGTACCAGGAAACTATGTGCTCGAGTACTGGTACAGTACCGAACAAAACGGCCTCTTGAAATTTATCGTAAGTTGGGATGTCCACGAGCACTGTGCAATAGTACTTTAGCAACCGGTCAGCACGCCCATCGCATTCCAAACCGCAGCGCAGCCTGCTCTAGTTATCAAGCCCAGGTGCCGCCCTCTCTGCTAATCTACGGTACTTGTACTGGTAAAATTAACCCACCCCATCCCACTAGATACGGTGAAGTGGACACCCTCTCCAAAATACTCAAGTCAAGTCTAATCCAAAGGCCCAGACTCGCCTGAGAGATATACCGGTTAGCTCTACGCACGGAGTAGCCCAGTTGGGCTATCTGGAAACATGAAGGTGAAGAAGTTGTTGGATATCTTGGGTTGTTCGCCGAAGCTTAGTAATACGTTTAGCTTAGTTGCAACCGGCTATGGGGCTCACTTGTCTTCTTTACACTCTGTTTCGTTTCGCCTTTCTTTTCTCTCTCAACTCCACTCAACAAGTTCTACACAGTAAACTAAACCAACGAAACTGCTCTTAACACGACTCTCATTTTCCCTTTGAATCTCACTCTTGCCTTCGCTCCCAGTGAAGCTCTGTCCACAGTATCTCTACCCATCAAGCGGCTGCAAACACTTTATTCTCTCTACCGCTTAAAGAACTCGGCCGACCGCGGATCATTTCCAACAGAAGTTTCAGACACCCGGAGTGATATGTTGTGACTGAGGCAAAAAAAAGCCTCCCTAAAGCCAAACGACGTCTCCGGGAACTTTGGTTCCACCAAACTGTGGGCCCATTTGAGAGAACAAAGAGCAATCCATACTTGGACAGCGGTCTCCCCACTTCCCATTCTAACGAAAATGCTCAGAAGGAGATGTTTCTTTATTTAAAGAGCCAAGCAGGTGTTGAGGGTACGTGCAGTAATGGTGTATCACACTCGGGGGAGTCATTGAAATTCGGAAAACATGGCTTCTATTTCCGTAAAGATTTGTATGGGACCGGCAGAGATAGTTTGCCGGTGATTTCTACTGATCCCCGAGTACAATATCCCTAATACTGTCAGATACGTACTCGAGTACAAAGAGCAAGGGCGATGGAAGACATACACCTATACTGTACATACTGTCCTCCCTATCCTTTCTCACCGCACGATACCCGCAATCTAGCATTACACTTTCTTTCCCGCCCGCTGTGAGGAAACCCTCCAGCCCACCCAAACTGCAGCAGCCCTAAAACCGATAGGAAGGTAAATTTTTATAAAACACTCCAGCAAGGAATAGGAGCACACTCGCCTTACTACATTGCCCCCTAATCATCACGAAACTAGACTTGTTGAATGGGATAAGAGGGTTCCCTGATTGGTACGAAGCTTTCCTAAACCTCCCTTCTTGTTCATATAGAAAGTGGACCTGCTGAACCAGATCCTGGGGTCACAAGTAAAGCGGGGGAAAGTAGAGCAAACCGGGAGAGGGTATCATGGGGTTGAAGTTAAAGAGGGGGATTGAAGCAGGGTATACCGGCACAAGTTGGGATGGAGAGAAGGACATTTTTAAGGAACATACTACATGTGTGCCTACTAGATAGACTACTAGGGGCACTAATACCGCATATGGATTTTGGCAGAGCTGAAGCTTCTAATAGGGTGGGAATGCATTTTCACTTTTTTTTCCTTCAAATGATATGATTTTTCTCTCACCATCACTTCTAATACTACATTCTTCAAGAAGAATTCCCGAGCTCCCGCCATTAGGGGAAACAGAGATCAATTGTATAAAAACCCAACAAATACAGAAACATACTCTCAGGCTCGAGGCTTCGAGTGGGTCCTGGCTAGTTGGATTATGTACTTAGAGGGTCCATATGGATACAGATCATATTTACTTATCACCCTAAACACCATTCTTCAGTTCAGCGATTACCATGGCAGCCGATTCTACTTAGAGGTACAGATTCCAAAATTCGACTGATCCCAGACCAGACCGCACTCCACCTGACCAAGTTGGTCAAGCCTATTCATTCAAGCTCCAAGGTCTAGCTAGCTAGGCATCTCCTTTATATACTCTGTAGCGGGACTATTCGAAAGCCTAATAATTAGAGCTTCCGGCATTGAAATTTAAGAATATCGCGTAGTTTAAGGTTGAAATAGACTAGTCCGGGCAAAAGGTCCAGAGGCTGTTCCACCGTTGTCCAAAGAGTATACAAAAGACCCCCTCCGGTTATTGAATGCTCTGGTAGAATTGTTTTTGAACTAAAACACAGCGGAGCCATCAATCGCTTAGATTTTTAGGGAAACATATTGACGTTGATTCGGTGGATTGGAGTAGGGCAGTCAAGTATGACGCTTTTCCACGTAGTTTGGATCACCCACCAGGATCCACTCGAAAAACTATAGGCAGAGCTATAGCACTTCACCTTATGTCACAATTACCAAAGCCCTGTCACCTGCCCTTCAAAATGATTCTGGTTATTAACTGAATCTAGGGCTGATGTATCAGCGGAACATAGCCGGGGGGGGGGGTATGATATTGAAAAGAGAATGTCCACTTGCTTTTAGCCCCCGTACTAACCACACCTTATAAACAAAGCCTACAAGGTGCTAGTAATGTCAAAGGGATATATGGCTGCGGCTTCTGAAACCAAATCAAACCTGTCCCGTCAGGAAGCCCAACACTCACACAAGTCCTAAAGTAAACTCAGTACTAAAATATCATCAACTTTGCTTTGTCGGGGTCAACCCTCTGGGTAACCACTTTATTTTCCACGCCCCTGATGGGAAGAATGGTGATGATGAGTCGCCGGTTCAAAAGAATATCTGAAGTGGGCACACCGAAAACTCCTAGTTTACGTATTTTCCCGCCCAGACTCCACCAAAAATACGCTCAACCAATTTGGCTGATGAAGTCATACACACCGCGACACTTCAGCTCGTTCACTTCAGTCACGTCCATGCCAAAGGGCAGGAATCAGAAGAAAATGCTTTCCATGGAATTGAAAGAGTTTTACAGGTTGTTTTCAATAGCTATAGAAATGGTGACGAACGTCAGAAAAGTCGCCACCAAGGTATTGTGTTTTCAACCCCCCCCCCAATTAATAGACTATGACCGCACCCTAGCAAGGTGGACTGGATGGAAGATTCGGATGCAGAGGATGAAAAGGATTTTCAATAGCCACAAAGGCAACCAGTCACACCCAATCCTTCGCAATTAATTACTTGAGCTGTTACTCTATGGTGATTTTTCTCGGGAAAACCGGGATGGCTGTTGCCGTTCCTATCCACCCCGGCAATTAGTAGTCCGCTTTCAGTATCAAAATTGTTGCTAGAAACAAAGGCATTAATTCCAAACCACACGATTGCAGGTTTGAACACATTCCGATGCGCTGTCGGAAGGATTTGATGAGCATTCACGATTTGGGTTTCGAGGATTATCAGATCAGTAAACCCATTCTATATTTTTTTTAACCAGTTCCTGGGATATATTAAATATAAGTTCGGTCATGGGACGTCACTCGGCCTCCCGGCTAGCCCCTTCCTCCCCCGGACGTCCCTTGCCGTAACTGGCAGCCATCCCCCACCCCCAGGAGGCTCTCTCTCTCCCTACAGGGCTCTATTCCAGCCACAAGACGGCCGAACTAAGATATCACCGTCCTGGACCGACTATTAATGGTCATCCTATGAGTGTCGGGAACCATGGCAGCTCCTCCGGGCCTTGCGATGACCCCAGGAAGTTAGGAGGGCCCGTATCCTCCCTTATTTCTCCTCTATTTAGAGATTTACCCCCTATCTCCCTAGCCACAGGCCTTCTGACCAAATAGGTTATGTTAACTATGGGTTTGTTTGGTCCACTTTGGCCACACAGGGGGATCCATCAAAGGGGCCCCTTAGTAAGCAGGCAAGTAGGTAAGCTATCGATGTCTAAGTAATTGGGCACTATGTCTGAATATCCCGCTTTGATTGTTTAGGGGAGTAGGGGTGGAGTACTGGTCGTTGCGATAAGCTGAACGATACAAAATAGTGCACATTCCGTCGCAGCCTAGCTGAGGGTATTTACGGGAGTGTTCCTACAATCAAACCTAAGCCTAATCAAACCTAAGCCTAATCAAACCTAAGCCTAATCAAACCTCGTAGCTGTGCTTCCTGTTTTCAGATCCACCGGGTCAAAACTCGGGTCTACTCACGCTAGGGCGGACAGTTCAGAACCCAGGTAAGCGGGCTTTAGTTGGAGACTAGTCCCGTTGGTCCGGTACGGCCAAGAGTGTGGAGGGGGCCAGGTATTGCTTTTTCGTTTTACTGAACCGTTCCGGAAATACTAAATCCAAGAGATAAGATGATGTGCATGGCCAACCATGGTATGATAAGATAATTCGAGCTATCAGTGTACCCGACACAGTCTCTACTGGAGGCATGGTGAAACCGGGCTGGTGAGGAAGATGGGTCTTTGGTGGGCAAAAAGTGAATTTGTTAAAGTAGGGTAACAAAAATTTGCTTGTTACTTGTACTGATCCCTGTCCATCACTAACTCAGCACCGTCGCACTTCGAGCTGAGGCTATACCTTTGTATCCCTTGCCCGAGTCGACCCGAACAGTGCGACCCGAAATTCGTAAGATAGCGGGGGAAAAGGAATAAGTGATGGAAAGTACCGCGAACCTCTTCCCCAGATGCAGTAGAATCACTGGCTATCACTCATATTTTCTGTAAATTGCGCTACGGCGGTTGGAGTCACACAATTGCGCTCTCTCGGAATGATTCCGTGATTCAGATTGCGGGAGGAATGTGACCAATCGGATTCTGGGATTCCTACTGCAGTGAAACAGAGTTTCCGGGAGAATGGGAAGCACAGGCGGACTATGTTACACCTACGGAAAAAACCGGAGCGATTTCCCTTATCGGCAGAAATCCGGGAAGCGAAATGTTCAGCCTTCCAGTAGGGACCCCCACAATTTCTACTCGAGTATTGATGTTTGTTGCCTTTGGGATCACGGCTCGGGTTGGATCGCAGCGAGTTTATAGATTTGCAGAGGGTGGAACTATGATCGGGGTTACCTATTCCTTCCCTATCATGAAATAAAGAAAAAAGAAAAAAAAAGAGGTCCCGACTGTTGGCAAGAAGTATCTCTTCTTTTTTTTTGGTGGGGGGGGTTTCTGTCTTGTTGGGATATGAGTGATTGCGCGTGATTGGTTTCAATCAAATCTTTATCGTATTAATAACTTAAAGTGAACCATGCCGATCCCGGGCCCGGCAAGTTTTGAGGCTAACATTTCGCCCGTGGGTACCCTCAAACTCCCGCTTGTCTCCCATGACATGTCCACCTGCATCGCTAATCGGGCAACTGATCTGATAGCAGGAAATGGGTGGTGTGATCCGCTGTGGGGGTTGCATTCCCTAGCATGATTCCCCCCGATGGCTCCCGTCTCAATCCCACTCGGGAGATCGGCCCAAGGTTAGGCGAGGCTCGAGCAGGGCTGTATGAAACACCGACGAATAGGAGGTCTTTGCTATGTGAGAGGAAGCAAACAGTATTCCGATTGGTGGAAACCTTCATAGAAAAATAGAGCCTGAGAAGGACTCGTACATCTCACCCCCGCCCCCCAAGCAATTCCTTTTTCGTTTGGGGCTCCTGGCATGTCCCAATGTCATTGGTGTTTGGGTGGCTTAGTGGGCTCTCCTCGCTTTCTATCTCCCAGCGAGGGCTCAATTCGTGCTGGGTAGTGGATTTGTTAGACCCCGTTTTGCACACCGCGATAAAAAAGGAGGGAAACTGCTGTTTTTCTTGCGGATTGGATTCAATGTTTACTTAGCCTGGATCCCATTAACCCAAAGCACAAAAAAAAGTTCGTGTCCACATAGCAATTGTCTTTTTGATAACTGAGATAAAAGCAGCTAGTAGGAAGTTTGCAAGCTAAGCTATAACTCGGGAAGTGCAATTATAGAGTGTTCCACTTGTAACACAAACTTCCTGAAAGCTAGCAAAGAGGCCATTTCTACGGCGTGCCAAATAGGGGTTTAGTATCATTAGCTCTCAGGGGCATGTCACTTGCAGGAGTGCTATACATAGAGTGAAAGACACCGTGTTCCCGCTCCATCAACCTGCAGACGCCTCTCTTGGAGTGCATACTCAATCAAAAACACAAGTCTCAAGAGCCCGGCTTCGGGAGCATCCGGACCAAGCTTGTCTTTTGCAGTACGGTACATACGGTCGGGGGGGGGGGGCATATGAACAGGGGTTTCCAAAGACCGGGTTGATTGCAGAGAGATTTACAGATAACCCCCTCAGGCTTTGCGGTTCAGTGCACTTAGAACGTGCACCTTGCTGCATAAAACACGGAACACCCAACTCAACGAGGATAAAGGACTCCAACCTTAAGGGGAGAGTCTCCAGAAGATCTTGTGTTTGATCCGCAGTGATTTCTGCACTATTGCTAAAATTTCAATTTAAACGCTCACTCAGCCTAATCCCTCAATCCCATGACAACTATAGATTCCTTCAATACATCAAACCTAGAAAAATTAGTAGTTCATAAGTCAGCAGTCCGCTGTGGAGGAGGAGGGTGGGTTAGTAAACCTGTTTTTAGAACTGGAGCGCAAGCCAATCTCTTCCAAGAGCTTTTACACGGGGGGTCCAATCCGTGTACTTCTGGCATAGGGCCCCAGCAATCAAATATTTATAATACTCAGCCCCCCCCCATGTATTCTATCAATCTAAGAGCTAATCTCAAGCCCTTGTCATAGTTGACATGGTTTTAAATAAGCGAATACCCAATAAGAGCCCTCAAGTCAAAGGACATTTGGCCACACTCCCTTACCATCAACAATAATAAGAAAAAACGCTCCTTAATTTTTCAAGGTTATAGCTCTTTATCGTGGTTGGGTTGGGCCTTACGTGTTACATTGGCCAGATGCACGTTACAGTGCAGTACACCACCAGCATCTAGCTGCTTTTGTTAGAATCACTTCAAGAACAGGGTCGGGCTTTAACGGTAAGCACGACATTAACCCGGCTCTTCAGAACACGAGCCGCACTAGCGGTGGCGGCTTAGAATGCCCTCAGAAAACTGTCTTCTCCTCGGGCCCATACTTCCAGCCCCACCGATATTTCAGCTTTTCAGATGTTACCCTGCGCTTTGTAGAATATCAGGGCATCCGGCATGTGGGGTAACTAGATATCCACTCATTTTAGATGCTTGTTAGTTTTGTAATAAATCCATTACGCAAGGGGTATACAGTAGTTATGTCTCAATGAGAGACAATAATAAATGTTGATAGCCCCTGTTCGGTAGGAGCAACTCCTTGGTCCTAGGTATGATAGTCACCGTCACAAAATATCACTCGAAAGGGCTAGGGTTCTAAGGGTAGGGCACAGTAAGTTACCATTCGATGCGATATCGTACCATACGGTACCGTACGGTAAACTCACAATGTGCCGTTTGCTGACAGACATAAGCACCAGATCATAATCTTGGATCCCACTCCCCGGTGCCCCCAACCCCCCCCTTCTTCCCCGAATTTAGGTTCATGGAAGTATTCACACACAAAAAAATCATGAGGGAATGTCAGCATGAGGGCCTTCACGAAATTGATAGGTTTATATACAATGAATGAACGTTTTTTAAAGCATATGCCAAATGTTTTCCACAATGGGGCGGGCCCGGGAGGTTAGAGGTTCGATTACCTCAACTCGATGTAAAAACATAGTGAAGGAAGGGTTACCTAACATCCGAACTTAACGTTGGATGCCGTTTTCCGGTATTTTATTTTTCTAGTGCAATTTACGGTAATTGCCGTATTGTACTTGTACAGTACAAGTATCAATCGTGTAAGGTACTCGAGTACAGGAACGTCCAGCTGTTCGAGCACTGGGGTGCGCTGGTCAGCACGGCTCCTGCAACGCGTATGATATGACGCGATAATATTGGCCGTCCGCAGTGCGACAAGTAGCGTTGTTGGCACGAAGTTACCAGAGTTTGTGCCATGGCACAACCCTCCAAATCGATGTGCCCGGCACAGCACAATGTTGTGCCCAGGCAATATACAAGTATCTAGCAAGAAGTACAGTCGCACCTCGCTATCCCGGATGGCCAAAATTCAAGGAATCTGTCCGGGACAGCGAATTATCCGGGACAGTGAGTTAGGCTTTGGTGTAAAAAAATTCAGAATTCAGGGAATTTCGTCCG
>Ga0307509_10002035_pt1 | contig 33299 bp, 32 predicted proteins | sample 10_EM_MG_FD_202245 | JGI IMG/M metagenome (GOLD analysis project Ga0307509, IMG submission 202245) | Populus trichocarpa ectomycorrhiza microbial communities from riparian zone in the Pacific Northwest, United States - 10_EM | ecosystem: Host-associated > Plants > Roots > Unclassified | place...
TGATTATTGTTTAAGGTACAAAATCTTGCATGCAGCTCGCGCTATGGCATAAAAAAACCTCCAATACCCCTGGGAAAAAGCCAACCCCCCAAGTCCCTCTGGTGTGGAACCAACCGCACATCTCGCCTCCAACAATAAACCCTTGACTAGCTAAGAAGATAGACGAAAGGAATCAAATCAAAAACAAGCAGAAAGAGTCAGGAAAACCCATGGCACATTCATCCAGACAGAAGGAAACGCAAAAAATCAAACAAAGCGAAGACCACCAAGAAATTTCCCGCACAATCAGCACGAGGGTTGCCAGGCCCGCCTAAAGAGAAACCTGGGGGGGCTTGAGCCACGAGGACCCTTCCCGCGGTTTGGCAGAACGCTCAAAAAGAAGGAGATAGTGCAATACCATCCTCCCAGAGGCACGCCGTGATGGACCGTGGTCTCAGTCCGAAAAGTAAAGAAGTAGTTATGGATACCAGCCAGGTAGTTGTGGGTACCAGCCAAAAAGATGAAAAAGCAGTAGGGTGCCAGCCGATCCGACCGTGAGGAGAAGAGGAGAAAGAGGGGTAGACCCAACTCTGTGCCGTAGAAACTATCGGTAATCGCGTTCGTGTCTTGACTAGGCAGCCTCTCAAAGAAAGAGAGAACAGGGAAATCGACCGTGGCCTGCTGAAATGTTTTCCCTTACTGCAAACCGTGTTCCCGGCCGTCTGTAACATGGGCGATGAGAAGAGTGTTGCCGACCGTGCAAATGCCCTAAGCGAGGTAGAGCAAAAGCGGGGTAGGGAGAGGAAACATCATCAAAGAAGACGAAATCCATCACCCAGAGTGAAGAAAGCCCAAAGGGATAAGCCTAAGGGGAGGGGAATGTAGAGGAGGTATGACTCCACCCCCTAGAGCGAGCTCATGGCGGGGGGTGGAGAAAAGAAAAGTGGTGATAATCTCGTGGTGTTGAGATTTCAATCGCCGGGTGTGTAGAGGAGACGGAGGATGACTGTCTTGGTACCTTAAACAAATACATATGATTAAAAAAAAAAAAAAAAAAAGTGAAAAATAAAAAAAAAAAAAAAAGACTGCTAAATTACAAAGCACAATTTCCCTATTCTTATTTTCGTAAGGTTATCATAAATGGGCTTCTTCGAGATTTATTATTTGAGTGCTGTCGAAACAAACAAACCGGTGTAACGACCCTACGATAGGTAGCTACAATAACTACCATCTTAGCCCAAATGGTATACCAAGTGGTAACCAGAGGTGGTATGGTTTCGTATACAAATAGCTGGTTAACCTAGGACAAAGTCTAGGGAATGGTTGAGTAGCCTTGGGTACTCTATTAGGCAGGGTAACCTTTCGGGAGAACATTCTCATAAGGTCCAGAGAATTGTGGGAATGTTACACGGACCTCCCAGACGACTTTTGTGGTCAACTGGAGGACTTCCAGATTGGTTAATGGCATAAGAGGGCAAAGTTACCCTACCTTGGGAATTTGGTCATTATGCACATGGACCCCAGTTACCCTACTGAGGAGTCCAAGTTACCCTACCTCCACCAGCAAAGTCATCCTAGAACTTAGAGGTTGATTGCCTCACATTCCATGGGCTCTTAGATGTTCTTGAGCACACATACATCTGCGCGGGGAGGCCCCACGCCTGTGTAAGAGTGGCCCGAACCTACTATTGAACTTGGGCGGGTTTAGCTAACACCCCCCTCTGGCCCCAGCGTTGGGCCGGCGCGTCATAGGCAGACGCCTGCATAGTTGCTCGTTTGCTAGTAAAAAGAGGTCATTGGAGCGGCTGCCATATCACCGTATACGTCGTCGCCATCCGTCCGACTGAATGTCGTTCGCAGGATATATAAGGGGTGTATGGGTAACCGCCAAAATGGAGGTCGCCCATATATGGTCTCTCAGGCACCTAGAAGTCTATTCTAACCTACGGGTAGTAGGGTAGTCTTCCTAGTGGTACTCAGGTAGTCTCAGAAGGCCAGGGTGCTTTCGAGACAAATACCTCAGTAACCAGCCCGGACCTTCTCCCCTTGATTTGTAGCATTACTATGGGTTGTTATTGGACTCTAGAGGTATGAGTCTTATCACGGTAGAGTATGTCCTGAGAGGCTGGCTATGGGTAGCGCCCACTTAGCCAACCATCGGCTACATCTCACCGGAGGAGCTTGCATGTCAATTTATCACATTGGATAGTCGTGTAGATTAAATGATGGACTGCATAGCTTGTATAGACGAAAATACCACTGGGCAAGTGAGTCCACCACCTAGGTATTGATTCCGGTTGTTGTCATAACAGTTAGCCACTGGTATGACTTCGATAGGAAGAGTTTGTCCACCTGCAGTTGTATTGGAGATGCATTGCAGACACTCATATCCTATTGAAGGGGTTAAGTCTACCCGAGTTGGTCCGACACTTCCGGCAGGATAAATCCTGATGGAGGGTAGACCTCGGACAAACTCTGAGCAGGACAGGGTGCTCGCACAAGGTCGGAAGTAGTGGTGAATCTCAAAGCCTTAAATCTGATATCTACTTAAGTTTAAGCGTTTCGCATTCTACTTCGACAACCAACTTTTCCTCGAGAGAACTAAATTGAGTGAAGCTTCAAGCTTAACTATATTAAGTTTTACCGTTGATTCTTCTGAATTATTTTACCTCATCTTTAACTTCTACTTTGAGTGTTTGGTGCGGTCGCAACCTTAGAGTTCACCTCCCTACAGAGTGCCCCCTTTACACGCCTATCAGCGAGCACTCTATTCCTCTGACGATAGGACTCTCTATGATCCCTTTACACGATACGCATACAAGATGTTAGTCTATAAAGATAGACTATGTAGACTATGTAGACTATATCAACTGTCTATGATAGTCATGATAGTCGTTTCCCATTCCAAGTACCCACAGAAGGCTGTTTGTTATACTAACTAACATGAAAACTACCAGAGTTAATACCTAGGTGGCGGACTCACTGGCCTAGTAGTAGTATCATCTATCCAAGATATGTAGACCATCATTTAATCTACATACCTATTGTGACAAAGAGATTGAAGACTACCTACTAGTAGAGTAGAGACACCCTCAGATTCAATTGGAGTTGGGGGATTCTCTGAGTTTGAGTAGTGCAATTCTCTGAGTTAAACAGTTTTTATACTTCTCTGAACAAATACAAACAAGATAGGAAGATACATCATTCCTTATAACAGAAAAGTAGTGTAAACTTTAGTATAATAGAAGGGCTCTCCCCTGGCAGTTGAAGAATCATCAAGTAACAGAGAAGAGACCTTAACAACCTAACAAGTTCAAAATCTTCTAAGTTTGATAACTCTTTTATTTCTTTATTACTTATATTTCATGAGCCTTTCTAACAATTCTCTGTATTCTCAAATACTATCTTTCTAGTTAGCTCAATAATCTATTAAGTTAACTATACCATAACAAGTACATCTATATCAACTTATTTGAAACCTGTGCAAGAGCTTCTGGTTCAATTGATACCAATGCTGGATAGATATACTTACAATTCACCTGTGCATACATCTTCACACTCCTCCAGAAATCTTCTCTATTGTTTAACTCACAGTGGAATTATTGATAGAAAATTACCAAATGGCTCACTGTAACATGTATACTTGTTCCGGTATTTGTATATGTAACAGGTATACTCCGGTCTAACGAAAAGGTACAATCGCAGGCTAGTGGTTGACCAGCAAGCGCTAGGTCTAAGGGAGTCTTCAGAGGGCTTGTGGATAAAGAGAGATAATAGTTAAAGGGCAAGTGGAGCTCTGAGATCGCCATTAAACCAAGTATATTCTTAAAACATGAGTCTGCTGAAGTCTGCCATTCTCCTGCTAGTCAGGAGATGGGTTTAAATACAATTGTTCCTCCAGAGCGATAGTAATCAGATATCCTACAACCACGATCATTACTGGGCAGTGCACTTTGCCCTGCATGTCCTGTGATCCCACATGAAACCTAAGAGACATAACACTGCCTCAATGCTATCGTTGGCTTACATCACCACTCCTTCACTTGGGATTCTAAATAACACAATCAACATGCAAAACTAAACCTAACTCAAGCTACCAGGCCTTCATATAGCTCCGGGGCTGTAAAACAATCAACCTAATCAATGTAAGCAAAGTATTTAAGCTAAACATAGAAAATCATGTACTCTGCATCTCTATACTGTAACATGTATACATGTTCTGATAACTGTATACCGGAGCGGAGTACATGATTTTCTATGTTTAGTTTGATTAGTTTACTTACTTTGCTTAGTTTGATTTGATTTCAGCCCCTGTCCTATATCAGACTAAGTAGCTAGTGTTAAGCTTTGTTTTGCATGCTGATTATTTTATTTTGAAAGAAAAGTGAAAGAACCATCATATAAGTTGATGATATCATTAAGGCAGTGTTATAACTCTTAGATTTCATGTGGGAGCACAGGAAATATAGGGCAAGGTACACTGCCTGGCAATAATTGTAATTGCAGGTTATCTGATTACTATAACTCTGAAGGAACTCTTGTATTTAAACTCCTCTCCTGGCTAGCAGGAGAATGTCAGATTTCAGCAGACTCTTGTTTGATGAATATACTTGGTTGAATAGCGATCTCTAGAGTTCCACTTGCCTTTAACTATTATCTTTCTTTACCCTTGGGTTTATGAAGTCTTTCTTAGACTCAGCACTTGTCGGTCAACTGTTGTCTCTCTAATGTACTCTTTTGTTCAACAGGAGTCAACCTGTTACACCTACCGCCTCCAAGCTTTCCTACAATTCCGCTTTCTGTACTTGAAAGTTAGGTGGAAAAGATAGCAGAGCATAAGCACAGCAATTGGCATTGCTTGCATGCTTGCAGAATGGTTTTATCTTTATTTGACCAGGAGAATGTCCTGGAATTGTACATTGGGTTAAAATCATGCTGTTATTTGGCCAATGGCTATATTCCTGTCATACTAGTTCTAGACCTTTTAAGCTACCATCGGATAAGACTATCTTTTGTAGGTCAATAACTGAGAGATTGTCAGGCTTTGTAAATCATCCATCACATATGAGAATTATGCTCTTGCCCCATAGAGTAAGATTCATATTGCCAGAACAGAAGGTATCTGTCTGATATTTCTGATGGTTTTTTGCTTCATCAAAGGCAAATAGCCCTTGACACCCAGGAAATAACTTCTGAAATGCAGGAAGTACCTTTTCTGTTAGCTGTTTTAACATTAGTTAGTAGTGTACTATATATCTCCACTACACTTTAGTGTTTCACTAGCTTCACCATCTTCCAATGGACCAGTTAAGGTCAAATAGACAGAGACATGCAATCTCTACTCATGTCTCTTTTTCCAAATTGAAGCTTAATCTTCCTTTACCTAAATCTTTCTTTGTTAATCATTAGAATTGAATGTAGACTTATCATGTATGACAAATACTAGTGGTTTGACTACCTTCCCATAGTCCTTTGAAATAGAATTGAGGTTCTCGCCTTACTCCACCTTGAAAATTGTCATCTATCGCAGAAATCCCCTATTCCTGTTTTCTTTAATGTTATCTCTTTCATACCTATTTTTATATATTCTCTTACAAACCTCTTTCTAGTTCCACCCAAGTTTTGCAAGTCAGGCAATGGCAGATCTAGTAGACAGAGCATCCTTTATCCTTTGATGAACTCCAGTGATGAAAAGTATTGATAATAGTTGTTGGTTTTGTCCTATTTCGCTATGGTATGTTGCCGTCCAATAATTTCTAATTGTTTTAGCTAGTTCAGCAGAATTTATACCTATATTATATACATTCAATTAATTTCATAAAATCTTAAGTATTATTTCAATAATAACAAGATACAACATACTCTCACTAGCTATAGAGATATACCCCCTAATTGCCAACATCATTCTCTCAGCTGACATCATACTCACAACCTTAACATATTGACCTTGTTTTGATACCAACAGTTTGCTATATTAAATGTAGGCAACTTCTTGTTGGAGGATCTGATTGATTACTAATATTGACCACTGTCTGTATTAGTGACTAGAAGTGCAAGAGCTTTACATGTCTTGGGCTTAGTGATTGGTTCTGTTGCTTCTCATTTGAGCTCTGCATTCCTTAATTCTTTTTCTTCTATAGGCTGCAACTTTATAAATAAATATAGTTGGATATTCCAATTAAGTTGTAGGCCAAAAACCCTTGCTCTAGGCTTCTTGCTCTGGGTTTTGATCACAACTTTCAATCATTGGAAAGAATTGTACAGAAATTCCTCTTTGTTAGTTTACATTGAACCATCAAGTCCTGGCCGGTCCAAATAGTCTTTTTTTGCAATTCCTTTTGATTAGCAAGAACAACTGGCTCTTGCCATAGGTTGGTGATTACTGGATTGGCATTGGTGAGAGGTATTGATTGACAGGCCATGTGGTCCTTGATCTCAGATTTTTCTTTTTTGTAGCATACCAGCGATGAAACTATTCCTTGCAACTGAGTGGTACTCTTTTGCCATAGCCTGTCCATCTTTGGACTCTTTAGCAGTACACTCTAGTTCAATCCCTTGATGCATAGACATTTGATACAGGCTGTGGATTCGGAATTGGATGGTATAATGGAATTGAATTATAGAGCCTAGTTTTCCGGAACCATACCATATATAAATTATGATATTCCCCACACGCGGACCCTTCGGGAATTACTAACTTCTCCCCTCCGTCTCAACCCATTTCCGATTTTTAAGCAACCGGAAGGCAATAATTACAGCCTCCGCACCAACACCTTTACACAAAAAAAAAAAAAAAACACAAGCTCGTCCCCGTGGTCCCTTCCGGCAGCTGAAAGAGCTGTAGGCCCAAAGCAGTCCGAACTTTGTCTTTGCCCTATGCACGGGTAATCACTCGCTACCTCTTCAAGCATTCTAGAAGAATGCTTGCGGGTATTTTTAGTTCTGATAACTCTCCATCATTCGATCAATAGCCAGCCCTGTCCCCTCCTACCCATCAGAGGACACGACGCTCTATCATACCGTGAAATCTCAAATAATAATTGAACCGCGTGCTCCCCCCCTCCCATTTTCCAAAGAAGGGAACTAGGTCGAGCTGTCCTGCCGGCCCAGTCAGTGGTGGCAGGTGGGTGATTTCCTGATCTTGCATTCTGACGCCTAGGCTTCTGTAAGATCATGCTGGGGCAACTGATAACACGCTAACCACCTCCCCAGCTGCTTTAAGTTGCCGGAGGAAGAAATACTTATCCTGGTTAGTATGCTGGCGACTTTTTTTTTGCTTTCAGGGTTGTTATTGCTTTCTCTCATTTTGTCTAGAGAATTGTCGGAGCGTGGTTTGGAGGGCGGTTCTGCAATTATGGGGTTTTAAGGAGCCGCCAACCCGACCTATTCACTCATAACCATCGCTCAAACCTTGCTTCACTCGAAATAGCAATCTCGGACTAACCACTCTTGGATCAAGTTAAGGTTTCAAAGAAACACATCACCCTTTCACTCATATAATACACTATCACGATTACCATAACAGGATAATAAGAAAACGGGCTGTCAAGACAAGGCGAGGGCGACGAGATATGAAATACGACAGAAGTGGTAGGATATATTTTTCCATACGAAAAACCACTGGAGTGAAAGAGGAAAAACGGTACGATAGTTAAAAAGTAAAGTAGGAAACTTTCAAAGAATTATTGGAGAAAGTGGCAAAAGGGGAAATGAAAGGCATAGCGCAACAAGGGCACCCTACGAGAGGTGAGTGCAAAGGACAGAAAAGCAGGGGGGAAAAAACATCAGTTACGCCTTTAAAGTTATGGATAGGTCAAACGAGACAACGTAGGAAAGCAAGAAAAAATAATGGGAAGGGGAAAAGCGGGGGTAGGATACTAGACTAAGCCAAACCACTCCAACAACGCAAAGCACACCGCCGGAAATAAAAAACAAAAAACACTTCAACCACCTTCCACCCCAACTATTTGGGCCCTACCATCCATAATAGCTAGGATCCCACTCCTGCCCCGGATACGCTGTCGCCGACATCACCGGCTCATCGTCGCTGTCATTACCCCTAGCCGGTGGCTCCACCTCGACACCGTCCTGTAAAGCAATCTTCTCCTGCGAGTAATCCATTTCGAGAATATTCCTCCGTGTCGGTTGCTCTGGGAAAACCGCACGCGTGGGTGTACCTGCCTTTGACGAGGAAGGAGTCGAGTCTTCGGCATAGAACGTGCCAGTTGCTTTACCCATATCTGTGGGAGCGGCAGCGGGGGGTGGAGATGGAGAACGGGGGCTTCTCACGCTGACCGAGGAGCCGACTGCGGGAGCTGGAGAGCTGGGCTTTACTGCTTGTGAGATCGCTGGTGAAGAGCTGGCAGGTGGGGGTGTTGCAGGCTGTTTGGAGGGGACGGGAGGCGGTGCCATGGGTTGAGTTGTTGGCGAGCGCCGGGGGATCTCGTATTCCATTTCGTTCATAGCTTGTTGGAGACCGAGGGGGGAGGCGACGGGGTATGCCAATTGGGGTGGAGGGGTATGGGATACCTGAGAAGGGGGAGGTGAAACATATCTATTTGAGCCTCTCACAGATGACTGGGGAGAGACATGCGGGGGAGATACATATCCAGCCGTAAACTTGTCACCTTCGCTCGGTGGTGGAGGGCCCTGGGCACTGGACACAGATGCAGCCCTTGTGGGATTCTCCGAAACAGAGCTCATGTGAGCGTTTCTGACAGAGTGAGCATCGATATTAGATATCTGGGGTGAGGCCGAGCGAGTATGCGACGCCTGAGTACCTTGACGAGAAAGCTGTGGGCTCAGGGAAGGTGGGGGGGGGGTTTCGCGAGTCCCAGATCCCCGGTGGGACAGATCTGGACTGTGCCTGTAATCAACGGACAAACGGTGTTCTCTACCTTGGCTGTTTCGATGCATATCGCCCCCATGATCAGAGTGCTCTTGCGAATGGCTCTGTTGACCTGGCGGTACCGGCGAGCCCTGAGACGGCTCCAACGACCGCGAGGGCGGGAACTGCGATTGCGGGGGCCGAAGCTGCTGATGCGTAAAGCCCAACTGCCCAGAATTGTGTGCGATGTAGAACTCTCCTTGCGGTCTACCGTAGCCTGTAGGAATAGGGACTGGATCATACTTTGGCTCCAGACGGTTGGGCTTCGGCAAAGGCTGTTGCTGGTCGGGAGGTGGCTGGCTAGCCGGCTCCAAAGTCTTAATTTGCGGAGGAGAGGCTTGACCTGCTAGATCCTGAGGATGTGCAAACTGTTCTCGGGGGTCATTTAATTGTCCAGGAGGGCCTTGGGGCTGCTGTGGCCGTTGTTGATGTGGCGGCGGCGGCGGCTGTTGTTGTTGTGGGTTATAGTATGCATTTGCACTAGGATAAGGACTCTGGCCCTGTGGCCCAACACCAGGTCTTGGGCCAAATGGCTGTGATTGTCGGTGCTGTGGTGGTGGGCCTTGCTGTTGTGGAAACTGCTGTGGAGCGCCCTGCTGCTGCAGTTGCTGTTGTGGAGGGGGTCTCTGCTGCTGTTGCTGCTGCTGCTTGGGCGGGGGGGCAGGCGACTTTGATAGTTTTCCCAACATAGATCCAGTCCTCCCAAAGACATCCTTCAAATGCGTTAATAAGTTTGGCTTAGCACCCCCTCTCGCTGAGAACTTACAATTGAGAATCCCTTTTTATGGGTAGGCTTTCCAGTACCATCGCCGGAACTCCTCTTATCCTTGGACTCCTTAGACTTCAGCTTTAGGAAAGAAGTACCTCTCCTCTGAGCCTTTTCAACAGGCTTGGGATCTTGCTTCTCACTTGGACTTTCCCTTCCAGCCTTTTCCACCTTGGCACTCAGACTACCGAAAAGGTTCGAACGCCGCTTTCCCTGGGAACTCGAGGTAGATGGCTCATATTGGCCCTGCGAGTTTCTACCTTGGATATCGAAAGACCCCGTATCTGTAGACTGTCGCCTTCCACTAACGTTACTTAAAGTCTTCGCCAAACCCGTAGAGTTCCTCTTGAGTCCTGGTTCGGGCTCAGGCTGAGCTTGGGGTTGACCGTGCTGGCGAAGTAGCGAGCCAGGAGCACCCATTGTGCTAGGTGAAACTTGGCGGAGCTGCCCTTGTGGCGGCTGCTGCTGCTGCTGGAGTGGTTGAGTCGTTTGATATCCAGCGGCACGCGGTTGAAATCCTGGTTGATATTGCCCCTGAGGGGTTGGACCATGCTCCTGATAAGGTCCTCGAGGCTGGAATTGTTGCCCTTGTGGACTGCTCTGGTAACCTTGAGGCAGCGTTTGATTCGGGCCTTGGCTCGGATGCCCTGGGAGTCTGTTTTGCTCATTAGACTGTTGAGGTTCGGGACCAGTCCTGAGGGTCGATGGGCCCTGTGGACCTTGCGGCGGATAGCCTTGAGTTCCTGGTTGGGGTGTCGGCCCGAGCCCAGCGGCGTACGGACGCTCCCGGACATCATCGAACGGTTGTTGAGGGCGTTGCTGGACCCCCCTGCCTCCCTGGTCGGATTGGGTGGGAGGCGGCTGCTGTCGAGGACGAGCCGGCGGCGCATACAGGTCATCATCGGGCCTTCCCGGGCTTTGGGGGTTTTCCTGAATTGGCTCTGGAGGTCCCCTTGGCCTGTTATACATGAAACGTTGTTGCTGTTGAGCCTCGTTAGGATTAGGAGGGTGAGTTCCAACGTGATAGCTCTGAGATCTTGCTACACCCGCGTGGTCATAACCGTCGGAATGATTAGGCACCCTATCCGAAAACGATCTACTCACAGTATTAGGATCTTCAGCCTGTACAGCTCGCACTGTGGATGGAGGCCCGTTCTGATGCTGGGATGGCCCCTGGCTCATGGAATGCCCCTGAGGACCACCTGCCCGGCCAGGATTCTGCTGGGGCGGATGGCCATTATGAGCAAAGTTAAGTGAATCAGATCTTGCAGGGTGGGTAGGACTGTTCATTACGGAAGATGTTATAGAATCCGAACGACCCGCATATCCACTAGGATAGATAGAGGAGGCTAAGGAATCAGATCTTGTAGACGGCTGTTGAAGTGGTGGAAGGCGTTCATGCACAAAGGTCAATGAATCCGCCCTGCCAGGGGTCTGTGCAGTGACTGGGGAATTAGCAGCAGGGTTTTGTCCCCGAGTACGAGACAACAAACTATCTGTTCTTTTCGGGAATGGGTGTTGGGAGGTGGACGGCGAAGGATATGTACTCTGGCCACTAGGCCCTATCGGCGGTGAAACAGTCAGGGGTGATTGTGAATGACTCTCATCCCCCTGGGAGTGCGGTGTAGATCCATTACCTGTAGGGAGCCTATCTCCTGCTGTCTGACCAGGTGGCCGGTACAGAGAAGCCGGTGCCGGTGCATCTTGTGGGGGCTGGCTTTGCATGACCGGGTGTTCCTGGGGTATCATTTGCTGACGTGAAATGGGGATGGCAAGCTGGGGGGGTTGATCCTTGGCCGGGAGCAGTGGGAGTGGCAATTGAACCTGCGAGGATCGCTCTGTAAGATTAGATTGTGGGTGTGCACGTTGCGGCGGTGGGCCCATCGACCCTTGCTGAAACTGTCCTTCATTGTTGAATTGACCATATTCCTGCTCCGGCTGGGGCGGATGCTGATAGCCCTGCTGCTGTTGGGGTAAGGGATGTGCCCCTTGGGGTATGGGTGGTAGTGGAAGCCCTGCTTGGTGAGAATGCGGACCTTGAGGCGGAGCCAGAGCCGGATCCTGGGGCGGGCCTTGGGGAGGGTCATGTGCACCCTGCGGACCTTGAGGATATTGATTAAGGTCTTGAGGGTGCGCTTGGTGCTGCCCCTGGTGGGGCGGAGGAGTAACTTGTCCTTGCGAACCATGTTTGTGATTGCCATTGGACGGCGGCACACCAACCAAGCCAGATGCGGTAAAAGAGTTCTGGAACGACCCAGAGGATGCTAGAGTCCTTAAAGACCCAGCAGTAGACGGAGGATATTGTTGTCCCCTATGTGAAGGCTGCACCCCCAGCAGTGCCCCATCTTGTCCTTCCTTGTTGTTACCCTACATTCCGTTAGCGATACTAAAGGCTTGCGATCGCCAGACATTGTATACCTTCTTCAGCCTATTGAAAAACCCTCGCGCTTTGTCAACTACTGGGCTAACATGCTGGCCACCAGAAGCCCCAGGTGCTTGTGGGGCGGTATCTGCTCTCGGGTCGTCTTCGCCGCCATGTTGCCCTTGAGGTTGTGGAGCCCAGCCAGCATTATGCAGAGGAAGCGCAACTTGTTGATATACGTGTTGCTGTGAGGGTTGATTTGGAGAATCAACAACACTAGACCGTCCCACCCCCATGAATGCTCTACTGGTTGATTTCTTCAACCCTTGTACCGCCGTCCCTGGCAGCTGTTCAACCTGAGTCTCGAGCAACTCCTCGCCACCATTCTCTTCCATCATCCAGCTAAGCCAGTCGCTTAACCCCGTCTCAGACTCTGCGATAGCATGTGTCACCTGGCCATAAGCAGCGATTCTATCTCTGGATTCCGGTAATCTAGCGATTTCCCGGGGGAGCAAATATTGACTCATCTTCTCGATGCCCTTTGGGGGGTGCTGATCCAGGTGCGCGCCGGATTGCGTTGAATCTCGCGTAGGCGACCCGCCCAGTTCGATTGTACCAGTCTCTGAAATGACCAATTCTTCATCGTCATCCTTCGTGCTAAAATCCACTACCTCAGGGGCCACTTCCTCTCCCTCCTCTTTAGGAGGCATAGGCGGCATAACCAAGACCCCGGAGGGCATCGGCATAGTATCCTTCAACATTAGAGTCTGGGGCCGCGAGAATTGATTCACCAGTTCCCTTGCAATATCACTCTGCATAGGAGTCTTTTCCGCATCGTCTTCCCCCCCAGATGATTCCGAACGGGGAACTCTCGTGGGTCCACCAATTGCCTCCATGCCCTCACTATCAGGCCCAATAACACGGGCCGGCGCCGCAACCTCTGTCTCCTCAATCTCGCCAACCCTCCGATCTTCCTCATCCTGCATTGCGCTTTCCACCTCTGATCCAATAATTATCTCATTTGCCTTTCCTTTGAACTCAACATCTGGCGTCGCAACGTCATCAGGTTTGTCAAGCATCATTTCATCACCCTTAACCCTCAACATCATATCGTCACTAATTCTCCTGCCGGTACTATCGGATCTTGTAGAAAGTCCAGTCTGAGTGCGTGCAAGGTAGTGTTTGCGGGCAATCATCATCTCCACCAATTCGGAATCCGGGGTATCCATTACCGATGCAGGCGTCGCTAATGGTGAATCAGCATGGAAATTGTTTTCTGGAATGCGGACAGGCGGGAGCCTCATCTCAGACTTCTTGTCTGGAGTAGGAGGCTGAACAGTGGGATGTGATGGAACAGGTTGTAGAGAAGAGGATCGTTGCTCCGAGCTCGAACCGGATGTTTGAGCAAGTATCTCCAATTCCTGCTTGGCAACCTCGGTCTCTAGAGTCGCACTAGGCCTACGAGGATTCTTCGGCTGTATTGGTGGAGGCGGGGGAGGCGGAACACTTTCCTCTGTCCAGTAGCTATCATATAAACTTAAAAGACCAATGCTCTCCCGGTTTGGGTTGTAGTGTTGAAAGTGTGATTGTGGCACGGGATCCACAAACCGCTGTGGTGGAGACGGGTGCTCTGGAACGGCCGGAACCGGAGGCACCGATTGATTGGCATTGCCCACCGAAGCTCTATTAGATGGTGGCCGAGGCGATGTAGTCTGAGAACGTGGTGCAGGAGTGTTGGCCCGTACCAGCTCTCCTAAAAAGCGATCAAGATCATCCTTTTCTGGACTGCTTGCTACAGAAGCGCCGCTGTCTCCCGCTGGCTTGAGTGAAACATCCAACCCCGAAGCCGAAGTCCATGTATCAGACATCTTCGATTGCTCAGCTTCACGGTTCTGTGGACCAGCCGTGTCTGGAGTGACCTGATCTAACTCTACTTCTACCCCATCCGGCATAGCAGGCGGAACTATTGGAGTTGCGCTCCGCTCAGGACCCATCAAACCCGTTGGCGATGATGATCTACTTAAACCCGCGCTGAGCGTCAACGCCGAGTTCTCGAGTTTCGCTGCAGGGTCTGGGGGGGTCAATGATTTAGGCCGGGGAGTCGGGTTGCTGAGGATGGGTGATGGAGATTTGGGCAGAGCTGGTGCACCAACAGTAGGGGGAGATAGTGATTTGGGTGGAGGGGTCGGAGCGCTAATTATGGGTGATGATGGGGATTTAGGAAGCGGGATATCGCGTGGCAATATAGGCGATATCATGTCTCCTGGAGAACTATTCAAGTTTTCCCTATGAGGAGAAATAGGCGTTGGTACCAAGGTATCTTGCCTAGTGAAAGCGTGATCCACCATTGACTTGAATCCCACACTCTCCATTCCTGGGCCCTCTACCGGATATGATTTCTCGGGATCCGGGGTAGAATGATTAGTTGGGTATACCGGTCCAGCAGAAGCCTTATTACCACCCGCCTGGAGAGGCAGGTTGGGAGTACCCATGTGCTGTGAAACCCCCGCTTCTTCTGGCGAATCGGTATATCCCGATATAATATCGTCATTCCAAGACATAGCTTGCTCTTCTCTAGCAATACTATCCTGGCCAGTGACCATTACATCCATTGGGTGCTGGAAGTGTTGGGCTACTGGCACTGCAGGTGAGCCAGGCACTGCTGGCAATGCACCAGTTGGCGGAGGGTAGGGGCTAGGAGTAGACCTTCCTTGACGGGAGGATGGGCGAGAACCATTTCTCGAATTTGGACGACTTCCGGAACGACTTCTAGGGTGCGAGTCTTCGTTATTGCTCTGACGACTGCTCGGTCTACCCATGTTCTCCCTCAATTCTCGAATACGCTCCGGGCTCTTAACACCTAGTGGTGGTAACGAGTCAGTAGGTTGGCGACCCATATTATTAGGTCCGGCAGCAGATGATATTGAAGTAATACTGTTTGGAGAGCTCATGTTAAGAATCCCTTCTTGTCTACTTTCTTCCACCCCCTTTTCCTTTGTTTGATCCACCCGGGCCATAATTTCCGCCGGGCGAATGAAGGGCGGCGCAGGCTCGGGCGAGGCTGACTGTGGTGGTGGTGGTGGTGGTGGGACACTTGGCCGGGAATATGCCGCTTCACGTGGTGGGGAAGGGGAATAAGATGGGTGTTGCTCTTGATAAGCATCAGCATTCCCCATCTTCTGACCCTGAAAGTAATTTTGATCACCATCAAGCTTCACTCCTCCTTCCGGATCGAAAAGCGCCGGACTGTTTCCGCTGGAGTCAGTCATCATCTCCTGATTGGGGATTTCTAACGGCTTTGCTGACGGCGGCGGAGGGGGACCCCTTCCTGAAGCCTGGTCCCATTGAGGAGGATATTGAGGACGCTCTGGCTCCTTTTGCGACACAGAGGCGGGCGATGGGGACGAAGTCAGATGTGGTGAGGGATTCGCTCTCGCGATTTCACCCTCCAAGGTCGGAGGCGAATATTTGCGGATTGGCAGTGGTTTTTCCGCCGAACCCAAGGATTGGGTGGGAGGAGCAAAATTCGCATACGGCTGTAGAACCGGCGACGGCCCAGGACCCATTCCAAGAGGGGGCGGTACCACATCTCTCCCCGGTGCGTTGATCTTCTGAAGAGAAGAGGATGGTGGTGGTGGTGGTGGTGAAGGAATGGGAGAGATGCCTGGAGATGCGCCCAAAGGTGGAGGAATTCTATCCTTAACCGGTGGATCCGGTAGTCTCCCCGAATCTGTAGGCGACCCTGTTTGCATACCCGATGCACCTCCGTAAACTGGTAAAGGAGGTGTTCGAGCCGGGCTCGGGGTTACCGATGTCATATAGGGAAGCGCAGAAAGTTGAGGTTTGGGCTGCATTGGATACCGATGCTGATGATGAGGCGGGGGGGATTGCCCACGCAACGCCCTCTCCCTCTGCTCCAATTCAAGCGGTGTGGGGGGTAAAGATTGTGTGATCCCCATATCAGTTGTTTCTATCCGAGGCACCGCGCTTCCGTTCCCTCGATTTCCAATTACAGGGCCCGTAACGTCATCGCCTCTATCGAACGAATTACTCCTCTGCATCCTAGAACCCTTGCCACCCATCGGCGGAGGGTCGTAACCATAATCGTCCCCATCGTCAAAATCACCATCATCACCCCATCCACCACCGCCGTAGTCTACGGTTTTCGCTTCAACCCAGCGTTTAGATTTTGCTCGATTGACATTCGTCCTAAAGTTTTCCGGGGCTAACGAAGCCGCAGGCAATCCTAGACGAGGCGAATTTCTGTAGTTTGAGGGATCCAAATTAGCTCAAAAACGGTTCGAATGCACGCGAAGGGAAAATGCGGCAGGGGTGAAAGGGGACACAAACATGGGGGATCTCGTCTGATCAAACGAAGTATTATAAGTAGTATTATTGCTAGACATCTCGCCCTGCTCGGAGGCTCTAGGAGGATCCCGGATGTGTGGAAGGGAAAGAGGAAGAAGGAAACGAACTGGAAAAAAAGGAAGAGGACGACGAAGACGAAATCCAAGGTCTGCGACAGCGATGCTTCGTCACCCCTGCCGCGACACGCACTAGTGAGCAGCGAGATGCGGCTGAGAAGACCAAAGAGAGCACAGCGTCAGTTTCCAGACAAATGGGTGGATCAAAATGTGCTGGATGGATGCGTGGGGAAGACAAAGCAAAGTTGCAGCTGTTCTAAACGAAGGAAGAGAAGGGAATTAATGGTCGATTGCTCCTGGTGTCCTTCGTCTCTTTTTCTTTTGGTTAACAAGAAGAAGCAATAGAATAGACACACGACGGAGCACAATTGGGGTTGCTTAGGGGGGGGGATACGGTAGTAGCGGTACCCTAGCTGCAAGCAGGGTGGTGGTCTGTACTACGTTGGCGGAAGTTACCTGTGACTTTTTTTTCTTTTACCTTTATTTTTTATTCCCTCCTTCACTTCCTGCTCTTCGGTCGGCCTCGAGGATTTTGGGTTTGAACGGTGAGCAATCACACGGTAACGCGTGCAAGCTGAAGTCAAAGTGAAAAAAGTGACTGAATTCTCTTCACACCCACACACCCACACCCACACGTAGTACTTGTACACGCAGGTTTGCTCTGTACCAAGAGAAGTTGAAGATATGACAAGGTAGAAGGGTTGAAGAATGGGGAAAAAGAAAAAAGAAAAAAAGAGAGGGAGAGGGAGAGTTTGACGTCCAGAGAAGGGAGGGAGGGAGAGAGCGAGGGTTCTTCTCAAAGGGTGCAGGGAAATAGCACTCGTATGTACCGGTAAAGAGAAGAAGCGTGATTCCGACTCATGCACTCCCGAATTAAGCCCAACCATTTGGCCAACACCCCTGTCAAGCCCCGCTGTGATTGTCTGTGATTGTCGCTGGTGTGTCACTCCAACTGTGCTGTGGCGAGCTGTGGCGAGCTGTGGCGCGGGTGGCTTTCTGACCTCACACACACCCTTCTGAAGCGCCGGAAATTGGATGCGGCACAAGTGACAGGATTAACTTAAGCCTCGCAGGGGGGACATATATAGATAGAGCCAGTCGAAATTCCATCTAGTATAAGCGCATTCAAGACTTAATTTAGCGACCGCAATTACAAAGCGCAGAATATCAGAAATCACCATGCAGTGCCGAGAGGAATTTGCGGAGACAGAGTACGGTAAGATTGATATCATAGAACTGAGGCACAAGGGGGGTAGGAGAGGTATGATAGGTAGGTAGGGGTGGGATATACTCGAGTACGGTAGTCTACTAGCAATGGTTTGCGGGAATGCACAGTAAGATATTCAACGCCCTTCCAGAACAAGCTGAAACGTGCGCTGTAGATCATAGGTAAGGCAGCTATCAAGATAAGAGGTAATAAGACACAAATCGACAAAGCATGGAGATACCGGCACTAGTACATATTATTACTCTTTTGATTATCGGTGATATATAGCTCACTTCAAGTACGGGTATGCTGCCGCTGCCCAATTTTAAGTTAATGCGTGAGGTACTGTACCGTACTCAACCGCTGCCACCACCAGGGCCTATCTATCGTTGGACCTCAAATGCGCTGCGGAAATCCCCCTACAGTACGGTACGGTACTCGTATCATACTGGTTCCGCTTGGTTTGGCCGTTTCAAGCTTCAACTACCGTACCGCGACTGGCCAGTGCATATGCTGGTTGTGCTGCTTGCCGGTCTCTCAACCAACAAAAAAACATCGTGATTTATGTCGAGTCTATCTCTTCAGGAATCAGGACCGTTACATACTCTGACGCTTAACCCGACCCGAACTCTGCCAGAAGACTCAGCTTGGTTTCGTTTAACGGGTCAGTTGTACAATGGTATGGCTGTTTTTCCCTACCGGTAGTCAAGCCAGAAATTGGAGGTATAATATGGTGCGGGAAAACCAAAAGGTGAACCGGAATTTGCATGCGCTTCATTCTTCAAAATCAACCCCATTGCACACTTGATAAAGATAAAAAAACCACTACATGATAGAGAAAGCTTGCAGGGATAATGTAGTGGTTTTTAAATATGAGATAGTCATTGAATAAAGATGATTTTGACAATTGAAAAAGCTGTTTTTTGGCCTATAGACATTAAACTATGCAACACCACAATGATGTCTCAGTACTCCTCATGAGCAAAAACCGTTGTTACACACACTGCTGCAGTGCAATCCTCACCAGTTTCTGGTTGTCTTGGCTGATTTATTGGTTGCATCTTGCTTGGCATTGGAGCTGGTGCAGTTTTTGGTTTTTCCGCACTATACGATACGACATTATCTCGTCCGGTGGCACCCCACCTTCTACTAATACGAAGGAAAGGAGAAATAGCCAATATACCGTACGGTAATTCAGTTTCCAGCCGCTGGCTCAAATATTTTCGGAAACAAGAACAGCAGCAAATGCAGATCATGGGAACAGAACTGCACGATGCGGTGCATTTGCGAGTTCTGATACAGCCGGGGGGCATCTTTCGCAAACAACACCGAGATGCCCCTACTCGAGTATGTACAGTGCCGTTAGAAAAGTTCGGGGACAAACGCCAAAACACACCACAAGTGCCACTTTTCAGCCCACCAGAACAGCCCCATCGCAGTTAATTAGAGCTTGAAAATTTACCAACACTACAGCTTGTATCCAGAGTACCTGGTAAAAAATTTAGATATTTTTTGTGAATCTTTCAGAGGAGGTATGCTCTGTATTCTAGCCCCTGGTTAGAAATGGGTGCCAAGACACCAACTCTATACTTCATAATTCAACAAGTGTTAGGACAGCTTTGCCGCTAAACAGTGTAAAGATGTCCAATCAGATATTGAATTATTAAGTACATGAAACCTAGATGTCTGACAACTACCACTTCAAGGAGTGTCTACAGGGCTTAGAACTATAAAGAGGCTCTACCAGCTCAGTATATTGAATTTGAGATCCTGCCTGGTTTTTTAAATTTCAGAGCATTGTAGTGCTATTAGGCATTCTAGTGTTCGGGCATCTTGAAATGTGGTAAATTTGGTGTGTTTTGGTGTTTGTCCCCGAACTTTTCTAACGGCACTGTACTGTACAGTATGATACCCACATGCTATTTATACAACCCTAACCCAGCAGCCCTGACAAGAACCCAAAGGTTAAAAAACACGTTCCACGAACCCCCAGATGGGATCATGACTACCGTATGATACCGGTATGATACTCGAGTAACCACCATCCCTACAGGGCTCCTCTTCTCTCAACAACGGCCATCCAAGCAACACATCACAGCTCTATCCCTTCCAGATGCATGCAAAGTGAGCACTGTAATTTGACCTTCTTTCATCAACCGACGCTACTTCTAACAACTACCAAACAGAGCAGAGTAAGATATTACCCCGATAGCCCGCACCGCGCGCGACTGCTCACCCGACGGGACCGCTCTGCGTACAAGTGTCTCACCGCATTCGTAAAAATAAAAATAAAAAAGTCGAGTGTTCTCCCCTAAGTTACTCCGAAATTGTGTGTGGCTTGATGACCGTGGCAAGCCATGTGCTTACATCATTCGCCGGCGCTGGAGGGTGCTGCCGGGCCGAGACCTAAGTCGCCTCAGGAACTGGAAAGAGGCCCTTTGTCGATGATATGATTAATTTTGGCGTGGGGACATCCTGAATGTTGCTGTGCTCGTATGATATGGTACTGTGCGGTGCCATAACGAGTGAGAATTGGAGCTGCTACAGGTATACACAACAACCTGCCTGGCCCAGCAGCTGCCGCCCAGTACCGTACCGTAGTGTCGATTGCAGCGAAAAGGGACACCTCGGCCAGAATAACGCATCTTTGAACGACTTCTCCTATTATACCGTACTGCCGCACCTACGTACAGTACCGCATCTACTAACCAAACTCGTTATCCCCGTCCTGCCATGTCTTAATTCGCCCGCCCAAGGGGAGGGAGGGAAGCAGATTTCGGTCCGCAGGGCCTGCTTGTACCGTACAGTACTCCAGCACCGGTACAGTACCGGCAGCAAAATAGCATACCAAGTTACAGTAGCCCAGGCAAGGGATTCTTACTTAAACCACTCTGCTGGCTAAAACGCTTCCCACCTGGGCCCGGATCGGTAGTGTCACCCAGGATAGGAGAGAACTATACCGTAGCACACGCCCTAACTACCGCAAGTTTTCTCCAAAACCGATTTCCTTTTTTATTTTTTTACGCTTAAGAGTGCACTGTACATGTACATAGCAAAATCGCAATCTTCTCTTCTCCTCCAAGTCTACTTATCGTACCGGTATGTAGTGGCCCTTGACTCCAGGCCGACTTCATATCGCACATACCGTGCGAGAGCTCTCACCGGTGTCATGCATGCCTCAGGATCGGTTACCGTACGGTGCAGTACTAAAGTTAATACTGTACTGTACTCGCGCGTTCCTGGGTCGACCCTCGGCTCCTGGGCTACCGGGGGTTGGCTGTTCTGCAGCGTGAATTACATAGCCAACTATCGTACGTGTGTGTGAATGATATGATACGCGCTCCGCAGGGCCTGGGTTTACCTGCGGCGGCGGCACAGGCTCACCTTTTTGCCGCCGGATTGCCAACTTGTTCACCTAGATTCGGGGGGGGTTGTGCTCTAACTTCTTGGTGAGAAGATCAGATAGGTTGGGCTGGCGTACTGCTGGTTAGGAATGGGCTTTCCCTCTTGCGAGTAACTGTATCGGGGGAGCTCGAGCACGGGAACTTGGATTGGGTTCGCTGCTATGATAGCGTCAGGCTAGTGTGTATGATGTTACACAGGTACGGTATCGTGTCACAGGAAAGAAATAGTATGATATGATAGGCTGGCTTCAATAATTTCACTGTACGATACCGAGTGATGCCTCATGCTCCTCAAGCAGGAGATTTACGTCACCCTTCGGGTCCGGCGTTGTCATCGGGCCTGCTGGCCGCCCTGTCAATATACGTTGCCAGTAGCTTTGGTCCCCGGTGGGTGGTATTGCTCCTTGCTTAGGCCGGGCTCCTCCTAACGGTCACCGGGCAAGTCGGTAGATGGGGCGTGCCCGGTGGGCCGGGATATGGGATGGATGCTTAATGACGCCGCGTCGACATCTGCCGGGGATTCGGGGGGGAGAGTGAGGCCCATGGTCCGTCATTCATAACGTTTGGCATTACTTCAGAAAAATAAAGAGACAAATGGTTTTAAACTATGGCAATGAGGGTGGAATCTTTGGTGGTAAACCACCTTACAAATAGAAGTATGATAAGGAAAGGGAGGAATGGGGGAATGAATATAGGGTTTTTTTTAGATGCGAGGTGGAGAATGGGAAGTGTGGGAGAGTTGGGTGGGTGATTTACTTCTCATCTCCTCCATCATCTCCCCCCTCATCTCCCCCTTCACCTCCCTCGTCCCCCCCCCCCCCTTCGTCGTCGTTAACCTCATCGTCCGTATTGGTGGCCGGGGAGACGGGTTTTTTGGTGCGCCTCGAAGAGGACGCGCTGCTCTTGCGACCCGTGCCCTTGTTTGTTACCCTGCTGCTGCCCATGCGGTTCATACCCGCGCCCATTTTATTGCGCTTATTTCCCATCGCACCGCTCTTGTGACTGCCCATGCTGCCGACCATGTTGCCAGTATCGCCCATCATGGAGGGTTGGCCCATAGGCGTCATCGTATATGGCATCACAGCCGGCCCCATGTCACCCATCATGCCGCCCGTTCCGCTCATCATACCACCCATGCCCGGCATCATACCCGGCATACCCTCCATGCCTGGTACCCCCATCGTAGCCAGCATGCTGCCGGCCCCCATCATGTCGCCCATCCCCATCATGTTGCCCATCCCCGTCATGTCGCCCGTTCCCATCATGTTGCCCATCCCCATCATGTCGCCCGTCCCCATCATGCTGCCCATCCCCATCATGCTGCCCATCCCCATCATGTCGCCCATCCCCATCATGCTGCCCATCCCCATCATGCTGCCCATCCCCGTCATGTCGCCCATCCCCATCATGTCGCCCATCCCCATCATGTTGCCCATCCCCATCATATTGCCCATCCCCGTCATGTCGCCCATCCCAGGCATGTTCATCATACCTCCCATCTCTGGCATCATACCCGACATGCCACTCATATCCGGCATCATACCCGGCATCATACCTGGCATGCCGTTCATATCTGGCACCATACTTGGCATCGTACCTGGGATGCCACCCATGCCGCCCATATCAGGCACGCCACCCATACCAGGTGTCATACCTGGGCGGGCCATAGGGTTCAAGATGGTGTTGGCAGTCTGTCCGAGGGCACCGAGAATGGAAGACCCGATACCTGGAGCTGAACCGGGTACCTGTGGCTGAGCAGGAGATGGACGGAATAAACTGGTGAGAGGATTGGACGAAGCTGGGGCAGGCGGAGGAGGAAGTGCCGCAGGCTGCTGTGGGGTAGCCGGGGGTGGGGCCACCGGTGGAATGACTGAAGGGGGAGAAGCAGCAGGGGAAGGAGTTGCAGGTGTCGACGATTTCGGTTGCTGTACCGCTGGCGAAGGAGTAGCGGCCCCAGTTGCAGGAGGGGGACTGGCGGCGCTGGGAACTGGCGTAGGTTTACCGCCTGGAGCGGCAGGCTTTGGTGTCGCTGTTGCTGGTGGTTCTGCTGGTGGTCGGCGCGCAGGAGCGGGTGGCTTAGTACTTGGAGGTTTTTTTGCCAAGTTTAGGAGGGCTCTGCGAACCGCCGGCCTGTCTGGCCCATCGCGCTTTATCCTTTATGGATGTTAGCCGGTCTACTTTTTCCATTTTATCAAAAAAATAAAAATGACAATATCGGGATAGCTGATGTTCACTTATGATGAATTCCAGCGGGATTGAATTTAGTCCCGTCTTCCTCTGCTACTCCTCTCTGTTTTTCTATGTTGACGTTTAGATTGGGTCCCGTAGGATCTTGCCGTGCTAGTGGAGCACATGTTGTGGAAACAAATAAGAGCGCACCGCAGATTACCGTCGAGAGTTTGAACCGAGTCATTGTGGTGGCCCGAGGGTGGTCAAACCCCCACAATATGCGTTCGGCTTGTGCGTCGCGTTGGAAAGTCAGACTCGGCTAACCACGAATTCATGTCTCGTCAGTATTATAAAATTCGCAATATTTTAATAGCGAACCGCTCACCAGCTACTCAGAGGGCTCAAAGGTAGAGTTTGGTAGGAATATATGTACGAATGAAAGGATCAACCTAAGATCAACCTAGGGGCAATAAGGTAGAAGAGAATGGATAGGTACAACAAGTGACCTGGTCAGTGCGAAGGGAGGGGGAAGAGTCAATACTCTAGTGAACCTGGGGCGCCGGGAAGTCTGTTCACTTATACCTCATACGGGACCTCCGGAATTATATTCTATTAACATATACGGTGATCTACTTGACCTCAGCCGGTCAGCGGCGACTTCGGTGGCTTCGTTTTGGTCTGCTGGGTTAGGGGTATCTGGTCGAAGGAAGGGTCGCTTTCATGGTACCCGGTGAGCGCAGAGCTAAGGTGAAAGAATCAGGACCGGTTTGTAGGCGGGAGACTAGTGCTCTCAAGGGTTATTGGGGGAGCACCGGTCCCGGGCGGTTTTCCATTGACGGATTTGGTTATTTTCCCTCTCAGCTTTCTCGCACTACCGTACTGTATGGGCTCTTGGGACTGACCGACATCGTCATATCATAGGAAGATTGGGGCAGAGGTGTTGGTTGGCAGGTGCATAAGGTGAATGAAACAGGGCGGAAGGGGTTGGGGCACGGGCAGCCCTTTATACTAGTAGAGGCAGGAATCCGTGGAATGGATTATCATGCCGCCGCAAACCCTCGCTTTCGGCAATATCTCCTCTCGGCTATCGGGTTTGTTTTTTGTGGTTCTTTTGCGAGTTCACAAAATAGGGCAATTGGTAGCGGGGGGAACTTACGAAAGTAGCAGCAGTGGGTGTGGATCGAGTTGTGTGGGGGTGGGGATTTTCTGATTGTCAAATCACTAACTTCACGTCGCCGATTGCCCCGTGACCATTCTCTGAAGGAGTTTATCAAAGTGCCTCCACGGCAAAGTGCGGTACCATAGTGGTGGAGTTGCTTATTGTGGGTAGATTAGAGGTAGACTAAAGGATAGTTTACTCGAGTACTCAAGTAGAGGGAGGGTATGATGTCGGTGGTGGTTTTGGTGGTGGAGGATACGGGGTGGGAATAACTTACCGTATGGCAGAGTGTGAGGCTTCGCTCAAAGTAGGGGTGTGTGGATGCGGTAAGGTTGGGTTCAAGTGCGGTACTGTGCCTTATTAAGTTCAAGTTTACACATCACAGAACCGCCCTCCTGTATCACACACGAGTTTCTGATCTGCCCAAATAACTCACCGTGGGGATGGCCTCCACAGCGTGATTCAAACGTTTTGATCCAATCGGTGGAACTCGGCCCAAGTACCCAACTACGGCACAGTGCCATACTGTTTGGCATTGCCCTCGGCGCTGTCTCAGTCTCACTTCGGACCTGGGGTATGGAAACGTCAATGATAGTTTGTTCCGCAACTGACCTCTAGACGAGTTGCCGGGTGTCCCCTCCCACCCATTACAACTTGCAGTACAATACGTGATAAAATTTATTCAAGTGTAGGTGGGTACTCGAGTATACTATATTCCTATCGTTACGTGTGACTGATATAATACCGTAGGGGTCCGCTTGCCGAAAATATATTTAGCAAAGGTACACCCTTCAGATGCGTTGGCTCAGGCTATGATATAAGGATTCTCATTGTGAGCACATTACCAACCATATATGACCGTAGCCTGGAATTCGTGCGGGGGATCCAGAATAAATGAAATAAAAAAGGCCTGAGGCGATCAAGTACCATGAGGCTGACGCTTTACAGTACAGCTAAGGTGTGGTTTCATATGGTTGGTGAGTTCAGTGAGTTTTCGCATTATCGTGTTTACTGCGGGCACCCGGGCACCCGTACACGTTCACTGGCTATAATTGTGTCCTGCTGCATTGTGGGTTATTTCACTTCTCTGTTCTGAGACCTTGGTGAGGGGGGTTTAGTCGATGCTTATCTTTCTTGTCGCTGTCAAGTCAACAGTCTGGCCGGCCTCGGGTTTCTTTTCTTTATCTGGGCCTGTCCGCCGAGGAAAGGACGCGTACGCCCATTTTTTTCTACACGAACTGAGGTTTAATGAGATAAGAATGAGGAGGAGGAGGTGAGGGGTTTGACATATGTAAAGAGCATTCAAGTACTCGAGTATATAGAGTCATGAGTCTTCCCTCCCCTTGCCAGGTACACATTCCTTATGCAACAACACCCTCGCCCAGGCTTGGATACATAATAGAAGACTTGGCCTTCAACTCCTCCCTCCCTCCCTTAACGCTACATCCTCAGGCCAACAATACATGCAAAGCCTAAGCCAGATGTTTTCCCTGTCCGAATTTATGACCAGAACTGCACGTTCTTCCAGGAGGAGTGGCTTATCCGTCAGACCTCCGAGCGGAAGTCCCTCCGAGCCAAGAACCTCCATTGTTCATGAAGGGGCCTTGATAGCTGGGGTCATGAAAGTGACTGTCAGGCTCCGTGGCGATTTTGGCGGAATGGTCCATACTACTTCTGTCACGTTCCAGTAAGTACTATATTCTTTGAGCGGAGGAATATGGGCTAATTCTTGAGCAGTGCTTTTGATGGATTCGGGAGGCAGATAGACGCAGCGCTAAACAGGCATTTTGGGGCAGGGGCTGTTGGAATTGCCTCGCCCACAGGAAAGGTCATCACCGAAGATTACCAGCTGTATCAACTGCGCTACCCGGGCTATTCTTATACCTTTTGCAACGTGGTGTACGACCGGGGGCACGAAAGCCAGCATCCACCAATCACGATACCTTCTCAAAAAATCCTCCTCGAAGTTGCCGACGACGATATAGCCATCGACGGTGGAGAAAGAATACGCTACGTTGACCCTGCCCTCAATTATAGCACCGTATATATAGACCACGCTGGACTATCCATCACGAAGCCAGAGCAACACGAATATCATAAGCAGCTTGCCGTACAGAGAGGCGACTACTACGTCCCTCACAGTGAGCTTCCATCATACGAGTGTGTTCCACCAAGAAAGCTGAGCCAGAGAGTTGGAGATGCGTGTTTTGCTTGCGTATGCTGCAGGAGTTGGATAGCACATTTTTTGGAAGAATATGGAGGGCAGGCTTTGGAGACGATGGCTAGTAGGGGTCCAAGCAATTCCCGTTCTTCACGACGGAGGGCCTTAACTAGCCACCGGGTGATGTACGGGCACGATAGGCCGCTACGTGCGAGAGATTTTGATGGATTGAGTTTGGAGCAGAGGAGGTTGTTGGTAAGGGCTCGCGGGAGTGCGATTGCTGTATGATTGTCTATACTTATCTCAGTGTACGGTCTTGATCTTACCTGGGACCAAAATATCCAAGATTGGGGGTGGAGGATATACCAAGGAGGTCTCCTAAACTCTGATGGGCTAAGCTTCCGTCTTTCATTTAATGGGCTTTTTTTTTTTTTTTTTTTTAACACCGTTTTTTTCTTCTTGTAAGGGGCTGCTGGGGGTACCGTGTCTGTTCTTTCTTTCTTTCTTTCTTTCTTTCTTTCTAGGGTCTGTTTGGCACGCCACTCACTGTATATATATATAAAAATGCCATTTCTCCTAAAAACTTTGTTTTTGCTAAAGCTTAAACCCCTTTGACCAATGGGTATAAAAAGATTCATATCCGGATGACAGCTGCCATTCGCACTATTGTAATCAAAAGAAAACTCTGTTGGGGGGCAAAGTGTACTAGTAGTTAAGCTATGGGAAAAAAGGTGCAATATCGCAATATTTCATTTGGAACAAAAGTGCCATAAACGTCAGAAAATGGCATTTTTCTTGCATGCTAACAAGGCCTTGGAAATCTTAGATCGCGGCATTAGGGTCGGTGGCATCTTACGTTATTATACGAGTCTTCGAGCCGGATAGATGAAGTGAGCCAAATGGGTGATTTATCGTATGATGTGACCCGAGGGGATAATGGGGTTAGGGCTTCCACTGCATATATGGGAAAAGCCTCCTAAGACAGGAGATCAGTGGTATTAATCTTCTTTTTCCACCTGACTGGCTTGCGGAAAAGCTGTCCAGGTATGATAATATTATTATGATAATTATTATTATAATAATAAGATTAATTATGTCCTGCATTAAAGAAGCGACATTAGTCATGTAAGCGGGGCTTTTGAGGTCTTATAATGCAGGGTTTTTTCTAAAGGATACTCGAGTATCATACAGTATGATACATGTCGGGCGGGCCTGCTCCCGATCCATCGAATATCACTCGTTATAGCCGGCATCAGGATCGGCCCGCAGGTGCCTTTTGAAGATATCCGGCTTCACCTTTATTTCGTGGTGGTGCGCAGCAAAGGTGCCATCACCAGAGAATGTGCAGCCTAGATGTCATGCTTACCAGCAATTATGCTCACCTTCTGATGGCATGGCAAACGGGGAACCCTTCCTTCGAATAGGCCCTTCAAATAAGATGTAAAGTTATCATAAGCACGGAAGAAAACCATCTCAGGCCGACACCAGCATCTTACCTCGTTCTGATTCGGTTAGACTACGAAAAAGAAAGAACTAAAATAATCGGCTAGGCATATGACGCAACTCACTCTCCATCGGTGGACTTCCTTGACAGCACCAACCCATCACCGCATCCCCATTTAGAAAACTTCTTAGGATACTATCTTGGATTATGCTATGGCTGAAGGGGGATAGCGTGTGACCTGACCGATGCCTGAGCATCCTGCCCTGTGGAGATGCCAACTCATTAGACTACAGTTCTGATCCACACCACCATCCATCTTGTCTTCCCATCTCTTCCTTGTCGGCCGATCCAATCTATCCAAAGCCTACAAAATGCCGCTGGGGCTCACCACCTCGCACTCCCTCCCTGCTCACATATTCAAGAACCTCTCCCTAATCCTCCTCAGCGGTCTCTTTCTCCCGGTATCGACGGTGATCTTCCTCCTTAGTCTCTTGAAAGAATGCCTCCGGCCAAGTCCCGCCGCCCAGCTTCTCCCCCCTGAAAAACGCAAAACGGTAATGATCAGTTCCTTGGAGATGACGAAGGGGCAATCGTTAGCCCGGAGCTTTTACCTCGCCGGCCACAGAGTCATCGGCATTGATATCGCGCGCGGGGGAGTAATTTCTAGCGGAAGGTTCTCGCGGGCAGTGGAAGCTTACTACCTCGTTGACTCGCCGCTCTCAGAGGAGGATGGGGGGCAGCAGAGGTATGAGGATGCGTTGCTGAATATTATCAAGAAAGAGAGCGTAGACCTGTGGATCTGCGTATCCGACGAAGCGAGTACCATCGAAGACGCCGTCGCCGCGGAAAAGATCCGCCTGGAGACCAAATGTGAAGTTTTCCAGCCATTACCGGAGACCTGCAGAACACTCCACTACAAGAACCTCTTCATCCAACACACTGACAAGATCGGCCTCGACATACCAGAGACCGTCTGTGTGACCAACCGCGCCGAAGCGCTCCAGTTCATAAAGGCGAAGGAATCCAGCGGGAAGAACTACATCCTCAAAAGCATGGCCTTGGACGACGTGCCCTGCTTAGATATGATGCTATTCCCGTGTCCCACGACGGAGGAATCAGAGGCTTACATCTCGGAGCTCCCGATAAGCACTAACCACCCCTGGCTCTTCCAGGAGCACATCACCGGACATAGATTCTCCGCACACGCTATTGTAACGAGGGGGCAGTTGCGCGCGTTCGTGGCATGTCCGTCGTCGGAGTTACCGATGCACTACCAGTTGCTAGAAGCCTACAGCAAGCACGCGTTGAAGCTACAGGAGTTGACGCAGCAGTACGTGAAGAGCTTTGAGAACGGATGCTTGACCGGACAGGTCTCCTTCGATGTTCTTATAACCAGGGGCAGAGATGGGGAACTAACATTATTCCCGATCGAGTGTATTCCGAGGACTCACACTGCCGTTGTGTTATTCGAGGACGCGCCGGAGCAACTTTGCCAGGCTTACTTATCCCTCCTTGAACCAGCGTCGGAGAAGCAGAATGGAGCCTCGGGGGTGAGGTGCTTTGTCCCTGACCACCCAGAGGCCAAGAAGTATTACTGGTTCGGACACGACCTCGTTACGCTATTCCTCCTCCCCTTGATGGAATGGAGTCAAGTAGTGGAGGCCTTGGGCGAATTCTTCACCCATTTGTTTTTGTGGAAGGATGCTACATTTAGGACGTGGGACCCCGCGCCGTTTTGGTGGCTCTATCATGTTTACTGGCCCTCTTTGTTTTGGGAGTGCCTTGTTTCTGGGACTAGGTGGAGCAGAGTTAATGTTAGCACTACAAGAATTTTTGAGATGTGATTGGGTCTTTTCTTGTCCATTTTTTCTTCTCCTCTTTTTTTATTTTTATTTTTATTTTTTTAGAATTTATGACCCCCCACCTCAAGGCTATCCGAGTGATGGGTGGTGAGCGGGGGCTGTACCTGGCTGGTCCGGATGTCCTACGGTAGGGATCTACTAATTGAGCGGGATGGGGGAAAAAGAGTTCCTAACCTTAATTCTGTATAAGAGAAAATATTTGCTGGGAAATAAAGTGTGAATAAAGTTCTAGGATAGCCACGCTAGTGTGAAGGTTCCGGTAACGTGAGTGCAGGGATGTGATCGCGGAGGGTCCCCAGCACCACCCTATCGCATCGCGTCATTAATACTCTATATTTCCTATTGTTGGTTATGTAGCATTCCCCGCACAAATCTAGCTGCAGGGAAGCTGAAAGGGATGGGGGATAGTCATAATGTATCACTCATTCATACTTCTCCGACTTTGTGATGGTTGAGTTTTTCCTCTCATACGAGTACGGAAGTCACCACATTTACATGGCCCCATTTGCGGTTTGGTTAGTCTTAAGAAGGCTAATTGTAAGCCCAGGCGCTACGGTGGTAGTTTAGATGGACCTGGAGAAGGATGGCGGCTCACAACTGGTTTCGTTACTCAGACTCAAACAGCAACCACGATAAGTTTCGAATAACATCATAATAATAATTATTATAATATCATAGCTAAAACTCATGACCCCCATATCCCCCCCAAGACACAAGTTCCCCCCCCCACACACCCAGAGCCTTTCGCCTTGCCCAGAGCGCATAAATTACCCGCAGCGCGCTCCCCAGCGAGTACGGTACTGGCAATTATCCATCCAACCGGGGAAACAACAACCCCCGAGTTCTTAAGAATTCTCTCCTCCCTATCGTCACCACCACCACCACCTCCTCCTCGTCCGAAAGTGCCCATCGTCTTCGATTGTCCGCATTACCTCCTAACCCTAATAGCTGCACCACTTGCACCGCTTGCCCCGTTTCTGCCGGTGGTAGTCTAATTGGTTCTGGCCTGCCCTTCTTTTCTGGTACTGTACTGTGATAGTAGACTACAGTCCGTGTTTGAGAAGAGCTTAGTTAAGCTACCCCCTCTTCTCGCATACATCCATGAACGGCTGTTGCGAGGGGTATTGGGGGGGGGGGGGGCGTGTTGTTGGATATCATAATAATATCAAGCTTTAATGTCTGGGCTATGATACAGGTAACATAGTATTAATGTGAAGCACGGGCCCGCAGTTGTTTAGTGCTCTGGTTTAGACTGTAGAGAAAGGGAGGGCTTCAGGAGGGATATTTTACAGTAGCTTTAATTAGTGGTCTGGAGTGCTGGTTCCCGGGAGCTCGTGTAGCCCCCCCCCCCCCCCCGGCGTGCAGTCCCTAGTGAGATTTGGTGATTTCTACTAAGTTAATGTGATTGGTGGGGTTGGCTTATTGTATTATATCCGCTGTTTTCGGGCACGGTACTCGAGTGCTGTGGGTACCGTAAAAGGGTTCTTTCCATGGGAACCGGTAAGGTTTGGGAACACGATTCTAAAGTCGATCACAGATACGGTAGGGGTCATTGTGCATGTCGGAATGCTTTCTCTGATGATTGTTGGATACTGTACCCCATGGAGTATCTACTGTACTGAGTTCCGATACACGAACAATGTTGGACTGGCAAATATTTTGGTCAGGAGGGACTGCGAGTCCCACTTGTGTGGCTAGCCGTACGCGTACTAGTTTTTTGATCCATCCTTTTGGATAGCTGCCTACAGTGACGCCTCACACTTCTGGTCGCTATTCACTCCATCGGTGGTGGTGTCACCCAATTTAAAACATCATTTAAGAAAATAATTTCGGTATTCAATTACTACACACCCTGATGATAACTACTCGTACATGGCGATTTATAAAGTATCCGGGCATATTGGCACTGATTAGCGCCTGCCTTGGCACTAAAGCACCCGGATACCTTATGAATTACCAAGCACTCCTATTGTGGAATCATACTGACAGGACGCTGTTTAAGAGATATCCACAGTTTACGGACAATTGACAGAGTACGGGCAAATCGCCCCTTCTCCACCCGGTAATGCTTTTCCGTTCAGCTTCTCCATTTCCTCATCTGAAAGCTCGAAATCGTACACGTCTGCGTTGGTCTTGATTCTCTCAGGATTGTCACTCTTCGGTAGTGGGACAAAGCCCTTTTGAAGGGACCAGCGAATCAACACCTGTGCCGGGGTGACGGAATGCGCCTCCGCGATGGATACAACGTCTGGATCATCGTTCTTTCGTGCACGGACAATAGGCGCGTATGCCTCGACAACAATGCCCTCTTTGAAGCAGTAATCCACAATCTCGCTTTGCTGAAGCCAAGGGTGAAGCTCGATTTGATTAACGGCGGGAATGGTTTTAGAGTATCCCTTGATCTCTTCCAAATGTCTTACCCCGCTATTTCTGTTGTTGGTATCCTAGCTAGTAGACAACGGGAGGGAGACCTACAAATTGCTCACCCCGATATTCTTTGCCCCTCCTTCGCTCTTTAATTTCTCCAAAGCCTCCCACATCTCCCTTCTGCCGTCTGGGCCACTGGTAGGCACATGGATCAAGAACAGGTCAACCCATCCCAATCCAATCCGCTCAACACTTGCCCTTAAACTCTCGAGAGTTTTCTCGACATTCCCTTCCGGCTTTATAATCTTGGTGGTAACGAAAATGTCGCTACGTTTCAAACCGCTTTGACGAACAGCCTCGCCGACCGCTTCTTCGTTTCCGTAGAGCTTTGCCGTGTCAATGTGTCGGTAACCCTGGTTGAGGGCGGCGAGACAGCTTTTAACGCATTGGCTGGGAGGAGACCGGAAAACACCGAAACCGATTCGAGGAATTTTTACGGGGGTATGAGGGAGGGGAAGAACATCTTGGAGAGTGAACTTTGGCATAGTGAATTGTATCTTTTTTTTTTTGATGGACGAAATGAAGGCAGGGGGTTGGATTGAGTTGAGTTGATGAGAGGGGTTCAAGAGACGTAGAGAGGGGTTGGAGAGTGCGAGAATCACACGCATGACCGAAGGCACGGGTTGTGTCATGACAGGGTCACACACAATTCAATTCGCCATGTTATGCCCGAGGACTCACTTGTACTGTACTCGAGTACTGTGCTCGGGTGTGGACGAAAGTGATGGTGGGGACAGAGGGTTGAGGTCCCCGTGCTCATAACCGTCAGAGGGAAAAAATGATTTAATTTGGTGGGTATTGCTAAGAAGAGTAAAAAGCTTTGACATCCTAAACCCCTGTCCTTACTATCACTTTCATCCATACCCAAGTACGAGTACTGTACTAGTACCTAGCCGGCGTCCGTCAGTGTAATACAGCATTGCCCTGCTGGTATCATATCGGTACTCGAAATGTCGAAGCGTTTTTAGAAAAGACTGCTATTGCATACCGCCAAAATTTGCCACTTTTTCTCCAATTTGGGTGGTATGCAATATCAGTCTTTTCTAAA
>Ga0307509_10002036_pt1 | contig 33298 bp, 17 predicted proteins | sample 10_EM_MG_FD_202245 | JGI IMG/M metagenome (GOLD analysis project Ga0307509, IMG submission 202245) | Populus trichocarpa ectomycorrhiza microbial communities from riparian zone in the Pacific Northwest, United States - 10_EM | ecosystem: Host-associated > Plants > Roots > Unclassified | place...
GACACACCCTGAGCAGGACAGGGTGCTCGCACAAAGGTCGGAAGTAGTGGTGAATGTCAAAGGCTTAAATCTGATATCTACTTAAGTTTAAGCGTTTGGCATTCTACTTCGACAACCAACTTTTCCTTGAGAGAACTAAATTGAGTGAAGCTTCGAGCTTAACTATATTAAGTTTTACCCTTGATTCTTCTGAATTATTTTACCTCATCTTTATCTTCTACTTTGAGTGTTTGGTGCGGTCGCAACCTTAGAGTTCACCTCTCTATAGGGTGCCCCCGTTACAGTTTGCGGTAGGGAGAGGCTCCTCGATGGCCTTCTGGTCGACTTTCCTCCTGTTTGCCTGGGGCTCTGACCCCCGACACCGCCTTGTCAGACACGAACACGATTCCAATAGTCGAGCATCTTCGAGTTTGGCGACGATTCCTTGTGGGCGCCACCTTCTCCCCTCGAGCTGAGGGGGTGGCTTGATTTTGTGCCGCTGTGGCGTTGGGCTTACGATAGTCCAAGTGGCGCTGTGGCGGTGGCTGGTGCCCTGGGGACCCAATTGGGCGAAGGGGCTGGTGGATTTTTTTTGTTGGGATCGCGTGACCGGTTTGCCGGAATGGGACCTCATGTTGGCTAGCATGTTGTTCGCGTTAGTGTTTGATGGGGGTTAGGGAGGTGGATTTCTTTTGTTGTATCCTAGTTGGATGGTTTATTTTGAAGATTGCTGTATGTTAGTCGGATGCTCGGGGTTTCCTATGCGTCGCGCGGGTGGTACTTTCCATATGTACTACGGACTAGGCAGGTAGAGCTGGCGTACCTCGTGGATATGTACTGCTGTAGGATAGAGGACCCGGATGGGTATGCTTCCTGGCCATTAGTGCCGAAAATTTAAATTTATTTGCTCTGGTCAATTCCATCACCACTTCGTCTCAATTGAGGTTAGCTTTGTCTGTGATTCGCTTTCATCTTATCGACAACATTACACAGTAGTTACTCCGGGTCAAGTTTAGCCCTCCTACTGCACGGTATATTGAGTCGGTCACAAACATCCTTTCGCCGATAGTTGCGTGCGTGGTCAACACACCATCCGCCTAAGGGAAGGTCAAGCGAAACTCCCACACCAGTATAGCTATCATGAGAATTTCTTAACCAATCTAGATTCAGAGTCCTAAAGGGTTGGAAAGCAAAGTTTAGGGAATTGTTCCGATAATTTATATTGTGCCTAAAAATTCGCTTTCATGTCGAAAAAGTGGCACACCGAACAGGGCGTTCTGCCAAAATGCCTCTCTCGAAATTTTAATCCTTTATCAACAGACAGCTCTATTACAAAAAAAACCCTATCCTACACTATTCTCCCTTACTAAATTTCTTCTATAGAGGTGTTTTTTTATTGGGGGGGGGATTTTTTAAAAAAAGTGCCAGAATTTGCCTCTAAAAGGTTCAGTGCGCCTTTTGACCACACAAACCATATGGTACATCTAGGCATCGCTTCTCATTTGTTTGCCAATTCCTATCACAAGAGGTGCCTGAATGCAATGAGCTGCCTAAGTAAGCTCGGGAGCCAAGGAGCAAAGGCGGAAGGCCTAATTAATAATCTTAAAATGAAAAGGGTTTCTCTCTCTGTAAAGAATTCTTTATTTTCTTTCCAGTTTAGCTTGTGGTAAACTCTGATCACTCTCTTGTCCCGCGGGTTGTTTGGCCAGCTGTGGGGCAGGGAATGCCGTCCGTCATTCCCGCTCACTCGTGAGCCTGAGCAAGTTTAATTGCCCAGGGAGATCCTGTGCCATAAATATTATTCTGTCCTTGCCTCAATTCCATGAGGTATCATATAACAATAGCTCTTTCTGGTCACGGAGGGCAGGGCAGTTTAACTGTGAAATTCTTCTTTGCGAAGCATTTGTCCTTTATACATATTTAACGTGTGCATTTTTCTCAACGCAAGCTAATAGACACCATGTAGTACTGTACAGGAGGTAAGGTAAGCACATCCGGATGAAAACCTAATGATAAAGTTTAAGGCTAGAAATTCTACTGCACATCCCGTTATCATGCTCGGAATTATGAAAAATACCCGACCAGTATTTCAATACCGTGCCCCCCCCCCGCTCCCACAGATGGCACTAGCTTATGTTATATTGCTAATATTATACCCACTCATCCATCAAAAAATCTACACAGATTCACGGTCTAGTAAAGCTGGCTTATTTCTTCACTTTCCTCATATTTGCTAGAATCGAGTCTAGAGTCAATGCATGATTGAAGGGGGGACACTGTGATCAATAGGATGGTTTGATGGTAGATCCATGTGGAAATTTTAGAATACAGGTAGAGGAACCCGGGCTTGGGGAGCAGTGAAGGGGTTTGGTGAAAGGGGATATTATGTGATGTCGGAACTTTGTCCCTGTAGGCCACTTGGCCTACAGCTCCGCAACTTGGATTGGGGGTACGATAGTGGTGGTGAGGGAGTAGTGGTGTGGGGATCCAGGGTTTATTGAATAACTGTAAGGTGGAAGACGAATCTGTTTGTCACTGCTCTCTAAAATCTCATTCATCCATGATTACTACATCCCTCCCCAGAATTCAAATTCAAAAACTTCTCCGCAAAATTACTTGCCACGATCACAACTTAAGATTAAGCATTCCTCCTCTTCGCTGCTACATGGAAATAAACTCTATATCAGGCCAATACCTGATAAAGTGCCAATGGGCTTGCGAGCTGTCAACTCACTCTTCGTCTTACCAAAAGGGCCTTTATATCTCGGGGGAAATGACTTGTTGGGGGTGATACTAGTAATGTTGTGCTGAATAGAATCTTCAGACACAAATTCATGGCCGGGGTTATGTGGCTCTGAGTTAGAGGATAGAAACGAAAAGATCTCCAATTGCTTCTCCAGAGAGCTCTCAGACAAGAAATTTTCCTCATGTTGTAGCCTATAGCATTACCCCATAGACGAACACACGGAGCAGAAAACAGCCAACCACAAAACTAACAAATGCATATGCTTATAGGAAGTCGCTAGCGAGCGTACCCGCGGGCTAGAATTCCTACCCACTGGGCGCCTTTTATTTCGAGCTTAATTCCTAGCTAGTAAGGATGGGTGACTCGAAAAACAAAGAGAAGGAAGATTTTTAGCGAAAGATCAATGGATAATATTCAGTTTAAATCCCAAGGGTATCTCATAGTAAGTGAATATTAGCAAGAAGGGACTCTTGGAAGACTACCTTATCTTACCCTAGACAGGGACCCTTTGTACTCGAATACTGTAAGTCCTCAATTAAGCCTCTTCGCACTTTGGTCAAGCTCGAGGGTCAGAGGAAAAACGTTCAAAATTTCTTTGTCAGCAGGGATGCCATGACAAGAATTACACAAGCTATCCCGAGACATACACAATTGAGGGGTTTCGGGTTCTGCTGCGATTAGCATCCGCACTTGTCGTGTAACCGAAGCTAGCCCGCTTCCTTATTATCAAACATCTCTTTTCTCTCGTGATTTCCTTCTACTGGCTGCCTCACTGCAAACCCTCCCCGTTCCCTTTCTTTGTGGCTTTTTTCTCTATTTACCCTCACACTCATCCGTTTGACAGAGTGGATCTCCGGGTTCTTGTAGATTCGTCAGGACGCGCTCCCGAGATAGTCGCTAGAGAGCGTCCTTGGCAGACTGGTCGATAAAACCTAGCTTTCAGCTTCTGCTTTTCTTTCTTTCCTTTTTTCGCCATACCAGTATTTCACCATACACACATACATACAAGTACACCCGCACACCCGCCCACACACATCCCCCATAGCTTCCATCTTTCTCTTATCCCCTCCCCCACCCTTCCCCCCTTTATTTCCCCTCTTTCACTTATCAAGTCGTTATCAGATACCGCGGTAGCAACAGGGAGAAGGAACTGCAAGGGATTTTTCAAGCGCAAACAGAAAAACACTGAGTACGGCACACTGAGCGATGGTATTGTCTATTCCAAACATCAATTGAGGTTGCCCACTGACGCTACAGGCAACTCCTCGCTCTCTACGTTCGTTCTTCGATTCTACTCCGGCGGAATTGCTGGACTTGCAGCTATCTTCTCTCGCGCTTATCTCTCGAACGGCATACGAGCAGAACCAGGCGGAAATAGCAACCCTGCGGAAGAAAATTGAGGATAAAGAAAACGAGATTTCTTCACTAATAGTCAAACGCAATGGGGTAGGTGTGGACACTAGTGTTGGTGCTGTCGGAGTGGCGATGGAGATTGGTGTGCTGGAGGTTCAAATTATAGAGTTACAAAAGCGGAACGAGGGGCTACTTGGGGAAAATAAGCGGATTGCCAAAGAACTAGAGAGTTCCGAATTGAAAGGGAAGGCTATCAAGGCTGAAATTACCCGCTTAAGGTCGGACGGGTCCAAGAGATCCAAGGAACTCGAGGAGAGAAATCTGAAACTATATGCCGAACTGCTAGATGCGAGAACTGCGTTTTCACAGCTACAACAGTCGATTGGCAGTCAGGGCGGAATGACAAATGGGCATGGGATTGGCTCGAGTGGTACGGTGATGGGCGATAGCGAAGCGACCCTGCCTGAGCTCAGAAGTGAGAACGAAAAGCTACTGACCAGGCTTCGTTCGTCCGAAGCCGGGAAAGCAGATCTCCATAGGATCAATAAAGAACTTAGGACTGTTGTGAAGACTAACGAGAACAGTAACGTCGACTTGCAGAAGGGAAACCTAGACTTGAAAGTACAGATTTCAAGTCTAGAATCGGATAACCAGAAGCTTCACAAGAAGAGCGCAAAATTCGATATGGTGGTGGAGGAAAAGGAGCAACTGGAAAAACTCGTCGCGAATTTACAGACTGAAATCGAAAAGCTTCGTGCTATACCCCCCGTAAATAATAACACAGGAGCACTAGAGGCAGAGATTACGAAATTACGGAACGAAGTTGAGCATCTAAACTCGCAACTCAGAGGCAATAGTCCAGCCTCTCGAAGAGGCTTCGAGGCGGCCAATAAACAACTAGTAAACGACAATATCGAATTGACGAAGAAAAATGAAGGACTGACCGAGGAGAACAACAAACTGGCGAGGCGATTTGAGGCGGCTGAGGAAAAGAAGCTCACTGCCCGTGACGCAGAGATTGAGATTTTGAACCAGCGCTCACAGAGGCTTCTTGATGACCTCAATGAACACAAAGACTGGAACGAGCGCTTGGGAGACGAAAACGTAACTTTACGATCACAAAGGGATAGATTGTCAGCCGACCTGGATCATATGGAGAGGGAGCTGAGGATATACCGAGCAAAAGCAACAGAACCGAAGGTCTTGAAAGCTCCGTTAGATAAGCCGTTCGAGCATGTTCCCACGAGAAAAGATGCACGGCGTAATTCCGGCATAGACTCAAGTGGCGCTCACGGCAAATCTCACGAAAATTCCATCTCACCACGGGGGCAAGGCACAAAGAGACGGCTCGATGAGATGGAAGACTCGGAGAATGAGGCCGCCGGAGATGTAGACGGTGGCCCAATCGGCGGAAATGGGAACGGAAGCAGTCGAGGTTTCAACATTCGCGCGATAGCCTCAGAGGCCAATGGACTTGCACCGGGACCGCTAGGAGTGACCAACTCACCAACACGCATAAGCACGAGCGTCCCAACATCGCCCACCACCACCGGAAGAAACCTCTTCGAACGAGTCGGAAGCCTCCCCTCGCGCTCACTTTTTGAGAGAATCTCGCTTCCGCTCAAACCCCCACCGATTTCACCAGTTTCACGTAGGCCCGAAGAGCGAGATATCGAACACCTCGTCAACATCACCAAAACTGGCAAACGCTGCATAACCTGTCGTTTCAACGGCGGTGGCAGCCCTCCTGACCCTGCGGACCTCCTGTCCGTCATCTGCGGTGGCCCACTGGAATCTCTGCGCATAATGAGTGATCGAAACCTGGGCATGCTCTGCTTCCTACGCCCCCACAACGCGGAGGAATTTCTGGACTACGCCGAACGAAACCTTAACGGAAAGTGCGTATTCCGCGACGAGCATTGTGTGGTGGACTTTTTGTGGCAGGACAAACCTATCAAACCTATTGAAAGGGAGATAGCATCTCACGTGGTGCACTATAGTCGATCTAGAATTTTTAAGTTCCATTGCCTACCGTACGAAATCCCGCTTGAGGAGTGTCTTGCCAAGATCACTTCTCTCATCGGCAAGCGGCTACTGTGGTTGAACCAGGGACATAGAGCCCAGCGCGGACGGGAGGTCGAGGTCGAGTTCATGAGCATCCGAGACGCCACTGAGGCGAAGCGCTTGTTAGATGCTCAGGCCACAGCATGGGGGGGTATTTCCTGGTGCAGAGAGGAGTGCGATCGGCCAATCCCTATAAGCAGATAGTGGCGCAACGATTCCGGCAGATTTTTTCTTATCCACACCAACTCATAGGCATTATAAACAGCTTTTTCATAGGCCATTTCCTATTTTATGGGATCTTTTTAGGGGTTTCAGGCTGTTTGCTTTCTGCTCCTTTTCTCCCCTACCTTTTTTACTTTACTTTGATCTGTGAAGGCTAGCGTGGCCAATGGGTATGTGCACGAAGGATCGGGGGTTGGAATGTTAGGTGGGAGGGAAAGGGCTGGGAGGTACCAGGGGAGGAGAGGTGAATCATATCCTCGGTTCATGTTCTAGTATTTTATACATTTGTTTGTTTGCTCGTTTGCTCGGGGGATTGATATCATACACATTTAATAGTCATGATGCCCTTGTTGGATAGGTCCCTTGCCAGTGGTTGCACGGATGAAACACAACTGTCGCATTGTAGGTTCGCTCGCCTTAATTTAATGTTTTCCCAATATTTTAGATGGTTTGGGTTTGCGGTTCGACACCCGCGGCTCGAGAAATCTAGTGTTCTACGGGTATAGTACTCTCTTTTGACTATTGTACAGTCGAGTATCCTTTCTTCTATTTCATTCTTCCAGCATTCTAAATCTATCATCTCGAGTTCCCAATCCTCAATTTTTTACCGTCGGAAGTCAGATTACCCTCAAATATTTTACTTGCCTTTTTATAATTGAGATCCTGAGAGCAATAACATAACCAATCACCCTCGGAATCTCGTTCGAAATTTAATATCTTCAATTAAAAAAGTCCCTAATTCCCGGCTAAGATATGCTCGCCCCCCAGCACTTAATATTCTGGATGCGCCGACCAACATCTTCAACTCGAGTGATAAGCTAGGCATTGAGGTTCAAGTGTTCCCCAAGTCTAAGCCCTAACCGCGACCGCCAAGCCACCACACTAAGGTAGTCTGTCGGAACCTTCCGGATCCTAAATTTCAAGACCACATCTCCCACAATTGGACCACCCCACTACCCCCCATCTTCCTAACACAAACGACAACAGCAATGGGAGGGAAACGCCAAAAACGCCGTGCCGGCAATAACAGTGGTGGTGGTGGCGGCCGCAGCCGTGGTAATAACAACCAAGGCACCGGCGAGCGCGGAAACTACGCTTCGATCCCCACCGAAAACGCCCTCTACGAATCCTACTACAACCAATCAGGTCTAATTCCTTCGGAAGAATGGGATGACTTCTGGGCATCGCTACAGAGGACACTGCCAACTACTTTCCGCTTCACTGGTGGGAAAGCGCATGCCTTGGGGGTATTGAAGACGTTGAAGGAGAAATTGATTCCGCATCTGGTGGGGATTGAGTGGGAGGGGGTGCCAGTGGAGGCGCCCAGAGCGTTGGGATGGTTTCCTGATAATTTAGGTTTGTTCACTCCTCCATGTTTTGTTGAGGGGATCGTGTTAACGAGTCGATAGCATGGCAGTTATCTGTCGGGAAGTCCACAATCCGACGATGCCCACCGTTTAAAAAGTTTCAGAATTTCTTAGTAGCGGAGACTACGGTGGGGAATATTTCGCGGCAAGAGGCGGTTTCCATGATTCCGCCATTGGTGATGGATATTCAGCCGCACCATATAGTGTTGGATATGTGTGCCGCCCCGGGTTCGAAAACTGCGCAGCTTATCGAGGCCATTCACGCGAATGAGGAGACACACGTTCGGGCTGTGATTCAAAACGAATCTACCGACGATGGGTCTGGCGGGAGACCGGCGGGCCTGGTCATAGCCAACGACGCGGATTATAGGAGAAGCCATATGTTAATCCACCAGACCAAGCGTTTGAACTCTCCGAATTTAATTGTAACGAATCATGATGCTACAATGTATCCTAGCCTTCTCGTTAAAAACGAAGGCGGGAGGAAGGAGTACTTGAAATTTGACAGGATATTGGCAGACGTACCCTGCTCCGGTGACGGCACTGCCCGAAAGAACTACAATGTCTGGAAAGATTGGAACCCCCTTGGCGCTATAGGCTTACACTTGACACAAGTCCGAATCTTAGTCCGCGGGCTACAAATGCTAAAGGTCGGTGGGCGAATCGTGTACTCCACCTGTTCCATGAATCCCATTGAGAACGAAGCGGTAGTAGCCGCCGCCATTGACCGCTGCGGTGGGTTGGAAAAGGTCAACATATTAGACTGCTCCGACCGCCTTCCTGAGCTCAAGAGGCGGCCGGGAGTCAAAGGCGGCTGGCGGGTGATGGATAAAGACGGTTCCTGGTTCAGCTCTTTCGAGCAGGTTGATAGAGCGGATATGCGCGAGGCAAGACTTAGTAGGATAGTGCCTAGCATGTTCCCATCCGAGGATGGAAAACCCGATGAAGACGAAAGTCGGGTCCCGCTAGAGAGGTGCATGCGTGTGTATCCGCATTTACAGGACACAGGGGGCTTCTTTATCACAGTTCTTGAGAAGAGGGCAGAAATTGGAGCGGTTAAGAGCGAGGAGCATGGGAGGAAGAAGATGGCTGCTATTGCTAGGTCTAAGGCGGGAACCTCTAGCGAGGGAGGGAAAGGTGCGGAAGTTGAAGAAATGCTAGAAGGGGTCGAGTTAGTACCTACGACCACTGCTTCTGAGGAGGAAACTCCCACCCCTGGGTCGCCTTCTAAGAGAAAACCGACCGAAGCGGTGCCCAACACAGCTCCACCCGTCGCAAAAAAGCTCCGATCTAGCCTCTCAGACACTGACGAAGACGACAACTCTGATGGCGGTGTCCAGCTCGGTGGTGAAGAAACCGTCCTTGGAACCCGCACACGACCCACAGCCCCTACCCCCCCTAAGAAAAATAAGGGCCCACCTGCCGAAGAGCCCTTCAAATACCTTCCAACCGACCATCCAGTCTTGGAAAACATCACAGGATTCTACGACCTCTCCCCGCGCTTCCCAAAAAACTGCTTCATGGTGCGCAACGCTGAGGGTATCCCCAGTCGAGCAATCTACTTCACCAACCATCTCGCAAAACAGGTGCTGACCTCCAACGAAGGCTCTAATGTCAAATTCGTGCACTGCGGGGTGAAAGCGTTCATGAAGCAGGACGTGCAAGAGGAGGGTGTATGTCCGTGGCGTATCCAGAGCGAGGGCTTGAGTATTCTCGAGGGATGGATTGGGGAGACCAGGGTTGTGCGTGCCAAAAGGAGGGAGACGGTGAGGGGGTTGTTGAAGGAGTTGTTCCCCAAGGTTCACGCAGAGGGGCAGGAAGGGGATGTTATCGGGGAGATTGAAGAGAGGGCTAGGGGCCTTACAATGGGGTGTTGTGTTCTCAAGGTCGAGCCGACGGAAGGGGAATTCGAGGATAGAATGGTGTTTCCGCTTTGGAAGAGCAGGCATAGTTGTAATTTGATGTTGCCGAAGGATGAGAGGAAGTATGAATCTTCCTGCCATTGTGATATTGGCCTATGATAGATGGCTAATGAAACTATAGGGCAATGTTAATGCGCCTCTTCAACGACGAGTCCGGCGTCAAAGACTCTACAAATAAAAACTCCCACCTTGCCCGAGACGCCGCCTTAGCCAACGCCCTTATAGATCATAAATCCCTAATGGCTCAAGCCCTAGCCATCGCCCGCAAATCAACCTATATCCCGTCAGCCTTCTGCGTTGGCGCCATAATAACCACCCTAAACGGAGCCATCCTCTCAACCGGCTACAGCAGAGAACAACCAGGTAACACCCACGCCGAGCAAGTCGCCATCAGCAAACTCCTCTCTTCCTCGTCTTCCGTCCCGGAGGAAGCAGTGGTATACACAACCATGGAACCCTGTAACATAAGACTTTCCGGGAACAAATCCTGCGTCGACCGGATTCTGGAGTGTGGATGGGTCAAGAGGATTTATGTTGGTGTCATGGAACCCGCGGATTTTGTTGAGAATGGTGGGAAGGCAAGGTTGGAGGCAGCTGGGATTGGATATCAGCTTGTTGAAGGGTTAGAGGAGGAGTGTTTGGGAGTTGCTAGAGGGGAGGGGGATATGGTCACGCAGGAAGCGGATAAGTCGGAGGCGCAGGTGCCTGTCTCCCTACCTACCTAACCAGGTGTCAGGAACGAAAGGTGATAGTTTTTCTCTTTCTAATTATATGTGGAAACGGCGTGTCATGAATTAAATCGGACCAGGCTTAGCTTCAGTTCATCTATTAAGATCTGCGGCATTGATCCTTTGTCAAGCCCGTCATCAATTTACTTGTTACACGTCACACTCTCCCGAATACACAGCTCGAGCAACCGCAATCCAGGGTGAAGTGGGAAGTGTAGGATAAGGGATTATACTATTGTACAATCTGTGATTTATTCCCCGACCATGGTTTGTTTACGATTGTAGAAGAGTTTACAGTAGGCGGGATTACGATCTCCTTTGTGCGTGGAATTTTTGTCAGATTTGGGAGAGTTTCTTGTTTCCGATTTTATTGGTCCATTACTTGCCTAAGGCTTTTGTTAGCTTGAGTGCGTACAGCACCCTACCATACAAGTAATTGTAGTTTGGTAATACTTGTGTTGTGGAAGTTGTTTGCGGTCGCACGCTACATGGAACATTGATTCGATTGCGCAAATATCTTTCTTTCGTTCTCTTTCTCCCTTGGTATTTTTATTTCCTCCTCTCGCTCTGCTTTTTCTGGAAACTAGTTGTCACTACCTTATACGAAGTAATTATGATGGTGTCCTAGAATATAATGTTTTTTTTGTTCCTTTCCTTTCCTGTTCCTGACTTGAGAGTTGGAGTTGGTTTAGGATTCTGCACTATTGTGCCTGGCTCTGATGTGGGACAATTTGATATCCAGACATATCCTGGAGGTCACTTCCTAGCTTCTCGCTGGGAGGCAACCCGAGGCAATGTTGACCGGTTATGCTAGCCCTGGTGAGGAGATAGTGCATAACCTAACATATTTTGCCTTTGTGCTCGTTCCGGCAGGAAGTTTTGCTCTGGAGTATGCCGTATGTAACTTAAAGTTCAAAGTGTTCTCTCCACTCGTGGCGCGAAAATAGAATAGCTAGCTGCTATCGTATTTAGCGACTGTCAAGTAGAAGGTCACGGAACGACATTCAATCCGCTGCCGGCGTGTTGGTTAGGAAATCCCTTTCTCGAAGTAAAAGGTTGTGGCATGTGGTGCTGAAGGGTTTTTGCGGAATTCACGGTCTTGTCCAGTTTCACCCTTTCCCATGGGTGCTTCTTTGGCCCCTTCCTCTTCATATATATCGTTTTTCTTAGGTGCTCGTATTCTATTACCATACCTGTTTATTGGATTTCGGCAATGGGGGAGGTATGTAGCACTATACAGACTAGGGCAGCCCTGGGATAAACCTTACCATCAACGTGTTGCCTAGAGCTAGAAAGAATGTCTACGGCTCCTACCGCAATCCGCATATCAATAATAATGATAATAATAATAATAGCCAGATATACAAGTACCGCACGACGGGGGTGTTTCTGAACGACCCAAGGATTGTAACAGCACTCCAGAAACCCACTGAGGGTAAAAGGATCCTCAAGGTTACCTTCCCTCAGTGGTTCTATCTCACATCCTTGGAATCCACCTTTGGTCTCTCGTTTCCTCAAGTTAATCAAAGGTTGGCGAGTGGAGTGAAAATCCCGGTATAGGTGATGGGTTCCGGAACCATATGATGGGTGTCACCTTCAGCTCCCCATGCTTTAGTTTGAATACACTTCTGGTAGGCGCCCACTGATATACGGGAGTGGATAACCGTATTAAGATGTTCTGCCATGAATCATCTACCATATTATGTGTTTAGATTCACCCAGTTCCTGTTTTTTTCTGGAAAAATAAAATAAAAACAAGATCTCGTCTTGTGACTCCTGTCCATACTTAGGGGTGGATCTAGGATACAGCTTTTGAGCCTGCCAGAACCTGAATTATTGTTTTTGTTAAATCCGCTGTTTACTCGGACTAGGTGCAGGAATATCCATTACATGCACCTGAGGTTAGGCCTAGCTCGCGGCACCCTGAACGTTCACTTTGTTTTACAGTACCGGTAGTGTGGCCCTAAGACGTGAATTTTGTACAGTATTCCACTACCTTGCTGTAACTTCCTCACTCACTCTCGGCAAGTGTTCTCTCAAGTTGATATGAAAGATTAAATGTTGCTTCATTATACTCTGAATTCTTGTTTTCAATTTCCACATTATGTGCCGAATAGCAGCTCTTTTAAGGGTCTACGACTAACTATGGTATAGGTAGCGATCACTGAGGCTAGATCTCCACCGGACAAAAGAAGTCAATACCACCCACCCGGAACCTTATTGAGAGACGGTAGTGCTCGTGGGAGTTCCCCGGTGACTGTGGGGCCAAGCTGCGCCCAAGCTTGCTTCCCACATGATAAGGCACTGTTCGGCTTCCTTGTGGCGCCGTGGCGGTAAGTAAAATCCCTGGAGGAGAGTACTTGATAATTTAACTTGTACGCTTTCCTAAAGTGATGTTGGCCGACTTGGGTACAGTGCTACACAATGCTCGTACAATCACTGCTAATACTACCCTGCGTCGATTGCGGGAGTCTCGGATTGTACCATTAACTACCGGAGGTTTTTATTTTAATTTTTTTAGGGTTCGTTATATCTCCTTAGCACGGGCCACTGAGTGTCGGAGCATGCCCGGGTTATTTATTTGCCGGTGCCTATCTATCAATCTAAGATTGCGAGGGTGCTGTATGCGGCTCCTCCTGAATAATGCCCTTTCATAGTAATAGAAACTGTTCCCCTGAGAGTGCGAATAGGAGAAGTTTGTTGAGTGTCGAGGGTGGAGTTGGATGATTGAGAACTCATGAATATTAGGCTTAATGTGAGATTAGGTTGGAGGATAGCTCCTGCTCTTGTCGCTCGCCAAGGTGATGTAAATTTTTAGGGGAGGAGTTCTGTGGCACACCTTTGTAGCACAAGCACTGTGCCGAGCGTTACAAATATTTATGCTAGTCCCGGAGTGCACAAAATAAGTGCCCAATGCCGGCGCTTAACTAATCCCAATATTATTAACACCCACCGTATTCCGAGAAATGATCTTTAGGTCCGTATTCTCAAACGGAATAGAGAATTCGGAAAACCCTGTCCTCCTCTTAGTATGTTACTCCAGAACAGAACCTAGCTAACCTAGCCAAGTCTGCCCTTAGTGGACAATGAAACTATGGATGGAGTAGAATTAGCATCCATCACGTCTTTCCATTGTGCACTTCAAACGGTGTTAGATAATAAACTTGCCTTTAGAATTTAAGGTTGCTGGTCTCTTACGAGCGTGTATCACGGATGGGTAGTATGCGTCGCATCACTAGCAGGACAACCCCTTCCGGGGCTAGGCAAGCAAGTACCCGCTAGAGTTAAATTTCAGTAACTTCAACAAAGAACTGAAAACCAAACCATTATACCCTCCACTTTACCGATAATCAACCCCAGAACCAGCAATCATCGGGCAATCCGATTCTTGGACCAGCGGCTTCCCGGATCTGTTGTACCCCCCCCCCCCCCGGAATCCCCGAGAACACAAATGCTATATCATACCAGCCAGCTTGTAAACTTCTATACATGGTGATTCCCTGCACCATGCATACCTTGCTCCGCCGCGCTAGGGAATCGCGCTGAGCCTATTTAAAGTTTACCAAACGTAAAGTTCTGGCATCTCTGGGAGGGTAGGGCTCTTGTACCGGTACGAGTATACGGGAATGTGTTTCAGAGATATCAAACGTGGAGCCACCTAGAGTGTTAGCAAGGTGGGGATTCTCAGACAGTAAATCACCTTATCGTCAGGTGGGCACCGACAGCCAACTGTATTTACCATCAACAGCTTACCGTCTCCGCGTTTGCCCGGGGATATCGCTGAGTGTTAGGCAGTCGCCAAGAGCAGGATACGAGCGAGGAGTAGCGTGCCCATGTCATCCAGAGCAGCTATAAAATGTTGAAAAGGCCATTATCCGTAGGTTGGAGGCGCATTGCCAAGCCTATCGGAAATTGAGTGAGCTGTCAGCTTCCTGAAGTGAAAATCTTCCAAATTTTAATTGGGGAGCAGTCACGGGTTTGTCCCGGTTGAAAAAAATTACGACCATTCCTTCACAGTGGCACGAATATCCTTGGAAAACGCTCCAAGACCACTCCTAACGCCCAGAGCGAAGTGAAAGAAAAAACACAAATGGCAAGGCGCATTTACTACAAATATTCGCACGACTTTTTACGATCATCCTGTTACACGGTAAAATATCGCCAAAGGCCTATCACAAGATCATATCTATTTAATCTCCGGCGCACAAGGTTTAGAGTACCTTGCTGTTTAACCTTACCAGCAGAGGGAGCCTATCTCTTCACTTCCATCGACGGCGTACTAGACGCTAAATTCAGTTTTCCTCTTTCCTCCTTTGCTACGTATCCGGCAACATTAAGTATTTGTGCTCGCCCCGAATGAGGGAGAGTGCGGCGGAGTACCCGTATTCAATGGACCAGTAGGTAAAAGAGATGTATGCCGAGGGTGGAAGCACAAATACTGCCATTAGTTTCTAACCAGGGTATTGGGAGATTGGATGTTCATCTTGCATGATTGAGAATATGCTTGGGTAGGAAGTTGGAGGGGTGCGGTAGAACGTGGGACAGCGTTGTGGGTGGTGGTTCTGAGGGAAGATGGGCAGTTGTTAAAGTATTAAGGTTAATGGTAGTGTAGCAGTGCTTGTCGGGACAGCGCTGAGCTGATTCTTGGTAGCACGGTCTGCGGGGGTTTAAGAAAGCCTAGGATGTAATGGAGAGATTCTAAGGAGAGAGGCAAGTGCAGGGCTTGGGGAGTTTCCTTCCCAGCTAGCTAACCAACCAGCGGAGAATAGGCAACCATATCGGAGCGGTATGGGAAAACAAAATGTCTCCACCAGATCGGGAACCGAATATCTATATAAGCCCCCATCTCCCCTACCTCTCCAAACATTCTTCCCTCCCTACCACTACAGGCCTCGCCATAGACTTCTACACACTACTGAATCCTTCAAACCCACTCATTACTAATAATGAGGCTCCTTGCAATAACTTCCCTTCTCCTCTCCGCAACCGCTCAAGCCGCCGTCAACGGCCGCTGCAGTGTGAACGGTACACCGGGTGTGTGTGTCTCCACCGCAAACTGCGCTTCAGCTGGGGGGGTTTCCACTGCAGGTTTCTGCCCCAGCGACCCACCCGACATCCGCTGCTGCACAAAAGGCAAGTGCGGTAACGGCGGCAGCTGCAAATGGACCGACCAATGCACCGGCAGCACTATCTCTGGTACCCTCCCTATCTTGTTCATTTACCCCGAATCTGCATTAACAAGAGTAGACCAATGCCCTGGGCCCGCCAGCTTCAAGTGCTGTCAAGCCGGCGGTGGCGGCATCCCGACCATCCCAACGAATAAATGCCAACCACATGTTGTTACCAACGGTTACATTATCCTAAACCAATTCCCAGGGAAGATACATACAGTCTGGTGCTATGCAAATAAACCCGGCGATCACGGCACCGGAACCGCTCTCGACCTCATGGTGGAGAGGAGGAATCCTATCGGACAGACCATCGCCGAGTGGACAATGAACAATCATGCGAGGCTAAAGGTCAAGTACATTATCTGGGGACAGCGCATTTGGAATGTTGAGGTTGACAAGACGCCTCGTGTCTGGGAGCAGTGGAGGCAAATGGAGGATCGGGGGGATGATACTGCGAATCATTGGTATGTTTGGTTTAAGGTGCTATAATTCGCTTGAGGTGCTAATGGGCCGTTTAGGGATCACAATCATGTTAGCTTCTTGCCGGCTTAGGCAGCCCCACCGTGGGGCAGGAGCAGGGGTGGGCTGACAAGGAAGGGGGAATGGTAGAATAAAAAGCTCGTTGGAAATGAGCAAGATGCCGTGGAGCTGTATGATACGCCTTGGCTAAGACTTTTTTCAATGTAATCTCTATTCACTCCCATTTCCATATTATTATTTTTGCCCAAACTCTCCTTGACCTCATGCATAAGGCGGGAATGCCAAGCGATTTATCAGATGTCATACCCTACCGTGGGGCATCATATTGGATCACTCGTATCTTCAGGGCGGTAGTGCGTAATATACAACAAAATAAGATCTAGAATCGTAACACTAAGATAAGGGTATCTAACACCTACGATCCCTAACCCCCCTCCAAAGAAATATGAGCCTTGTTAGGTGGGATATAACAATGAAGTGCTCCCGAGACTAGTGTCGCAATACTCTGAAAACCATTGTTGTTGTTGGCATGGCTCGTTCGTCACTAGATTTTGTCTTGGTGAGGGTTGATCTCTGACGCCGAACATCTTGCTAGGTTCTCTTACCGAAGGTATGGCGAGTGTGAATTGTTCCGTTCTCCCAATTCTGCTACTCCTAGTAGTGCATTTCAATTTTCAATTTTTCCATCTCAGTCTTTGGTCGGGTTATTTGGACCTCCCATCTCCCATAACAGTTGAGACCTGAAGCACACCTTTGATCACGAGACATCACCCGAATCCCACGTGGTAAGATTAGTCACCTGCTGTTTCTTTTATTATATCCATCCTCACCACCGCTGAACAAAGGGTAAGAACCAATCAACCGGGCAGAGAGGGATATATTTGGCTAGTCAACCTTGGAGGAGTAAAATCTCGCTTTTAATGAACTCGGATGATTTGGAAGGGCTTTTCGATAGCTCCGGTGCTTAGAAAACTAAGGTCTTGAAAAACTGAGCTTTTGAGAATTTCAGAAGGGAGCAGGTATTTAGTCTATCATCAATCCGAGAAACTTGGCCACTTGTAAACCCTCCGGGCGCGGGTCAATTCATTAAAAGGGAGATTTTACGGTAGCTGTTCAATACTGTAACTCCAGTGCGGACTCTGTACTCGATTACTGGAAATGACACAAACAAGCAGGATCTGCAGGCATACTTTTGAGGGGCTAGCGGGATAAGGGAATATAAAAAAGAGAGCGAGTGATACTGTAGTCAAATAGTTAATTCATACTAATAGTTTAATTTTTTGTATTTGTCATAAAATGATAGCCCATTAATTCAAAATTCGCTTCGCTACTGCGAGGTCCCCAAGTGTTGATAGTTGTAGTCACGAGAAGGTTTAGTGACTCTTTAATTAGATGAACAGCGAGATAACTAAGGGAGGGTTGAGTTACGGTAGCTTACCTCTGGACTGAAATTGGGTTGCACGTATTCCTAGAATGGAGGGCTTCTTTGGTAGCTTGTACTCGGGGGGGGGGGGTCAGTAAAAACCAGAAAACTATTCATTCATACATACTCCGGGGGGGGGTCATTAAAAATAGGAAAAACAGAATCTGCGTCCCCACAGAGATTTGTATGAGATCTGTAGAAGGTTATTGAATAGTGCGGCTGAAAATCCAAATCACCACGTTGGTGGCAAATCGCTTTTCCATCTACTGGCACTTTAGTAATAGCGCCATTCCAGTACCACCAGTCGATAGTAAGCGGCCACCAGTTGACAAGCAAATGTTGAACGAAGCTCATGGCTCAACTTTGACCATTTGGGCGATTGGAGTTTCAGACCAGTTAAAACTTTTGTCTGGTGGGTGCTTCTCTCTGCCAGAAGCCCGCTCGGCCGAATGCCGAAAGTCGCACCACAGGGCAGAGCACTGTCTGAAACAACTCCTAATGATTCCTCATCCACATATGTCAACACATGACCGCCCCATCTTAATATCCGCCCACACAACTTCAAAAAAAAAAGTCCTGGCATACCAGTAGTTGTAGATTCCCTTCGAGAAACGGATGGAGCCCCAAACGTGCGTGGTAGGTTGGATGCTGATCATTGACTTGTTCTGAGTTGATGAACCTAATCCAGGAGATGGGCGTTGCACCATCCCTCAGAAATCATACTACAAAGTGAGAGAGATATGGAGAGGGACAAATAGTGTCATCCATGATATGACTAGGGGGCGTAGGTTGTGGACGTTTAAACTTTCCTAACAGAGCGTCTCAAAACTCTGTAGATTGGTGCATTGTTTTGAGCCCCACCACCCCCCGGCGTCAATATTGCCTTCCCCCTATCCCATAACCTGTCGAGAAATTCCGGCCTGTTTTAAAATCTAGGACACTAGCCTATTTGCGTAATGTGTAAAGTTACCTGATATAAAATACAAGAGACTAGTTACGGTGAAATGCAGTAAAACACTCATAACATAATGAAATATTACACTCTCTAGGGCGTTTATCTACTGACAGAATATTTGAGCCACCTCCGGCTACCATTTTCTATCTACATGATATGCAGAGCGTGCGTGTAGGCTACGGTAGGCTGTTGCTCATAGGAGGGCATTGGTTGGAAAGGAAAGGAAACAGAGACAGGATGTTTAGAGTGGGTAGATATATAGAGTATGTGCTTAGTGTAAGGGCAGTTGTAGTGAGAGGACAGCTGAAGCACTAGGGGGGTGGTCGATGGTGGGGGAGTGGGAGTAACTGAAAGGGAGGAGATAAGGTTGGGGCACAAGGCAGTGGTAAATGGAACGAAAATGGTGGATGGTGCTGATTTCTGAATCCGTTCAGAGTCCAAATGGTGATGCAAGAAAATATGAAATAGATTATTAGACAACCTTTTGCAAAAGAGATAGTGTTGACTTTGACCCTTCTGGTGTAGATCGAGAGTTTTTAGTAGGCAATTGGTATTAATAATATATGTATCTAGGAGTCAATAAAGCAGAGGATATCAATTATAAGCATTAGGAAAAAAGATACGCTGGGTCTGATATGGCGGTATTGGATCCTGACGCATGTGACATCAGGTCTTTGTCCCCTGCGTCCTGTGGATCCTGAGTTGCATAGCAAGGTCTGCTCACATCAGATATATCCAGAGTTGCCTCACAACCTCTGCTCATATACCATACATCCTGAGTTGCCTTGCAATACCTGCTCACATCCTATGCCAACTAGGTCAGGCTGCGGGTCTGTTCTTCATGTGGGATATTGCCTCATACCAGAGTCCTGAATACCCTATGGCTTCCATTCAAGTGATTTTTATCTCCTGATGAATCAGGCCTGTTGTTGCATCTTCCTTGTATCATGTCAATTGTATTATGTCTGGTGGTGTCTGTAGCATCAACAGTTAATGTATGCCACTGGCTAGTAGGACAAGGCAGGGAAGTGGGATACCAGAAAACAGTAGTCAAAAAACACAACAACTCAACAACCAATTCTTAACCAAATTGCACCAAACAGGATGATAACAATAGAGCAAGGATAGAAGAATTATTTAAATCCTGAAATGTAAAAAAGTGACAATTCTCTATAGAGTAATACTAGAAAAAAGAGAGAAAATCCACACAAAACTTCAAGAAAGAAAAGAAGAGAAATTGAGGTATAGAAGTATGTAAGACTATTTAAAAAGTGAATGTAGATAATCTCCTACTAGTATAAGTAATACAGACAATAATAGTTAACAGCTGATGAAGTTTAAAGAACACAGAAATTGTTAAGAAGTAGGTTAATCAAACAGTAAAATGAGACCAATATTAGTGAGACTCTCAGTGTAACGGGGGCACCCTATAGAGAGGTGAACTCTAAGGTTGCAACTGCATTAAACACTCAAAGTAGAAGATAAAGATGAGGTAAAATAATTCAGAAGAATGAACTGTAAAACTTAATATCGTTAAGCTCAAAGCTACACTCAATTTAGTTCTCTCGAGGAAAGGTTGGTTGTCGAAGTAGAATGCCAAACGCTTAAACTTAAGTAGATATCAGATTTAAGCCTTTGACATTCACCACTACTTCCGACCTAGTGCGAGCACCCTGTCCTACTCAGGGTTTGTCCGAGGTCTACCCTCCATCAGGATTTATCCTGTCGGAAGTGTCGGACCAACTCAGGTACACTTAACTCCGTCAATAGGATATGAGTTTCTGCAATGCATTTCCAATACAACCGCAGGTGGAACAACTCTTCGTATCGAAGTCATACCAGTGCCTAACTGTTATGACAACAACCGGAGTCAATACCTAGGTGGTGGACTCACTGGCCGAGTGGTAGTTTCGTCTATACAAGCTATGCAGTCCATCATTTAATCTACACGACTATCCAATATGATAAATTGACATGCAAGCTTCCCCGGTGAGATGTAGCTGATGGTTGGCTAAGTGGGCACTACCCATAGCCAGCCTCTCGGGACATACTCTACCGTGATAAGACTCATACCTCTAGAGTCCAATAACAACCCATGGTAATGCTACAAATCAAGGGGAGAAGGTCCAGGCTGGTTACTGAGGTATTTGTCCCGAAAGCTCCTTGGCCTCCTTGGACTACCTAAGTACCACTAGGAAGACTACCCTACTACCCTAGGCTAAGAGAGACTCCTAGGTGCCGGAGAGACCATATATGGGTGACCCCCATTTGGGCAGTTACCCATACTCCCCTTATATATCCTGCTAACGACATTCAGTCGGACGGATGGAGACGACTTATACGGTGTTACGGTAGCCGCTCCAATGACCTCTTTTAACTAGCAAACAAGCAACTACACAGCCGTCTGCCTATGACGCGCCGTCCCAACGCTGGGGCCAGAGGGGGGTATTAGCAAAACCCGCCCAAGTTCAATAGTATGTTCGGGCCACCCTCACACATGTGTGAGGCCTCCCCGCGCAGATGTGTGTGTCCCCAACAACATCCAAGAGCCCATAGAATGTGAGGCAATCGACCTCTAAGTTCTAGGATGACTTTGCCGGTGAAGGTAGGGTAACTTGGATTCCTCAGTAGGGTAAGTGGGGTCCATGGGCATAATGACCAAATTCCCAAGGTAGGGTAACTTTGCCCTCTTATGCCATTAACCACTTCGGAAGTCCTCCAGTTGACCAGAAAAGTCGTCTCGGATGTCCGTGTAACATTCCCATAATTCTCTTGACCTTATGTGAATGTTCTCCCGAAAGGTTACCCTGCCTAATAGAGTACCCAAGGCTACTCAACCATTCCCTAGACTTGTCCTAGGTTAACCAGCTATTTGTATACGAGACCATACCACCTCTGGTTACCACTTGGTATACCATTTGGGCTAAGGTGGTAGTTATTGTAGCTACCTATCATAGGGTCGTTACACTCAGGAGAGGACAGAGATAACACTAGAGATAAGAAGACAAGTATTGGGGTTCCCTAAGGTTAGCAGACTCAGAAAGCTCAACCCAGACTAGATCTATTGTGTTTTCATAGTGGCTAGGCTGTGCCTATCTATATCTTTAATAGATATCCTGACAGCAAGTTTTATTACAAATTTTATAAAGGTTAATTGACTATATACTATGAATTACTTAAGCATCATCAGGTGATATATTCCTATTTGATAGATAGCAGAAACTTTTACAAAATTTGTAATAAAAGTGACTATAAAGCTATCTATTTAAAATATGATAAACACAGTCCAACTATTACTAAAATACAACAGATCTAGACTGAGTTGAGCATTCTGAGTCTACTAATGTAACGACCCTACAATAGGTAGCTACAATGACTATCACCTTAGCCCAAATGGTATACCCTATGGTAACCAGAGATGGTATTGTCTCGTATACTTGGTATATAAATAGCTGGTTAACCTGGGGCAAGGCCCAGGGAACAATGGAGTTGCCTTGGGTACTCTATAAGGTAGGGTAACCTTGCGGGAGTAAGTTCACATAAAGTCAAGAGAACTATGGTAACATTACATGGGTCTCCGAGAAGACATTAGGTGTCTACAGGAGGACTTCCAAAGAGATTAAACGCATAATGGGGCAAAGTTCCCCTACCTTGTGAACCTCTATACTATGCCCATGGGTGCCAGTTACGCTACTGTGGAACCCCAGTTACTCTACCTTCACTAGCAAGGAAATTGCAGAACTTCAGCAATGATTGTCCGACAAGCTAGAGGCTCTTAGATGTTCATGGGTGCATGCGAGGTTATACAGGAAGCCTGTAGCTTGTGTAAAAGCCATTTGAATATCAGTTTTGATAGTTATTAGTTATATGGGTACAGTTGCTAAAACCCTAGTAAAAGGCAATCTATGGAGATGCTCCCATAATACTATATATGTCAAAGTTATCCAAAAATAAGGAATCCGTCAGGAGGATATAAAAGGGTGTATGGGTGGTTGCCAGATATGTTATCACATATAAATAGTCCCTCCAGCACATAGAAGTCTATCTTTGCCTACGGGTAGTGGGGTAGTCTTCTGGAAGGTCCTTGGGTGGTCTGGGGAAGTCAGAGTCCTTCTAGGACAACAACCGCAATAGACTGCTGGAACCTTCCCCTCCTGATTTGTAGCATTACTATAGGTAGTCAGTAAACTCTAGCAGTGTGAATTTTATCATAACAGAGAGTGTTCCAAATAGCTGGCTGTGGGTAGCACCCATTGAGCCAGACCTTCAGTTACATCTACTAGGAAAGCTTTGCAAGACTAAATGTCACTTAAGGAGCCATGTAGATTAAATGATGGACTGTATAGCTTGTATAGACGAAACCACAACTGGGCCAGTGAGTCCATCAGGTATCGACTCCACATAGTATCATGGCACTTAGCCACTGACATGTTTGTGATAGGAAGAGTTTTGCTCCTGTGGTTGTATCAGAGATGCATCAGTGAGACTCTTTATTGTATTGACGGAGTTAAGTGTACTAAGGTTAGTCTGATACTTCAAGCATGACAATTCTTCATAGAGGGTAGACCTTGGATAGCCATGAGCAGGACAGGATGCTCACACACGGTTAGAGTAGTAGTGAATTTCAAAGGCTGATATCTGATATTTACTTAAGTATTAGTGTTTGGCATTCTACTCCAATAACGAATAATCTTCGAGAGAGAAACTTTATTGAGTGAAGCTTTCAGGCTTAACAATATTAAGTTTTACAATTTGTTTGCTCTATTGAATTATCTTTATCCTTATATTCTACTTTGAGTCTTTGGTGTATTCACAAGCTTAGAGATCAGCTCTCTATAGGCTGCGCCCATTACATCCGGCTTGCCTGTAAACCGCTAGTCCCCTTTTCTACCTTTTGATCCAACAGGAGTAAACCTGTTACAGTAAGAGAGTAACTGTAGGTCACTGCAGTTTCTGATACCTATCGTAGTTTTGTGGCATGTGATGATTCTGTTAGGCATGTCGGAAGGCTTAGCCTTCCTTTAAGCGAATAAAGGCCTATAATTACCCTACCTTAGGATTCTGAGTTCTAAAAAGACAAGCCAACACACCCCACCCACACCAGCGTTGGGAGGGTGCTACATCGGCAGACGCCGCCGTAGTTGCGTCCCCTCACCAAAGACATGGTCATTGGAGCCCTCCTTGTAACCCCGGATACGTCCCGGCTGTCCGTCCAGCCGGATCCCGTTCGCAGGATATATGAGGGAAGACCTTTGGCGAGCCTATGCAAGTAGTTCGAGCCAGATAGGTCGACATCGCATAAGGTTACTGAGCACCAAAGACGAGAGTCGCGAAGGTGGTCACTAAGTAACGGGACGTTTTTAGGGACAATGGTTAAGCAACACATTCTATACTCCATGCTCTCGTGATGAAAGTCGCACAAGTGAATGGTGTTGTTGGATGAGGTAGCTTGAGAAATCAAGCATACCCGCACTCACATATGTCGTTAGTATTCTTCGAATACTGACGGAACCATAAGATAACGATATGACTATGGAGAGATAATGGCTATTGGGGCGAATATCGGGACAAGTCTATCTTATGCCCGCAGCTGACGAGTGCAGAACATATCTGCAATGCTGTGAGGTTCGATAACAAAGCTGGCCCCATTGTTGGTTCGATCATGGAGACCATTCTGCGTATGCAAATGGTAAGCAAGACTCTATGCCGACGAAGATGGATCGTCACCAATGGGCTGATGTGTGGGAGCACCGTCAGGAAAATTTATGGTATTGCCATTTGGAAGTTGAGTGAGATAACAGAATTGTCAGGGTCAAATAGTGTTCGCACTATCAGAAAAAACTAGAGTTTGTTAGCAGGTACTTAGTTAGTATGAGAACTAGATATAGCCCGCAACCACCCAGACGCGGCATATAAATATCGAGGTGTCTCCCGAGCTGTTTGAACATTATCAAGCAACGGAGAAGAGATCTTATCAATAAAAATTGTTTACACTAGAAAATCTTTTATCACTCTACCTACCTCTACCTTAGACCTTGAGCCTTCCTAGACAATCTCCGTTTACGATTAAGATTATCGGCCTGAGTTATCTCGCAAGACTTTGAGATAAGCTCCCGCCTAACAGATTCCTACCCTGCCCCAAGTGATACCATTCATTTTTCAGTCAGATTTCGGTTGCGATCTGTGGTATCTTTTATTTAAGTAGTGATATTTTTTAATAACTAGTTGCATAAAAGAGATCACTTCTCAAGGAGAAATGCTTATGCCCAGCCCACTCCTGTACAACCAATTATAAACCTAACTCAAATATTGTAGACAGGCCCTAAGCTAACTCATAGACATAACCTAAGTGGATAGCCATATCTCAATATATTATAGATCTAATAGAGTTAACAATTTTCACTTCTACCATTATTGGCTCTTTGTAATATGTATACATGTTCTGGTAACAGTATACAGGAGTGAAGTGCCGGATTTTCTATGTTTCGTTTGATTAATTTGCTTACTTGGATTAGTTGATTGTTTTATAGCCCCAGAGCTATAGTAAGGTCCAGTAGCTTGTGTTAAGTTTAGTTTTGCATGTTGATTGTTTTATTTAGGAACATAAGTGAAGAAACGGTCATCTAAGCTGATGATAGCATTGAGGCAGTAGTAGGACTCTTAGGTTTCATGTGGGATAACAGGACATGCAGGGCAAGGTGCACTGCCCGGTAATGATCGTGGTTGCGGGTTATCTGATTACTATGGCTCTGGAGAAACCCTTGTATTTAAACTCATCTCCTGACTAGCAGGAGAATAGCAGACTTCAGCAGACTCATGTTTTAAGAATATACTTGGTTGAACGGCGATCTCAGAGTTCCACTTGCCCTTTAACTATGTAACGACCCTACGATACGTAGCTACAATAACTACCACCTTAGCCCAAATGGTATACCAAGAGGTAACAGAAGGTGGGATGGTCTAGTATCCTTTGAATACAAGTGTAACCGGTAGAGGTTACCAGTTTAGGTATGGATTTGTTTTATGTATTGTTTTAGGATATGAGTTCATGGGACTTGTATGCCTTGTTAGTTTGTTTTATGTTTTGTTTAGGATACGAGTTCAGGAGACTTGTAAGCCTTGTTATTTGTTACTTGTATTGTTTCAGGATACGAACTCCGGAAGTTCATACTCGTTGTAACGACCCTACAATAGGTAGCTACAATCACTCTCACCTTAGCCCAAATGGTATACCAAGTGGTAACCAGAGGTGGTATGGTCTAGTATACTTAGTATATACATAGCTGGTAAACCTAGGATAAGGGCAAGGGAATAGTTGAGTAGCCTTGAGGTACTCTATTAGGCAGGGTAACCTTTCGGGAAAAGATTCGTATAAGATCAAGGGAATTATGGGGATGTTACACGGATCTCCAAGACGAGTTCTGTGGTCGACTGGAAGACTTCCTGAGCGGTTAAAGGCATAAGAGGGCAAAGTTACCCTACCTTGGGAATTTGGTTATTATGCCCATGGGTCCCAGTTACCCTACTGAGGAACCCAAGTTACCCTACCTTCACCGGCAAAGTCATCCTAGAACTTAGAGGTCGATTGCCTCACATTCTATGGGCTATCAGATGTTCATGGGCACATACGCATCTGCGCGGGTAGGCCCCACGCCTGTGTAAGGGTGGCCCGAACCTACTATTGAACTTGGACGGGTTTGGCTAACACCTCCCTCTGGCCCCAGCGTTGGGACGGCGCGTCATAGGCAGACGGCTGTGTAGTTGCTCGTTTGCTAGTTAAAAGAGGTCATTGGAGCGGCTACTGTAACACCGTATAAGTTGTCGCCGTCCGTCCGACTGAATGTCGTTCGCAGGATATATAAGGGGAGTATGGGTAACCGCCAGAATGGTGGTCACCCATATATGGTCTCTCGGGCATCTAGGGGTCTATTCTAGCCTACGGGTGGTAGGGTAGTCTTCCTAGTGGTACTCAGGTAGTGTCAGAAGGCCAGGGTGCTTTCGGGACAAATACCTCAGTAACCAGCCCGGACCTTCTCCCCTAGATTTGTAGCATTACTATAGGTTGTTATTGGACTCTAGAGGTATGAGTCTTATCGCGGTAGAGTATGTCCCGAGAGGATGGCTATGGGTAGCGCCCACTTAGACAACCATCGGCTACCTCTCACCGGGGGAGCTTGCATGTCAATTTATCACATTAGATAGATGCGTAGATTAAATGATGGACTGCATAGCTTGTATAGACGAAACTACCACTGGGCCAGTGAGTCCACCACCTAGGTATTTATTCCGGTTGTTGTCATAACAGTTAGCCACTGGTATGACTTCGATAGGAAGAGTTTTTCACCTGCAGTTGTATTGGAAATGCATTGCAGAAACTCATATCCTATTGACGGAGTTAAGTGTACCCGAGTTGGTCCGACACTTCCGACAGGATAAATCCTGATGGAGGGTAGACCTCAGACAAACCCTGAGCAGGACAGGGTGCTCACACAAGGTCGGAAGTAGTGGTGAATGTCAAACGGCTTAAATCTGATATCTACTTAAGTTTAAGCGTTTGGCATTCTACTTCGACAACCAACTTTTCCTCGAGAGAACTAAATTGAGTGAAGCTTCGAGCTTAACTATATTAAGTTTTACCGTTGATTCTTCTGAATTATTTTACCTCATCTTTATCTTCTACTTTCAGTTTTTCGTGCGGTCGCAACCTTAGAGTTCACCTCTCTACAGGGTGCCCCCGTTACACTCGTGCCAAGGTGCGGCTTGCAGCCACCACCCAGAATATTCGCTGGCTCACAACCTGGGTACTCCTACAGAGTGCCTGACAGCTCAACACAACTTTACGGCTCCACATAACTTTGTGGCTTACCATAGAAACAGTTTGGCTTGGCACAACTTTGTGGCTCAACACAACTTTGTGGCTCAACAAACTTTGTGGCTTAGTATAAAGTTTTGTAAATATATAGAGCTTTGTATATTAACTAAAGTTTTTAGAAAATAAATCTTTTACCAGTTTACATCCATTACGTTTGATATAACAACAAGTTATGCCTCCAGGCCCAGCATTTACCATTCCTAGTCAGCGGGTTGAGCCTTATAATGATATCGAGATTCGAATTCAGGCTGCTGTTGCTTTTGTTAATACCAGCAAGAACTCCTATCCTAATATTGCTGAGATTGCACGTCAGTATGAAATACCTATTCATCGATTCCGTGCTCGATTACAGGGTCGTCAGTCAAGAACCGAGCTGTCAGGAACAAACCGTAAGCTCTCAGCAGACCAGGCGCTAGCTGTGTGCCAGTATCTGCACCGTTTGGATGTTATCGGGACATGTGCGAGAATGCAAATGGTTACTTCTTGTGCCAACAGGATTTTGCATAATGCTCATACAGGTCCTACACCAGCCTCTTTGGTTAGTGAACAGTGGGCCCCCCATTTCTTGCTCGCAATCCCCAGTATCATATTCGAAAACAACAAGCTATTGAGGCCAATTGCAAACATTCTCATGAACCCGATGATCTTCGCCACTGGTTTGCTAAGTATTTGGCTATCTGTCAGCAATATAATATCCAGTGTGGGGATATATACAACTTCGACGAGACTGGTTTCCGTATCGGCATCGGTCACAATCTGTGGATTATTACTTGTGATCCAACGCGTCCAGTATACTTTGGAAGCACGACCAATAGAGAGCTTGTTACTGTTTGTGCGACAATAAGTGGAGATGGTGCAGTCCTACCACCGATGATTATTGTTCCAGGGGTAATCCACCAGCAACTCTGGTATACTGCGACTAGTATACCAGACAATTACCTTCTCGCCACCTCCAAATCGGGCTATAACAATGATGAGTTGACCATTAAGTGGATTGGCCATTTCCAACGTTTCTCTGCAGAGCGCCAGTCAGGAGAATATCGCCTTTTGCTTCTGGATGGTTTCGGCTCCCACTGTACAAAGGAGTTTCTTGCATATTGTGAAGTTAACAACATTGTTGTTTTCTGTCTCCCTCCTCATTCCAGCCATCTGCTGCAACCCTTAGACGTTGTTGTTTTCCAACCTTATAAACATTACCACTCGGAGACCGTGGAGGTAGCAAATCGGCTAGGATGTGGAGACTTTGATAAATGCGAGTTCCTGGATGGAGTTGATTCTATCAGTCAACAAACGTTCAAGCAGTCTACAGTACAATCCGCATTTCGAGCAACAGGCCTAATCCCTTATAATCCAGAGGTGGTTATTTCAAAGCTAGGAGAGGCTGTTACCCATTCACCACAAGAAGTACTTGAAAATTCCAACAGCGATTTCAGTATTCCTACCACAATTCAAAGCCTTAAGAGTCAAGGTGGAAAATTGCAAAACGATGCAAGAAATATGGCACCTGACTTCCAGCACCGACTGAAGCTTGTTCTCCAAGGTGGTTTGGCCTTGGCACAATCAGGTGCTCTTGCAATGGAACATATGGATAATACTAGGGCTGCTGAGCAAGCTAGAAATGCCAGACGCAGAGCCCAAAGTAGAAGGCAGATCCAGAAAGGAGGTGTACTGTATGCCTCAGAAGCACGTCAAATGGTTAAACAAAGAGAGGAGGCTGAGGTAAAAAAAGCTGAGTTACAGCCTGCCAGAGCGCAAAATGCTCAAAAAAGAGCGGAGCAGGCTGAGAGAAAAGTAATAATAGATGGGATGAAGGCTGAAGTAAAAGCCAGGGGTGCAGTTCGAGCACATAAAAAAAGGATATCTCGGTTGATAGTTAGAGGGATTAGGCAACAAGGAAGGTTGAGGAACTTAATTTAAATAAAATAATGTATTCTATATACTTTTCATTATATTCTGCCATAAAATAATACTCATCTATATCGTGATATTTAGCCACAAAGTTGTGTTGAGCCACAAAGTTATGTTGAGCCACAAAGTTGTGTTTAGCCACAAAGTTGTGCCAAGCCAAACTGTTTCTATGGTAAGCCACAAAGTTGTGTTGAGCCGTAAAGTTGTGTTGAGCTGTCAGGCACTCTGTAGGAGTACCCAGGATGTGAGCCAGCGAACATTCTGGGTTGTGGCTGCAAGCCGCAACCTTGGCACGAGTAAGCCTTGTTTATTGTTTGATTGTTTATGGGTTAGGTATCATGTGATATCTTAGGATTTGTATTTGATTGATGCGAGATGAATTCTTGCAAGTGTATTAAAAGGCCTGTATCTCTCCGGACTCAGAGAGATCAGACTTCGACAGACAGAGTTTTCAATATACTTGGTTGAACAGTTATCTTCTATTCCGTTAAATTTGAGAATCTTTGAGCTTCGGATGGGCCTAAAGCACTTGGCCTTCTCTTAGTAGTTTTGATAAAAGTAATAGAGTCTATTCAACTACTTGTTGGCGTCTCCGGTACTTGAACTCGTTTATACCACCAGTTTGGTTAGAGTCAATACCGATATCCCTTTGCAAGACCACTATCCCACGGGAAGCGGTTACAACAAGAATGCTGGTTCATCTAGGGCGAGGCCTAGGAAACAGTAGAGTAGTCTTGGGCACTCTATTAGGTAGGGTAACCTTTCAGGAGGATATTCGCATAATGTCAAGAGAATTATGGCAATGTTACACGGATCTCCAAGACGACTTGGGTGGTTGACTGGAGGACTTCCGGAGCTGTTAAAGGCATAAGAGGACAAAGTTACCCAACCTTGGGAATTTGGCCATTATGCCCATGGATCTCAGTTACCCTATGGAAGTATCCAAGTTACCCTACCTTCACCGGCAAAGTCATCCTAGAACTTAGAGGTTGATTGCCTCACATGCTAGGTCTTAGATGTTCATGGGCATACACGCACCTGTGCGGGGAGGCCCCACGCCTGAGTAAGGGTGGCCTGAACATGCTATTAAACTTGGGCGGGTTTTGCTAGCACCCCCTCTACCCCCAGCATTGGGACGGTGCGTCATAGCCAGATGGCTGCATAGTTGCTCGTTTGCTAGTTAAAAGAGGTTATTGGAGCGGCTGCCGTAACACCGTATATGTTGTCGCCATCCGTCCGACTGAATGTTGTTCGCAGGATATATAAGGGGAGTATGGGTAACCGTCAAAATAGGGGTCACCAATATATGGTCTCTCCGGCGCCTAGGAGTCTATCTTAGCCTATGGGTAGTAGGGTAGTCTTCCTAGTGCTACTTAGGAAGTACAAGGAGGCCAGGGCGCTTTCGGGACAAATACCTCAGTAACCAGCCGGGGCCTTCTTCCCTTGATTTGTAGCATTACTATGGGTTGTCAATGGACTCTAGAGGTATGAGTCTTATCATGGTAGAGTACGTCCCGAGAGGCTGGCTATGGGTAGAGCCCATTTAGCCAACCATCTGCTACATCTCACCGGCAGAGCTTGCATGTCAATTTATCACATTAGATAGTTGCGTAGATTAAATGATGGACTGCATAGCTTGTATAGACGAAACTACCACTTGGCCAGTGAGTCCACCACCTAGGTATTGACTCCGGTTGTTGTCATAACAGTTAGCCACTGGTATGACTTCGATACGAAGAGTTTTTCCACGTGCAGTTGTATTCGAGATGCATTGCAGAAACTCATATCCTATTAACTGAGTTAAGTGTACCCGAGTTGGTCTGATATATCCAGCAGGATAATTCCTGATGGAAGGTAGACCTCAGACAAGCCCTGAGTAGGACAGGGTACTCGCATAAGGTCAGAGTAGTGGTGAATATCAAAGGCTTAAATCTGATATCTACTTAAGTTTAAGCTTTTAGCATTCTACTTCGATAACCAACTTTCCTCAAGAGAACTTATTGAGTCAAGCTTTCAGCTTAACGATATTAAGTTTTCCCGTTTGATTCCTTTGAATTATTTACCTTCTCTTTATCTTCTACTTTGAGTATTTGGTGCAGTCGCAACCTTAGAGTTCACCTCTCAATAGAGTCCCCCCATTACAAACTATTATCTCTCTTTATCCTCAAGTTCTCTGAAGCCTCGCTTAGATCTATCGCTTGCCAGTCAACCGCTAGCCCTCTATTGCACCCTTTCGTTAGAAAGGAGTAAACCTGTTACACCCTTGAAGTTAACCTAGCTATATTGTAGCCAATTTTAGATGGAGTAGCTGGCAGAAGAACTGATGAAATGAATCACTTACTTAGTAGATAGAAGTTGGTACTTCCCTGTACCGTATTTCATTCTTAATCACTACATTGCCTTCTTGTATATCTGCTCCAAGAACCTTTGAGTTTAACAGAAGCAAAGACCTACTAAGCCAGAGTAGTATAACAACTACCTAAAGCTCTGTCTTTTTTTGTAATAACTCTACGATAGATAACTATAATGACTACCACCTTAGCCTAAATGGTATACCAAGTGGTAACCAGAGGTGGTATGGTCTGGTATACTTAATATACTAAAGGCTGGTTAACCTTAGGCAAGGCCAGGGGAACGACAGAGTAGCCTTGAGTACTCGGTTAGACAGGGTAACCTTTCAGGAGTACATTCACATAAAGTCAAGGGAGCTATGGAAATGTTACACAAGCCTTCGAGACGATACTAGGTGTCAACATATGGACTTCCGAATGGTTAAAAGCACAAGAGAGCAAAGTTACCCAACCTTAGTGACTTAGATATTATGCTCAGGGGTCCTAGTGTAATGACCCTACGATTGGTAGCTACAAAGACTATCACCTTAGCCCAAATAGTATACCAAGTGGTAACCAGAAGTGGTATGGTCTTGTATACTTAGTGTACAAATAGCTGGTTAACCTAGGGCAAGGCCCAGGGAGCAATAGAGTAGCTTCGGGTACTCGAGTAGGTAGGGTAACCTTTTGGGAGTAAGTTTGCATAAAGTTGAGGAAATTATTGGAACATTATGCAAAGCTCTGAGATGACATTAGATGTCTCCTACTAGGCTTGCGAAGAGGTTAAAAGTATAACAGGGCAAAGTTACCCTACCTTAGGGATTTGGCCATTATGCCCATGAGTCCAAGTTACCGTACTGAGGTATCCAAGTTACCCTACCTTTACCAGCAAAGTCATCCTACAACTTAGAGGTCAATTGCCTTATATTCAACAGGCTTTTAGATATTCAAGGTCACCTACGCACCTGCTCAGAAAGGTCAAACTCCTGAGCACGAGTGGCCCGAACATGCTATTGAACTTAGGTGGGTTGAGCTAACACCTCCCTCTGGCCCCAGCATTGGGATGGCCCATCATAGGGAGACAGCTTGTAGCAATCTTGGCTAGAGGGGTTGGTAAACAACAACTAACAACCAAAGTGTGTTCTTATTTAAGATTAACGCAATCTTAAATATCTTCGTAGAGCTTTCTTATCACTCTTCTTTATCTTCTCCACTATCTTAATAGCGAAGATGTATATATAACTCAATATCAATTGAGACTTATATCATAGATATGATAATACGTTCGAGGGTAAAGAATGTAATAATATTTAATTTATAACTATAAGTAATCTTAAAGAAAGTACATAGATGGTTGCGTGAAGAGCTGTAACTATCCTAATTCAATCTCCTTTATATGAGCCTGTACCAGTTAAAACCTGACTATCGGGCTTTTTTGTTGAGAGCGGGAAAGTGCGTTGCAACCCAAGTGTCCCATAAAAAAGGTTTTGAGAAACAACCAGTTTTATCTGAAGAGAGGCTTGTAGCAACTACCCTACCTTAAAAGAAAAGTTTAATATTAATGTGAGAGCTTTAAAATTAATGTTACCATTCATAGTATCAATCTATGAATTCAAATTTCTAATTTACCTTTTAACTACATGCTTTTCCCTGACTTTTTGTTTTTGGCACCTGGTGGGCGCCCTCTCCGCTTTGGTAAACAGCCTGAATTTACCCCATTTGCCTCTTGTACCCCTGGTTCATCTCTATTCTCCATTGTCTCAGAAGCTTGGCCATTC
>Ga0307509_10002037_pt1 | contig 33298 bp, 26 predicted proteins | sample 10_EM_MG_FD_202245 | JGI IMG/M metagenome (GOLD analysis project Ga0307509, IMG submission 202245) | Populus trichocarpa ectomycorrhiza microbial communities from riparian zone in the Pacific Northwest, United States - 10_EM | ecosystem: Host-associated > Plants > Roots > Unclassified | place...
ACCTTCAGCGAGGCCGAGACCGATTCGAACTCGGCGTCGAGCGCCTTCAGCGCCGTCACCGCGGTCAGGTGGCCGGTCGTGTAGAAGTGGACGATGGTGCACAACACCAGCAGCGGCAAGGTCTGGTACAGGCCGTTCAGCGGGTTGCCGGGCGCGTTGAAGAAGAAGATGTAGCCCAGCCCGAGCACCAGGCCGGGCACCGCCATCGGCAGCATCGCGAGCAGGCGCACGACCGGGCGCAGCGCGTCGAGGCCGCGCGTCTTCTCGAGCATGTAGGCGCCGGTGAAGACGATGATCGTGCCGAAGAACGCGGTGCCGGCCGCGAGCTTCAGGCTGTTGACGAAGGCGTCGCCGATCTCGGCATCGACCCACCCCATCGTGTAGTGCTTCAGCGTGAGCGAGAGGTCGTAGGGCCAGAAGCTCGCGAACGAGGCGAACACCGCCATGCCGAGCATCGCGAGCATCAGCGCGCTGATGAGCAGCGTGTAGCCGGTCATCAACGCGTCGAACACCGGTGCCGGCGACGGGCGGTACGGCACGGCGCGCGCCGAGAGCATCGAGGTCTGCTTGCGGCTGATCAGCCAGTCGACGACGAAGGTCAGCACCGCCGGCGCGAGCAGCAGCAGGCCGACGACGGCACCGCGTTGAAAGTCCTGCTGGCCGATCACGAGCTTGAACACATCGGTCGCGAGCATGTTGAAGTTGCCGCCGATGACCTTGGGGATGCCGAAGTCCGTCATCACCAGCGTGAACGCGACCAAGGCGGCCGAGATCAGCCCGTACTTCGCACCCGGCAAGGTGATCGTGAAGAACTTGCGCCGCGTGCTGGTGCCGAGCGCGTTGGCTGCCTCGTACAGGCGCGCATCGGCGAGCGAGAGCGCGGTGATCAAGATCATCAGCGCGTGCGGGAACACCGCGAAGCACTCGGCGATGACGATGCCCGGCGCGCCGTAGATGGTATCGAACCCGAGCGCCTGAATGAAGCCGCGGGCGACCCCCTGGTTGCCAAACCAGTAGATCAGCGACAGCGCCGACAGCAGCGAGGGCGCAAGCAGCGGCACCAGCGCGATCGTGCGCGACAAGCCCTTGAACGGCATGCAGCTGCGCGACAGCGCGTACGCGAACCCGAAGGCCAGCGGCAGCGTGATCAGCGTGACCATCAGCGACACCCAGACGCTGTGCCACAGCGAGCTCAGCAGCGACGGCGAGGCAAGGTAGCTGGTGAAATTGGCCAGGCCGACGAACGCGCCCTCACCGTTCTGCAGCGACTTGACGAGGATGCTCGCCAGCGGCAGCGCCAGGAACACGACGAGCGCGAGCACGACCAGCAGCAGCGCCGCATGCGCGATGCGGTCGGTCCAGTGCGCGCGCTGGCGCAGCGCGACGGCCGTGGGCAGGGGCAGGACGGCGGACATGATCGAGCGCGTCGAGCCGCGGGTCAGAACACCCGAAGGCGGTCGCTGCGCAAGGCCATCTCGAGCCGGGCACCGACCCGAACCCCGAGGTCGTGCATCTGGTTCAGCGAGAACGAGACCAGCAAAGGCTGACCATCGAGCTCGTCGATGCGCATCTGCGCCAGGCACGAGCCGCCGAGGAACTCGACGTTGCTCACCTCGCCCCAGACGCGGTTCGCGATGCCTTCGAGGGCGCCCTCGGCGACGCGGTCTTCCGGCCGCAGGTAGAGGTGCACCGACGCCCCCGCCACGTGCGCGTCGCAATGAGCCGCGCCCTGCAGCTCAAGCCGGCCGACGCGGAAGCGCCCCTGACCGAGCGCATGCGCCGGGAGCACGTTGACCTTGCCGATGAACTCGGCGACGAACGGCGTCGCGGGGCACTCATAGACATCTTGCGGCGTGCCGACCTGCTCGATCACGCCCTGGTTCATCACGACGATGCGGTCGGCGATCGACATCGCCTCTTCCTGGTCGTGCGTGACCATGATCGTCGTCACGCCGAGTTGGCGCTGCAGCGAGCGGATCTCGGCACGCAGGTGCACGCGCACGATCGCATCGAGCGCCGACAGCGGCTCGTCGAGCAGCAGCAGCCCCGGCTTGGTCGCGAGCGCCCGCGCCAGCGCGATGCGCTGCTGCTGGCCACCGGAGAGCTGCGCCGGATATTTGATGCCGCTGCCCGGCAGGCCGACAAGCTTGAGCAGCTCCTCGACGCGCGCCGCGATCTCGGCACGCGGCTGCTTGCGGTTCACCAGGCCATATGCGACGTTGTCGGCGACGGTCAGGTTGGGGAACAACGCATACGACTGGAACACGATGCCGTAGTCGCGCTGCGCCGGCGGCAGCACCGAGATGTCGCGCTCGCTCTGATGGATGCTGCCGGCGGTCTGTGTCTCGAGCCCCGCGATGATGCGCAGCAAAGTCGTCTTGCCGCAGCCCGAGGGCCCGAGGAAGCAGACGAACTCACCCTTCTCGATGGACAGATCAATGTCGCGCAGCGCCTGGAACGAACCGAAGCTCTTGCGAATGCCTTGCAGTTGGAGATAGGTCATATCACCTGCTCCACTGCGTTGACCCTGAGCGCATGAAACGCCCGCGCGTCGTGAGTGACCGCAGTCGGCCGTTCATCTCACTTCTTCGGCTCGGACTTCGCCTCGTAGCGCTTGTTCCATTCAGCCAGCACGCGCTCGCGGTTCTTCGCGGTGGTCGCGAAGTCCATCTTCACGAGGCGCGCCTCGTAGTCGGCCGGCACGTTCTTCAGCGGCTCGGCCACGCCGGGGATTGCGGTGATCGCGAAGTTCTTGCCGTAGAGCTTCATCGCGTCCTTGCTCGAGGCCCAGTCGGCGAGCTTCTTCGCGGCATCCAGCTTCTTGGTGCCGGCATGGATCGCGAAGGCTTCCAGGTCCCAGCCCAGACCTTCCTTCGGGAACACGAGGTCGATCGGCGCGCCCTTGGCCTTGTTGGTGTTGCCGCGGTACTCGAACGAGATGCCGATCACGTATTCGCCGGTCGCCGCCATGTTGCAGGGCTTGGAGCCGGAGTGCGTGTACTGCGCGATGTTCTCGTGCAGCGCGTCCATGTACTTCCAGCCGCCGCCCTTGCCGGCGTCGTCGCCCCAGAGCGTGAGCCAGGCGCTCACGTCGAAGAAGCCGGTGCCCGACGAGGCCGGGTTGGGCATCACGACCTGGCCCTTGTAGATCGGCTTGGTCAGGTCCTTCCAGGTCTCGGGCTTGGGGATGTTCTTCTTCTGCGCCTCGACGGTGTTGAAGCAGACGGTCGCGCCCCACACGTCCATGCCGAACCAGGCCGGCGGGTTCTTCTTGTCGCGGTACTGGCTCATGATGCCGTCGAGATTGAGCGGCGCATACGGGATCAGCATGCCTTGCGTGTCGAGCAGCGCGAGGCTGCTCGCGGCTACGCCCATCACGACGTCGGCCTGCGGGTTGGCCTTCTCGGCGAGCAGCTTGGCGGTGATCACGCCGGTCGAGTCGCGCACCCACTTGATCTCGATGTCGGGGTTGACCTTGGTGAAGCCGGCCTCGTAGGCCTTGAGCTGGTCGGTCTCGAGTGCGGTGTACACGGTGAGCTGCGTCTTTTGCGCAAACGCCGTGGTGGTGGCGAGCAGGGCCAGCGCAGCGAGCACCGGTTTGATGGAACCCAGATTCATGCGAGTCTCCTGACGAAGAGGAAGGGGCAATTGGGGATGGGTGCAAGCCGCGTGCCTACCGGAGAACGAACCCGCGCGAGAACAAGGCCACGTCGCTGGAAGGCAGTCTAGGGGGCCGTTCAAACTGTCGTCAACTGTTTCTTGAAAATTGTTGACAATCAACAAGGCGTGTCATCTACTCGTCACCCATGGTCGCTAGCGTTGCCCCCCATCCCACCATCACGCTGCTGCAAACCAGCTCGCTCACGAGCGTGGTGCAGGGCGAGCTCGAGCGCATGATCCTGTCGGGCGAGCTGGCGCCCGGCGCCAAGCTCACCGAGATGGCGCTGGCCACGCGGCTGGGCGTGTCGCGCGGGCCGCTGCGCGAGGCCTTTCGCATGCTCGAAGAAGCCGGTCTGGTGCGCACCGAGAAGAACCGCGGCGTATTCGTGCGCGACATCCCGATCGACGAGGCGGTCGAGATCTTCGACCTGCGCGCCGCGATGGACGAGCTCGTCGGCCGGCGCCTGGCCGAGTGCATCTTGCCGGCGCAGCTGAAGGAGATCCGCAGCCTCGTCGATCAGATGGAACAGTCGGTGAAGGCCAAGGACGCTTACCACTACCACCTGCTGAACCTGAAGTTCCACGACCGGCTCGTCGAGCTCGCCGGCAACAGCAAGCTCACCGCGATCTACCGCAAGCTGATCAAGGAGCTGAGCCTGTTCCGCCGCCTCAATCTGGCCGACGGCTGGCTGATGCCGATCTCGGCCAACGAACACCGCCAGATCGTCAAGGCCATCGCCTCCGGCGACCCGGAGGCCGCCGGCAAGGCGATGTTCGACCACGTGATCGAGAGCAAGGAGCGCACCGTCCGGAACCACCACCAGCAAGCACTTCAGCGAGCGAGCCCATGATCACCGTCAATCAACGCGCGTACCGCGTCCCGGCGCGGCCCACGGTCGTCGTCTGCGTCGACGGCTGCGAGCCTGACTACCTCGCCCAGGCCGTCGCACACGGCCGGATGCCGTGGCTCAAGAAGGTGCTGGCCGAAGGCACGGTGCTGATCGCCGACTGCGTGATCCCGAGCTTCACGAACCCGAACAACCTGTCGATCGTGACCGGCGCCCCGCCCTCGGTGCACGGCATCTGCGGCAACTACCTCTTCGACGTCGCGACCCAGACCGAAGTGATGATGAACGACCCGAAGTGGCTGCGCGCGCCGACGCTGCTCGCCGCGCTCGCCGACGCCGGCCGCGTGGTCGCGGTCGTCACAGCCAAGGACAAGCTGCGCAAGCTGCTCGGCCACGGCATGAAGGGCATCTGCTTCTCGGCCGAGAAGGCCGACGAGGCCACACTCGCCGAGAACGGCATCGAAGGAGTCGTCGAGCTCGTCGGCATGCCGGTGCCGTCGGTCTACAGCGCCGCGCTGTCGGAGTTCGTCTTCGCGGCCGGCGTCAAGCTGATGTCCGGCGCGCGCCGCCGGCCCGATGTGATGTACCTGTCGACCACCGACTACGTGCAGCACAAGCACGCGCCCGGCACCGAAGGCGCCGACGCGTTCTACCAAATGATGGACCGCTACCTCGGCCAGCTCGACGCGATGGGCTGCGTGATCGCCCTCACCGCCGATCACGGCATGAACGCGAAGACGCGCATGGACGCGCAGCCCGACGTGATCTACCTGCAGGACGTGCTCGACGATTGGCTCGGTGTGTCGAAGGCGCGCGTGATCCTGCCGATCACCGACCCGTACGTGGTGCACCACGGCGCGCTCGGCTCGTTCGCGACGGTGTACCTGCCGAGCGATGTCGACATCGCAGCACTCGTCGCACGCATCGCGGCGCAGCGCGGCATCGAATCGGTGTGGACGCGCGCGCAGGCCGCCGAGCAGTTCGAGCTGCCGGCCGACCGCATCGGCGACATCGTCGTCGTCTCCGAGCGCTCGACCGTGATCGGCACCGCAGCGGCGCGCCACGACCTCAGCGCACTCGACGCGCCGCTGCGTTCGCACGGCGGCGTGTCGGAGCAGCGCGTGCCGCTGATCCTGAACCGCCGCACCGCAGCGCTCGACCCGCTGCGCCGCTGGCGCAATTTCGACGCCTTCGAGCTGGCGCTGAACCTGGCGCACTGACGACGCGAGCATGACGACATGAGCGACAGCGTCTTGAACCACGGCATGCCGAATCTTGGGATGAGAATTGCCGGCGAAAAGATCGGCACGGACCGCGGCGGCGAGCGCTGCATCCGCGTCCACAACCCGTTCACGAACGAGCACATCGCCAGCGTGCCGAAGGCGACGCTCGCCGAAGTGCGCCAGGCCTTCGCGATCGCCAAGGCCTACCGGCCGACGCTGACGCGCTTCGAGCGCGCCAACATCCTGAACAAGACCGCGGCGTTGGTGCGCGAGCGCACGGCACAGATCGCCGCGCTGATCAGCGCCGAATCCGGCCTGTGCCTGAAGGACGCGCACTACGAAGCCGACCGCGTCGCCGACGTGCTGGTGTTCGGTGCCAATGAATGCCTGAAGGACGACGGCCAGGTCTTCTCGTGCGACCTCACGCCGCATGGCAAGCAGCGCCGCGTCTACACACAGCGCAGCCCGCTGCTCGGCGTGATCACCGCGATCACCCCGTTCAACCACCCGATGAACCAGGTCGCGCACAAGATCGTGCCGTCGATCGCGACCAACAACCGGATGGTGCTCAAACCCTCCGAGAAGGTGCCGCTGTCCGCCCTGCTCTTCGCCGATTTGCTGTACGAGGCCGGTCTGCCGCCCGAGATGCTGTCGATCGTGACGGGTGACCCGCGCGAGATCGCCGACGAGCTGATCACGAACGCCGATGTCGATCTCGTCAGCTTCACCGGCGGCGTCGCGATCGGCAAGGCCATCGCAGCCAAGGCGGTCTACAAGCGCCTGGTGCTGGAGCTCGGCGGCAACGACCCGATCATCGTGATGGAAGACGCCGACCTCGACGAGGCCTCGACGCTCGCGGTGCAGGGTTCGTACAAGAACTCGGGCCAGCGCTGCACCGCGGTGAAGCGCCTGCTGGTGCACGAATCGGTCGCCGCGCGCTTCACCGATCTGGTGGTCGAGAAGACCAAGGCCTGGTCCTATGGCGACCCGAGCGATCCCGCGCTCGAGATGGGCACGGTGATCGACGAAGACGCGGCGCTTTTGTTCGAATCGCGCGTCGATGAGGCGGTCGCGCAAGGCGCGCGCCTGCTGGTCGGCAACCAGCGCCGCGGCGCGCTGTATGCGCCGACCGTGCTCGACCGCGTGCGCCCCGAGATGACGGTCGCGCTGCACGAGACCTTCGGCCCGGTCTCGCCGATCATCACGTTTGCCAGCATCGACGAGGCGATCCGCATCAGCAACGGCACGGCCTACGGCCTGTCGAGCGCGGTGTGCACGAACCGGCTCGACTACATCACGCGCTTCGTCTCGGAGCTGCAGGTCGGCAGCGTCAACGTGCGCGAGGTGCCGGGCTACCGCCTCGAGCTGACGCCGTTCGGCGGCATCAAGGACTCGGGTTTGGGGTACAAGGAAGGCGTGCAGGAGGCGATGAAGAGCTTCACGAACCTGAAGACATACTCACTGCCGTGGACCTGAGGAAAGCCTTCACGAACCGATGATTCATCTGCTCAACCTGCTCGCCGCGATCGCCCTGCTGGTGTGGGGCACGAACATCGTGCGCACCGGCATGATCCGGATCTTCGGCGAGAACCTGCGCAAGGTGCTCGCCAGCAGCCTGAGCAACCGCGCCAAGGCGGTGTTCGCCGGCCTCGCGGTGACCTGCCTGGTGCAGTCGAGCACCGCCACCGCGGTGATCATCTCGTCCTTCGTCGGCAGCGGCTTCGTCGGCCTGGCCGCCGGCCTGGCGGTGATGCTGGGCGCCGAGATCGGCACCAGCCTGATGGCGGTGGTGTTCTCGTTCGATCTCTCGTGGCTGTCGCCGCTGCTGATCTTCAGCGGCGTGGTGCTGTTCATCTCGAACGAGAAGAGCACCGCCGGCCGCTTCGGCCAGGTCGCGATCGGCTTCGGGCTGATCACGCTCGGGCTGCAGCTGATCGTCGCGGCGACGCAGCCGCTGATCGCCTCGCCGGCGATCCGCGGGCTGATCGTCGCGCTGCCGAACGACGTGATGCTCGACATCATCGTCGGCGCGCTGCTGACGATGGCCACCTACTCGAGCCTCGCGTTCGTGCTGCTGACCGCGACGCTCGCCGCCTCCGGCATCCTGCCGGTCACGGTCGCGCTCGGCCTGGTGCTGGGCGCGAACGTCGGCAGCGGCCTGCTGGCGCTGCTGACCAACGGCGGCCTGAGCGCCGTGCGCGCGCGCCTGCCGCTGGGCAGCCTGCTGTTCAAGCTGGCCGGCTGCGCGATCGTGATCCCGCTGCTGCCGCAGATCCACGTGCTGCTGCAGAACTACATCCCGACGGTGCACGCGCAGGTCATCGCGTTCCACCTCGGCTTCAACCTGATGCGCGCCGTGCTGTTCATCGGCCTGACCGCACCGATGGCGCGGCTGGTCGAGAAGCTGCTGCCCGCGCAGGTCGCCCCGGCGGGCTCGACGCGGCCGCGCCACCTCGACCCGTCCGCGCTGGCCACGCCGTCGCTGGCGATCAGCTGCGCGGCGCGCGAGGCGCTGCACCAGGCCGACGTGGTCGAGACCATGCTCAGCGGCATCCTGCCGGTGTTGCGCCACAACGACCTGGTGCTCGCCGAGCAGCTGCGCAACATGGACGACACCGTCGACGAGCTCTATTCGGCGATCAAGTTCTACCTGACGCAGATCTCGCGCGAGGCGCTGTCCGAACGCGAAGGCCGGCGCTGGACCGACATCGTCTCGTTCACGATCAACATGGAGCAGATCGGCGACATCATCGAGCGCGTGATCCAGGACATCGAGGACAAGAAGATCCGCAAGTCGCGGCGCTTCTCGGACGCCGGCATGGCCGAGATCGTGCACCTGCACGAGCGGCTGATGGCCAATCTGCGCCTGGGCATGAGCGTGTTCCTCGACGGCCACCTGCACGACGCGAAGAAGCTGCTCGAAGAGAAGGCGCACTTTCGCGACCTCGAGCATGAATACGCCGCGACGCACATCGCGCGCCTGCAAGACCACACGGCGCAAAGCATCGAGACCAGCTCGCTGCACATCGACCTGATCAGCGACCTGAAGCGCATCAACTCGCACATCTGCTCGATCGCCTACCCGATCCTCGAGTCGGCCGGCGCGCTGTCCAAGACGCGCATCCGCAACTCGCAGCTCGCGCCGCTGTCGGCCGACGAAGTGGCACGCTGACATCGATCGATCCATCGACCATCCATCATGCTGTCCATCGCCGACATCGAATTGCTCTTCGCCCGCCACGGCGCCAGCCAGTACAGCGGCGAGCCCGTGACGCAGCTCGAGCACGCGCTGCAGACGGCGCATCTGGCCGAGCAGTCGGGCGCGGGCGACGCGCTCGTCACGGCCTGCCTGCTGCACGACCTCGGGCATTTGCTGAACGAGCAAGGCGAGACGCCGTCGCTGCGCGGCATCGACGACACGCACCAGTACTACGCGCTGCCGTTCCTGCGCGGGCTGTTCCCGGAGCCGGTGCTGGCGTCGATCAAGCTGCATGTCGACGCGAAGCGCTACCTGTGCCAGGCCAACCCCGGCTACTTCGATCGGCTGTCGGACGACTCGAAGCGCAGCCTCGCGCTGCAGGGCGGCGTGTTCGGCACCGAGCAGGCCGCTGCGTTCATCGCACAGGCCGGCGCGCGCGACGCAGTGATGCTGCGGCAGTGGGACGACCTGGCCAAGCAGGCCGAGCTGCCGACACCGTCGCTCAAGCACTTTCTCGAGCGCGCGGCGCGTTGCGCGCTCGATGGCGCACCCGCAGCATCCGTCCCAGCCACCGCCGCCACGTGATGGCCCTGACGTGGCCGATCGTCCTCGCGGTACTGTGCGGCGCGCTGTTGCACGCCTCGTGGAATGCGCTGATCAAGTCCGGCAACGACAAGGCGCTCGACACCGCACTCGTCACCTTTCTCGGCGCGCTGGTCGCGCTGCCCTTCATGCTCTGGCTGGGCTTGCCGCCGCGCGATGCCTGGCCGTTCATCGCGGCATCGTTGCTGATCCACATCGGCTACTACATCGCGCTGGTCGGCGCCTACCAGCACGGTGAGCTCGGCCTCACCTACCCGATCATGCGCGGCTTCGCACCGATGTTGGTGGCGCTGGCGAGCGGCTTCTTTCTGGCCGAGGCGCCCAGCGCCGTCGCGTGGCTGGGCATCGCCGGCATCACGCTCGGCGTCGCGCTGGTCGGCCTGGCCCACCCCGGCGATGCGCTGCACCACCGCAAGGCGCTGATGTTCGCGGTCGCCAACGCGGCCATCATCGCGCTCTACACCGTCGTCGATGGCCGCGGCGTGCGCGCCAGCGTCGTCGACGACCATGGCGCGTTGCGCTACGTGATGACGCTGTTCGTGCTCGACGGCATCGCCTACCCGTCGCTGGTGTGGCTGCGCCGCTCGGCCGAGGGCCGGCGCGAGATCGTCCGCTATGCGCGTCAACGCTGGCCGGTGGCCGCGCTCGGCGGCAGCGCGTCGATCGGCTCGTATGCGATCGCACTGTGGGCGATGACGCGCGCGCCGGTCGCCTCGGTCGCGGCACTGCGCGAGACCTCGGTGCTGTTCGCCGCACTGCTCGGCACCGTGCTGCTGAAAGAGCGCTTCGGGTTGCAACGCGCCGTCGGCACCGGTGTGATCGTCGGTGGGGTGATGGCGTTGAGGTTCGGGTGATGAAACACGAGTTCGAACGGCAGCGCGGGATCGGGTCGCCGGGGCACTCTGCCCCGCTCAGTCACCGTCGCGGTAACCCACAAGGAGTTCGCCGATGAGCCTGCCCACCCAAGCCCGCATCGTCATCGTCGGCGGCGGCATCGCCGGCTGCTCGACTGCCTACCACCTGAGCCTGATGGGCGAGCGCGATGTGCTCTTGCTCGAACAAGGCAAGCTCACCTGCGGCACGACCTGGCATGCGGCGGGGCTCGTCGGCCAGATGCGACCGAACCGCAACATGACACAGATGAGCCGCTACGGCATCGAGCTGTACGCGAAGCTCGAGGCCGAGACGGGTCTTGCGACCGGCTGGAAGCAATGCGGCAGCGTCAACGTCGCGGCGACGAAGGAGCGCATGCAGGTCTACGCGAAGCAGGCGGCGCTGGCGCGCAGCTTCGGTGTCGAGGTCGAGGTGATCAGCGCGCAGCGCGCCGGCGAGCTCTACCCGCTGCTGCGCACCGACGACTTGCATGGCGGCTTGTGGATACCCGGCGACGGCAAGGCGAACCCGGCCGACCTGACGATGTCGCTTGCAAAGGGCGCGCGCAACCGCGGCGTGAAGATCGTCGAGGACGTCGAGGTCATCGGCGTGCTGACCGAACGTGGCCGCGTCACCGGTGTGCGCACGTCGCAAGGCGACGTGGCCTGCGAGGTCCTGGTCAACTGCGCCGGCCAATGGGCACGCCAGTTCGGTCGCCTCGCCGGCGTCAACGTGCCCTTGTATTCGGCCGAGCACTTCTACATCGTCACCGACCGCATCACCGGCGTGCACCCGATGCTGCCGGTGATGCGCGACCCGGATGGCTTCATCTACTACAAGGAAGAGGTCGGCGGCCTGGTGATGGGCGGCTTCGAGCCCAAGGCCAAACCGTGGGCGATGGACCCGATCCCGAGCACGTTCCAGTTCCAGCTGCTGGGCGAGGACTGGGACCAGTTCGAGCCGCTGATGCTGAACGCGATCCACCGCACGCCCTGCCTCGAGACCGCGAAGGTCAAGATGCTGTTGAACGGGCCCGAGAGCTTCACGCCCGACGGCAACTTCGTCCTCGGCGAGGCGCCGGAGCTGCGCAACTACTTCGTCGCCGCGGGCTTCAACTCGGCCGGCATCGCGAACTCGGGCGGCGCCGGCCGGCTGATGGCCGAGTGGATCATCGGCGGCGAGGCGCCCAGCGATCTGTGGGACGTGGACATCCGCCGCTTCGGCCCGTTCATGGCCAACCGCCAAGCCCTGGCCCAGCGCAGCGGCGAGACGCTGGGCCTGCACTACGCGATGCGCTGGCCGCGCCAGGAGCTCGTCACCGCGCGGCCTCTGCGCACCTCGCCGCTGTACGACCAGCTCGCGGCGCGCGGCGCGGTGTTCGGCGCGAAGAACGGCTGGGAGCGTGCGAACTATTTCAAGCCCGCAGCCGCCGCCGAGGCGAAGCCGGGCCTGGGCCGCCCCGACTGGCTGGAGTGGGTGATCGCCGAGCAGCGCGCGACACGCGAAACCGTCGCGCTCTACGACCAGAGCTCGTTCTCGAAGCTGCTGCTGCAGGGCCGCGACGCGCTCGCGGTGCTGCAGCGCCTGTGCGCCAACGAGATCGACATCGCCGTTGACAAGATGGTCTACACCGCGATGCTCAACGAGCGCGGCGGCTTCGAGAGCGACCTGACCGTGATCCGCCTCGGCGTCGAGCGCTTCCTGATCATCACCGGCTCGGCGCAGACGACACGCGACATGGACTGGATCGCGCGCCACATCGGCGCGGCCGAGCACGCGTTCCTGACCGACGTCAGCGCGATGGTCTCGGTGCTCTCGCTGATGGGCCCGAACGCGCGCGAACTGCTGGCGCGCGTGAGCCCCGATGACTTGTCGCCCGCATCGCTGAAGTTCTCGCACACGCGCGAGATCGACCTCGGCCTGGCGCGCGTACGCGCCGCGCGCATGAGCTATGTCGGCGGACCGGGCTTCGAGCTCTATGTGCCGGTCGAGATGACGCGGCATGTGTACCTCGCGCTGATGGACGCGGGCGAGTCGCTCGGCCTGAAGAACGCGGGCTACTACGCGCTCGACGCGCTGCGCATCGAGGCCGGCCGCCGCGCCTGGGGCGCCGAGCTTGGGCCCGACGAGACGCCGTTCGAAGCCGGCCTCGGGTTCGCATTGAAGCTGGACAAGCCCTCTGGCTTCATCGGCAGGGCCGCGCTGCTGCAGGCGCAGGGCCAGCCCTTGCGCAAGAAGCTCGTGACCGTCGTGCTCGACAACTCGGCTGCATATGCCTGGGGCGGCGAGGCCTTGCTGATGGATGGCCGCCCCGTCGGCGAGCTGTCGTCGGTGGGCTGGAGCCCGAAGGCGAACGCGTGCGTCGCGCTCGCCTATGTGCGCGGCGACGCGGCGCAGCGCGCGCATGCGGGTACGCCGGTCGCGATCGACCTCTGGGGCGAGGCGGTCAGCGCGACCGCGTGGGACGCCTGGCCGCCGCGGGGCCTCACAAGGTCTTGAGCACCGAGATGCACGGCGCGAAGAAGTACTCGCCGCCCTGCAAGGTCACCCAGTCCGAGAAGTCGTAGGGTTCGCTCTTCAGCGACACGCCCCACGCGTCCGGCCACTTCTGGCCGTTCGGCCCCGGCGTCTGGCCGATGATCGGGTCGATGCCGGTGCCGGGCTCGATGAAGTCGGGGTTGTTGACCCACTTGCGCTGCGTGAACTCGAACTGGTTCGCCAGATCGCTCTGGTAGGCCATGAACAAGAGGCCGACATCGCCGGTGGGCGCGTCCTCGAAGCGCAGCTTCGGGTCGTTCGGCTGGATCGCGCGCAAGCCGTAGGTGATGCCGCGCCGCGCCATCAGGTGATTGATCTCGGTGCCCTTCGGAACGCCGAACTTGGTCTCGGTGTCGCCGCGCGGGTTGGCCTTGCGGATGTGGCCGGCGAACGGGCACTTCAGGCCATTCGGATCGGCCTTGAAGTTGAAGTTGTTCGGCACCTCCTTGTTCATCAGGTTGCCCGACTCGTCCTGCAGCGCCACCGGCATGCCGTTCTCGAAGCGGCCCACGACCAGCGCGCCGGCGAGCTCCTTGGCCTCGTCGGCCAGTTCGGGGTCGACCTCGCTCGCGCCGAACCCGAGGAACTCGGCCAGCTGCTGCTCGTCTTTCTTGAAGCCGCGCACGTTCTGCTCGAGCTTGCGGAACACGAAGTAGCTGCCATGGCTGTTGGCCGAGCTGCCGCCGGGGCACGGCACGAGCACCTGGCCGAGCGAGATGGTCGGGTTCCACTGGTCGATGCCGCCGCCCGGCTTGGTGCTCTCCAGGTCGATGTCCTCGACCAGCATCAGCGGCTGGCTGCGCCCGTCGACATAGCCGAAGTGCTCGATGCCATGGCCGTCGGGGTTGCGCATCGCGCGGCCCTCTTCTTCGCCGAGCACCGACACCGCGCCCTTGGTCGCGTCGATCATGTCGAGCACCTGGGTGTGGACGAGATTGCGCGCGGCCTCGCTGTCGTCGGCGATCAGCAGCATCGCGTGGATGTCGCCCTGGAAGGTGTCGTTCCAGGTCTGCAGCGGCGGGTCGTTGAGGTCGGTGATGCGCGCCTTCATGCCGTCTTCGAAGGGGTTGGCGTTCACCGCGGGTTTCAGGTCGGCACGCCCGAGCGCACCGTAGCCGCGCGCGGTCAGGAAGAAGGCCGTGAACACCGGCGCGCTCTTGCCGGTGGCCTTGTAGACGCCGTTGCCCTGCAGCTGCGACAGCGCCGAGGGCAGCCGCTCGCCGACCTCGTGCACGAAGGCTCGGGCGGTGTCGCGCTTCTGCACGTCGAAGTGGAGGAACAGGTTGACGGTGAAGTCGCGGCCGTGGCCCTTCAGGATGTTGCCCTGCAAGTCCTCGAGCATCTGCTGTTCGTCGGCATTGGCTTGCTTCCAGGCCAAGGGCTTCGTGAGATCGACAGGCATGGTGGCTCCGATGGAATGGGACCCGGGCGGGCGGACCGGCGGTCCGCGATGCACCCGGGCTAGCGCCGGATTGAAGCGCTGCCCTCGCCCACCGTCTTCCTCAATCGAGAGGGTGAGATGCGGCTCAGCGCCACGACACCATCGTCGGCAGCGCGGCGCCGTCGCGCTCGGCAATCGGCCGCGCGCGCGGCGTTGTCAGCCGGGCCGGGTGGGCCAGCCACAGCAGCATGACCGCCATCAGCACCGGCACGTTCTTCACCAGCGGTGCGCAGTGGTCGAGTGTCAGCTCGGGCATGTTGAACGCGGCCGTCAGCCCGTAGCCGAGCACCGCGCCGCACTGCAGCGCGTAGAGCCACGGCGATGGGCGCACCAAGGTCAGCGTCCCTAACACGAGGTTCATGCTGCACGAGGCGACCAGCACCGCGATGCCGACGCGGCCTTCGAAGCCGCAGCGAGCGAGCAGGTGCAGCACGCCCGACTGCGTGGGCAGCAGCGCGCTGATCAGCGCGGTGTAGATCCACATGAACGCGAGCGCGCCGCGCACCGCCCACGCGACCGCGGGGCTGATGCGCACCCGCAAATCGAGCATCGGCTCGGGGCGCGTCACCGCCAGGCCGTGGGCGAGCGTGCTGGGCGCCCGCGCGAGCAGTGACGGCAGCGCGTTGACCGCGGTCACGCTGCCGCGCTCGAGCATGCGCAGCGTGTCGCGGCTGAAGACCTTTTGCGGCAAGGCCTCGGCGGCGAGCGCGCCGAGCTTCATCAGCGCCATCGGCAAGGGCAGCCAGACGGCATCGCCCAGGCCTTGCGCGTGGCGGTAGGCGGCGAGCATCTCGCGGTAGCTGAGCATCGCGGGGCCGGCGATCTCGTACGTGCCTTTCACGCGCTCGGGCTGCTCGATCAAGCGCACCATCGCCTCGGCGAGTTCGAACACATGGAGCGGTTGCACCGGCTGCGTGCCCCACCCCGGCAGGCTGATGACGGGCAGGCTGGCCAGCGTCGCGAACAAGCGCGCGCTCTGGCTGCGCGGGCCGTAGACGAGCGACGGGCGCAGCACGGCTGCGTCGATGGGCAGCGCCGCGAGCGCGTCGTCGGCGCGCAGCTTGCTGTGCAGGTACGGCGTCGCGAGGCTTTGCGCGTCGTGGTTCACGCCAAGCGCCGAGACCTGCAGCACGCGCGTCACGCCGGCCGCGGCCGCGCCACGGAACAGCTCGATCGGCCCGAGCGCATGCACGCGCTCGAAGCTCTGGCCGCGCGCCGGGATCAAGATGCCGACGCAATTCACGACCGCCTCGATGCGCTGCGTCGTCAGCCGCTGCGCCCACGCAGCCGGCTCGACCGGCAGCATGAAGTCGACGTGCATCGTGTGCGGCCCATCGGCGTGGCCGCGCGCACCGGCGACCACCTGATGGCCACGTGCACGCAGCGCGTTCGCGACGGCACTGCCCACGCAACCGGTGGCACCGCAGACGAGGACTCTCATGATGTGCTCCTGGGATCGGTATCCGTGGGTCGATTGACGTGGCATGCACCTGCGCTGCAGTCGTGCATCGCATCGAGCACGCGCCGCGCACGGTACGCGCGGACCGCGTCGATCAGCGGCGCAGCAGCCGCCGAGATGCGCCGCCGATGCCGCGCGAACACGCGATAGGCGGCATCGAACGCCGGCTCCAGCAGCACCCAGCCCGTCGGCCGCATGAGCCAGCCGAGGCCGGCTGCGGCATAGGCCAGGCGCAGCACCTCGACACCTTTGATCACCGAGCCGTCGGGCCGGATGGCGTGGATCTCCGCATCGACGGCCTCGAAGCTCAGCCCGAAGCGGGCAGCATCGAAACCCGGCTGCGAGATGTCGACGAACAGCAGGCGCCCGTCCCGGCAACGCTCGCGCAGGTGATCCATCTCGAGCGAACACACCGGGCATTGCGCGTCGTAGAGCAGCGTCAGCGGGTAGGTGGCGGTCATCTTGTTCATCCAATGATTTCTGTAGAGAAAGAAACGATGGCGCAAAAAATTTTCAACTTGTCGTCAGCAACTTCTTGATCCGGGCACCGAGCTTGAGCACCTTGGTCAGCGTCGCGGTATCGAGCTTGAGCATCTCGTCGCTCCAGACGGTGAGCGTCTCCAGCAGTTCCAGCGTCTCGCGCATGCGCAGCCGGGCTTCGGCCGGGTCCTTGGTGATCGACGGTTCGGCGAGCAGGCCGCGCAGCACCTCGATGGTCGGCGCGATCTCGCGGCGCTGGCGTTCGCGCACGATCGTGCGCAGCAGCTCCCAGACCTGCGTCGAACTCTCGAAGTGATCGCGCCGGTCGCCGGCCAGGTGCACGAGCTTGATCAGGTTCCAGCTCTGCAGCTCGCGGATGCTGTTGCTGACATTGGACCGCGCGACCACCAGCGTGTCGGCGATCTCCTCGGCATGCATCGGCCGGCCGGTGATGTAGAGCAGCGCATGGATCTGCGCCACCGTGCGGTTCACGCCCCAGCGGGCGCCCATCTCGCCCCAGTGCAGGACGAAGCGCGAGAGGTTAGCTGAGAGGTCCATGGCGCCATCGTGAACTCGTCTATAATTTCTGTCAATACAGAAATTGAGAAATACTCACGGTGGCCACGGCGGCCGGCGCACTCAGCCGCGTTTGCTCAATGCCAGCGACTCGGCGAGGATCAGCGCGGCCTCGAGCGTGAACGCGCCGGCGCGCAGGCGGTCTTGAAGCGCGTCGATGCCGAGGCGCTCGAACGCGGCCACTTCGCCGTCCTGGTTCAGCGGCGCGGCGCCTGCGGGGACCACTGCCTCGAACACATGGATGTGCTCGATCATGTAGCCGTTGCTCACGGGCCGGCGCACGGTCAGGCGCCGGCGCGGCGTCAGCTCGCGCAGCTGCTCGACGTGCAGGCCGGCCTCTTCCCAGGTCTCGCGCGCCAGCGTGACGTCGAGCGTCTCGTCGGCCGACATCAGCCCGCCCATCAGCGTGTCCCACTGGCCCGGGTCGGTGGACTTGTCGAGGGCGCGCTGCTGCACCCACACGCCGCCCTGCTCGGCCCAGCCGACGAGGTGCACCGCATGCGTCGCGATGCCCAGCGGCCGCACCGCGGCGCGCTCGATCACCGCGACCGATGCGCCGGACACATCGTTCACGCTCAGCAGCTCGTCGCGCCACGCCGAGGCCAGGCCTTGCACGCGAAGCCACTCGGCGATGCTTGCGAACGCAGCATTCGGCGCCGCACCCGCGACGCACCACCCGGCCGGCGTCGCCTCGATCGGCAGGCCGGCCGCGGCCATGCGGGTGGCCAGCAATGGTTCGACGGACCCGATCGCGGACTCGCCCGATTCGATGTGCAGCGGGTCGCGCGCCACGGCCGGCGCCTGGTCGGCGCGGGTTTGCAGCTCTTGCAGCCAGGCCGTCATCATCGTCAGGTGCCCGGGTTCAACATGGCCAGCAAGCCGCCTTCGTCGAGCACCGTCACGCCGAGCTCGCGCGCCTTGTCGAGCTTGCTGCCGGCCTCGTCGCCGGCGACGACGAAGTGCGTCTTCTTCGACACCGAGCCGCTGACCTTGCCGCCGGCCGCTTCGATCATGTCCTTGGCCTCGTCGCGCGACAGCGTCGGCAGCGTGCCGGTCAGCACGAAGGTCTGGCCGAGCAGCGGCTTCGGCGTGGTGTCGGCGGTGCCATCGTTTTCGACCCAGGTGATGCCGCAGGCGCGCAGCTGTTCGACGACCTCGCGGTTGTGCGGCTGCGCGAAGAAGGTGTGGATGCTTTGCGCGACGATCGGCCCGACGTCGTTGACCTCGAGCAGCTGCGCTTCGCTCGCACCGAGCACGCGGTCGAGCTGGCCGAAGTGCTTGGCCAGGTCCTTCGCGGTCGTCTCGCCGACATGGCGGATGCCGAGCGCATACAGAAAGCGCGCGAGCGTCGTCTGCTTGCTCTTCTCGAGCCCGTCGACCAGGTTCTGCGCACTCTTCTCGGCCATGCGTTCGAGCGCCGACAGCTTAGCGATGCCGAGCTTGTACAGGTCGGGCAGCGTGCGCACGATGCCGGCATCGACGAGCTGATCGACCAGCTTGTCGCCCAGGCCTTCGACATCCATCGCGCGCCGGCCGGCGAAGTGCAGGATCGCCTGCTTGCGCTGCGCCGCGCAGAACAGGCCGCCCGAGCAGCGCCAGTCGACCTCGCCTTCTTCTCGCGTGATCTCGCTGCCGCAGACCGGGCATTTACCGCCGAGCTTCTTGTACAGATCGAAGGGCTGCGAATCTGCCGGGCGCTTGTCGGCGACCATGCCGACGACCTCGGGGATGACGTCGCCGGCGCGGCGCACGATCACGGTGTCGCCGATGCGCACGTCCTTGCGGTCGATCTCGTCCTGGTTGTGCAAGGTCGCGTTGCTGACCGTCGTGCCGCCGACGAACACCGGCACGAGCTTGGCCACCGGCGTGAGCTTGCCGGTGCGGCCGACCTGCACGTCGATGTCCTGCAGCACGGTCATCTGCTCTTGCGCCGGGTACTTGTGCGCCACCGCCCAGCGCGGCTCGCGCGACTTGAAGCCTAGCGTCGTCTGCAGCGCCCAATCGTCGACCTTGTAGACCACGCCGTCGATGTCGAACGGCAGCGTGTCGCGCCGCGCTGCGATCTCGCGGTGATAGCCGATCAGGCCTTCGGCGCCGGCGACCACGGTGCTGTCGGGGCTGACCGGCACGCCCATCTTCTTCAGCGCCGCGAGCATCGCGCTCTGCGTGCCCGGCACCTGCCAGCCCACCACCTCGCCGAGGCCGTAGGCGAAGAAGCTCAGCGGCCGCTTCGCCGCCTTGCCGGCGTCGAGCTGGCGCACCACGCCGGCGGCGGCGTTGCGCGGGTTCACGAAGGTCTTCTCATTCTTCGCACCCGCGGCGATCAAGGCGCGCTGGCGCTCGTTCAGCGCGTCGAAATCGTCGCGGCGCATGAAGACCTCGCCGCGCACCTCGACGACGGGCGCGTCGACGCCGCGCAGCCGCTTCGGCACCGTGGCGATCATGCGCACGGTGTGCGTCACGTCCTCGCCGGTCTCGCCGTCGCCGCGCGTCGCGGCCTGCACGAGCTCGCCGCGCTCGTAGCGCAGATTGATCGCCAGGCCATCGAACTTCAGCTCGGCGTTGTAGGCGATCGGCGGCGCGTCGTCGGCGAGCGCCAGCGCCTTGCGCACGCGCGCATCGAACTTCTCGGCGCCGGCCGGTGTGGTGTCGGTCTCGGTGTGGATCGACAGCATGGGCACGCGGTGCCGCACCGGTGTCAGGCCGTCGAGCACTGCGCCGATGACGCGCTGCGTCGGCGAATCGGGTGTCAGCAGCTCGGGGTGCGCGGCCTCGATCGCCTGCAGCGCCTGGAACAGCCGGTCGTACTCGGCATCGGGGATCTGCGGGTCGTCGAGCACGTAGTAGCGGTGCGCGTGGTGCTCCAGCTGTTCGCGCAACTCGGCGGCGCGCTTGGCCGCGCGTTTGGAATCTTCGGGTTCGGACATGCTCCGAAGTCTAGACGCCTGTGTCAGGCTGCCGGCAGCAGCGCGTCGAGTTGTGCCTGCGAGATGATGGTCTTCTTGAACCGGTTCGCGGCATCGAAGATCGCGTAGGCCTCGTCGCAGTATTTGTTCAGCCAGTCCCAGCTCATCTGCTGCTTGCGGCCCCAGGTCACGCACACCGGGCCGAGCTTGGTGTAGCCGGGCACGAAGACGTAGTGCCCGCCCCACGAGCCGGGCTTGGCGTCGGCGCCGGTCGTCACCGACCAGGGCTGGCCGGTCTGGATCTGTGCCTGCGCCGCTTTCGGCAGCTGCACGCCGAGGCCGATGCCCACATCCGAGAAGATCGCCTGTTTGACCTGCGTGTGGTTCTTGAAGTCGATCGACGCATACGCGCGGATCTTGTAGTTCTTGGTGCCGACCTTCCAGCCCTTGGCCTGCCAGAGCTTGAGCGAGTCGAGCACGACCAGGCCATTGTCGGCGCCGCCGGTCTGCTTGAAGTATTCCTTGGTGACGTCGGCGTCCTTGATCATCAGCACCGAGCCTTGCTCGATGTCCTCGAAGCGCAGCGTCTGGTGCGCGCGGCCGGCGATCACGCAGTCGCCGAGCGCGTCGTTGCCGAACATCGGCGTCGGGATGCCGAGGTGCGCTGTGTCGAAGTCGTACTTGGTCGGCAGCGCCTTGGCTGCGCGCAGCAGCTGCACGAACGCGACGGTGTCCTTGTCGCGCACCGCAGCGGCCTTGCCGAGCTTGAAGAGCGGGTGCGCTTGAATCCCTTTGGTCGCGGCCATGTGAGTCTCCCTGTGCGTTGCGGTGCCCGCGAGGGTACGGCGCTACAGGCGCCAACGTCTATCGCACGAGTTAGGGAGTGGCTGCCGCGATCAACCGCGTTCAGCTGAACAGGCGTCGCGCCGCCGCCGAGCCCGCCGCCAGATCGCGGCCCTCGAGTGCGGCGTAGAGCTGGCCGAGCTCGTTGCCGATGGCCGCGAAGCCTTCGGTGCTCAGCGGCCGGCCGTGATCGTCGACGATGCTCGCGTCCATGCCCGTGGCCAGCGCCTGCGCGCTCATCCGCCAGGACGCGAAGGGCTGCGCCTTGGCTTCGGTCTGCGGCACATCGAAGCTCAGGGTCACGTCGCGCACCGCGGACAGGTTCGGGTCGTCGGCGAGCGCCGCTTGCGAATCAAACGTCAGCGTCAGCACCGGCGGTGCGCCCTCTTCGCTCGACGGCAGCACCAACCGCCCCGGCACCACGCCGGGCACGAAGCCATGGCGGCCGGCGTGCTGCTGGATGTAGCCCACGCTCCACGCGGCCGCGCGCGCCTTCAGCCGGACCGCGAGCTGCGCATCATGCTGGCTCGCAAAGTTGTCGAGCTCGCGCGCCGCGGCCACCGCTTCGAGCATGTCGGGGAACTGCGCGAACGCGCCGATGCCTTCGGCGAAGGCCTGGATCTTCTGCACGAACTCGGAGTACTCGATCTCGTTGAGCGCGCCGGTGCGGTTGGCCAGTTGCACGCCGGCCTGGAACTCGCCATAGCGCTGGCTCGCGACCGGGAACTCCCATTCCCCGGTCTCGCTGTTGAGACCCTCGACCATGAACGGCTTGCCGCCGGCACGCCGCGTCGTCGGCATGTGCGTGATCGCGAACGAGCCGCCGACCGGTGCCTCGACGCTGAGCGTGGCGATCGAGTCGATCAGCGCATCGAGCCGCTGCACGATGCGCCGGTTGGCGCGGCGCTCGGGCACCGGCTCGGGCAGCTCGGCCGGGCTCTCGGCATCGGCGTCGCCGCCCGGCATCGCGTCCATCACCGGCTCGCGCGGCTCGTTGGTCTCGGGCTGCATCACGGCGCGTTTCGGGCCCGCCTTGCGCGCCTGCCACGCGCCCTGCGCGACGATGCCGGCGAGCACGACGCCGCCCAGCGAGGCCAAGGCGATCGTCAAGGTGCTCATCAAAGGTCCTGTCGCATCGTCGTCATCGTCATCAGGCGGCTTCGGCAAGCGAGACGGCAGCGTCCATGTCGACGGTCACGATGCGCGACACGCCCTGCTCCTGCATCGTCACGCCGATCAACTGCTCGGCCATTTCCATCGCGATCTTGTTGTGGCTGATGAACAAGAACTGCGTGCCCTGCGCCATCGCCTTCACGAGCTTGGCGTAGCGCTCGGTGTTGGCATCGTCGAGCGGCGCGTCGACCTCGTCGAGCAAACAGAACGGCGCCGGGTTGAGCTGGAAGATCGCGAACACGAGCGCGATCGCGGTCAGTGCCTTCTCGCCGCCCGACAGCAGGTGGATGGTGCTGTTCTTCTTGCCCGGCGGCTGCGCCATCACCTGCACGCCGGCATCCAATATCTCATCGCCGGTCATCACCAGCTTGGCGTTGCCGCCGCCGAACAGCTCGGGGAACATGCGGCCGAAGTGGCTGTTGACCTGATCGAAGGTGCTCGCGAGCAGGTCGCGGGTCTCGAGGTCGATCTTGTGGATCGCGTCTTCGAGCGTCGTCATCGCCTCGATCAGGTCGGCGTTCTGCGCATCGAGGAAGGTCTTGCGCTCGCGCGATGCCGTGAGCTCGTCGAGCGCGGCCAGGTTGACGGCGCCGAGCGCGTTGATCTCGCGGTTGATGCGGTCGATCTCGCTCTGCAGCCCGGTCAGCTTGACGTTGTTCTGCTCGATACCGGCAGCGAGCGCTTCGAAGTCGACCGCCGCGGCGACGAGCTGGTCGAGGTACTGCGCACCGCCGAGCTGCGCGGCCTGTTCCTCGAGCTGCAGCTTGGTGATGCGGTCGCGCAGCGGCTGCAGGCTTTGCTCGTGCTGCAGGCGCTGCTCGTCGGCACGGCGCAGGCGCTGCGTGAGGTCGTCGTACTCGCTGCGCTTGGCGCCGAGCGCGGCCTCGCGCTCGAGGCGCAGCGCCAGCGCGGTTTGCAGCCCGGCTTGCGCAGCGGCGTCGGTCAATCGGTCGAGTTCTTCCTGGGCCTGTGCCAGCGATTGTTCCTGGCCGGCGAGCTGCTGGACCGCGGTCTCGATGCCGCGATGCAGTTCGCCGCGCCGCGCTGCCAGCGCGCGCGACGCAAACTGCGCCTCTTGAGCTTGGCGCTCGAGCGCGCTGAGCTGCGCGCGCGCATCGGCGAGCTTGCGTTCCGCGGCGATGACGGCGTCGTCGAGTTCGGCGTGGCGCTCTTGCGTGGTGGCGAGCTGCATGTCGAGTTCTTCGAAGCGCGCTTCGCCGGTGGCGTTGCGCTCGGCGAGTTCTTCGAGTTGCGCATCGAGCTCGGCGAGCTCTTCATCGAGCTGCGCGCGGCGCGTGCTCGTCGCCTCGGCCTGCTGCGACAGGCGCAGCCATTCGACCTGCAGCTGGTGCGCGCGCGTCTGCGTCTCGCCCGCCTCGCGGCGCGCCACAACGAGCCGTTGCGAGGCCTCGCTGTACGCCGCCTCGGCGCGGATCAGCGCGCTGCGCGACTCCTCGGCGATCAGCACCTGCGCGCGCAGCTGGCGCTCGAGGTTCTCGATCTCTTGTGCACGCGCCAGCATGCCGGCCTGCTCGGAATCGGGCGCGTAAAAGCTCACGCCGAACTGGCTCACCGCGTGGCCGTCGCGCGTCATGATGACTTCGCCATGCGTGAGCTTGCTGCGCGCGGCGAGCGCCTCGTCGATGTCGGCCGCGGTGTAGACGCCTTCGAGCCAGTCGTTCAGCAAGGCCTTCATGCCGGCATCGTTCAGGCGCAGCAGCTCGGACAGCCGCGACAGCGTCTGGTGCGTGTTGCTGATCGCGGCCTGCGGTGGCGTGTAGAACGCGAGCCGCGCGGGCGGCGCGTCGCTGGCGAAGGCGCGCACGGTCTCGAGGCGGCCGACCTCGAGCGCACCCATGCGCTCGCGCAGTGCGGCCTCGAGCGCCGGCTCCCAGCCGGCCTCGATGTGGATCTTGGTCCACAGGCCCTTGATGCCTTCGAGGCCATGCTTGGCCAGCCAGGGCTTGAGCTTGCCTTCGGTCTGCACCTTCTCTTGCAGCGCGCGCAGCGCATCGAGGCGCGCGCTGAGGTCGGCCTGCTTGCCGCCCTCGGCGTTGACCGCGTCTTGCTTCACACGGCGCGCGTCGTCGAGCGCCGGCACCTGTTCGCCGAGCTCGTGCAGGCGCGCGTCGGCGATGCCTTGCGCTTCTTCGGCGGTGTCGCATTGGCGCTTCAGCTCGGCGAGGCGATCGGCGTCCGGCGCGGCGAGCTGGCTCTTCTCGGCGGTCAGCTTGTCGCGGCGCGCGTTGAACTGGCGACGCTGGTCCTCGAGGTTGCGGCTCTCGGCCGCGAGCACCTGGATCTGCTGCTGCACCGCGCTGACCTTGGTGCGCTGCTCGTTGCTGAGGTTCTGCGCGGCGCGCACCGCGTCTTCGAAATTCGGCAGGTTGCCGGCGTTCTCTTCGGCTTGCGCGGCGAGCAGTTCGCTTTGTTCGTCGGCCGCGGCGATCTGCTCGGCGATCTGCTCGAGTTCGGTCTGGGCTTCTGCCTGACGTTCGCCCCACTGCTCGCTTTGCAGCTTCAACTCGATGAGCCGCTGCTCGACCCGCGCCCGGCCTTCGACCACATAGCGAATGCGCTCTTCGAGTCGGCTCACCTCGAGCGCGGCTTCGGCCAGCAAGCCCTGGTGCGTGTGCAGCTCGTCGCTGGCCGCGTAGTGCGCCTGGCGGATCGTCTCGAGCTCGGCCTCGCCGTGGCGCAGCTCCGCGGTGCGTGCCTCGAGCGCGTTGACGGCTTCGGCCACGGCCTTCTTGACGCGCGCTTCCTCGCTCGCGGCGTCGCGGTGCTTCAGGAACCAGAGCTGGTGCAGCTTCAGCTCGCCCGAGGTCTGCAGTGCGCGGTATTGCGACGCGACCTCGGCCTGCTTCTCGAGCTTGTCGAGGTTGCTGTTGAGCTCGCGCAGGATGTCTTCGACGCGAGTCAGGTTCTCGCGCGTGTCCTTCAACCGGTTCTCGGTCTCGCGGCGGCGCTCCTTGTACTTCGAGACGCCGGCGGCTTCTTCGAGGAACAGGCGCAGCTCTTCGGGCTTGCTCTCGATGATGCGGCTGATCGTGCCCTGGCCGATGATCGCGTAGGCGCGCGGGCCGAGGCCGGTGCCTAGGAACACGTCCTGCACGTCGCGGCGGCGCACCGGCTGGTTGTTGATGTAGTAGCTGCTGGTGCCGTCGCGCGTCAGCACGCGCTTCACGGCGATCTCGGCGAAGCGGTTCCATTGCCCGCCGGCGCGGCCGTCTTCGTTGCTGAACACGAGCTCGACGCTGGAGCGCGAGGCCGGCTTGCGCAGGCCCGAGCCGTTGAAGATCACGTCCTGCATCGACTCGCCGCGCAGCTCGCTGGCCTTGCTCTCGCCCAGCACCCAGCGCACCGCGTCCATGATGTTGGACTTGCCGCAGCCGTTGGGCCCGACCACGCCGACGAGCTGGCCCGGCAACTGGAAGTTGGTGGGCTCGGCGAAGGACTTGAAACCGGAGAGCTTGATCGAGTTCAGGCGCATTGACGGACCACAGGCTGGCGCCTAAGTGCTTGATTTGTTTGATGAAAACCCGCGAGTGGCGGGCTTCGGAGCAGCGCGGATGATACCATCGCGCCCTCTTCCAAAGTTCTCCAAACGTGACCACGATGGCCAAGTCTTCCGCCACCTCCCGCCCCGTTCCTGCCACGCCGCCGAGCGCGCCGAGCAAGGACCTGCAGGTGTTCGCCAACCCGGCGCCGAAACGCGACTACGCGATCCAGTTTCAGATCCCCGAGTTCACCTGCAACTGCCCGCTGACCGGCCAGCCCGACTTCGCGCACTTCACGATCGACATGGTCGCCGACAAGCTCTGCGTCGAACTGAAGAGCCTGAAGATGTACATGTGGAGCTACCGCAACGAAGGCGCGTTCCACGAGAAGGTCACGAACGACATCGTCGACGACATCGTCAAGGCGACGAACCCGCGCTTCGTGCGCCTCACCGCGAAGTGGTACGTGCGCGGCGGCATCTACACCAACGTGGTGGCCGAATACCGCAAGAAGGGCTGGAAGCCGCAGCCCGTCGTCGAGATGCCGGCGTTCGAGCCGATGACCGGCTTGCTGTAGATCGGCGGTACGCGTGTTCTAGGAACGTTTGACGAGCTTGGCCGCAACGATGGCCGGCCGGTCGGTCGCATCGTCTTCGTCGAAGCGCGCGTTCATCCGCAGCTGCCCGTAGATGTCGTGCTGGTCGCCGATCTCGTAGGTCCGCAGGCCCTCGATCTCGAAGGCATCGGCGAAGACCGACGCCACGTCCTTGATGACGATGGGCTCGCAGGCCGTGGCGGGGTGATTGATTTCGGTGATCAGCAGGAACAGGCCGGCCGGCTTCAGCACCCGCTTGATCTCGGCCGTGGTCAGGTCGAGGTCGCCCACGTGATCCAGCGAATTGAACGAGCAGACGACGTCGAAATGGCCGTCGGGGAACGGGATGTGCTCCGAGGGCGCGTCGACGTAGCGCATCTGGTGCCGGCTCGCGCCCATCTTGAGGTACTCGGTCGCCAGCGGGTCCAGGCCGACGCGTTCGCTCGCCTCGGTGGCCCACTCCAGGCTGCCTCTTGGCCCGCAGCCGATGTCGAGAATCTTCTTGCCCTGGTAGAAGCTCAGGTCCAGGCCGAAGAACTCGGTGTAGAAGAACTGATAGTGCTCGTTGTGCAGCACGCTTTCGGCGGCAACGCGGCCATTCCAGTATGAAAGCTCGTGCGCCTCTTTGTAGCGGGTCGGGAACACCTTGGCATAGACACTGTCCGCCACACGCCCCAGCGATTCTCGGATCACTGACATCACGCGTCTCCTCTCGAGTTGGCGCAGTGGATCTGTCAGCGGCAAAGAGCCGGCCACTGCCGCTCGGCTGTTCGCTCGGAAGGACGGGATCCGCGGCATTGTCTGCGCCGCATCTGCGCTTGAGAAGCAGCGATTTGTACCCGTCTGCAACTGCCGCGCGCGCCTTTACCCTCAGACCGCGACGCCCTGCGCATCGACCTCGTGCGTGATCACGTCGAAGCGCGTCAGCGTGTTCTGGCCGAACGCCATCGTGATCGGCACGTCGCCCGCGTCGCGGCCGCGTGCCATCACGATGCGGCCGATGCGCGGCCGGTTGTGCCGCGCGTCGAAGGTGTACCAGCGGTCGCCGAGGAAGACCTCGAACCACGCGCTGAAGTCCATCGGGCTGCGCACTGCCGGCACGCCGATGTCGCCGAGGTAGCCGGTCGCGTAGCGCGCCGGGATGTTCATGCAGCGGCACAGCGTGATCGCCAGGTGCGTGTAGTCGCGGCAGACGCCGACGCGCTCGCGAAAGCCGTCGACGGCGGTGCGCGTGGCGCGCGCGGCGCTGTAGTCGAAGTGGATGTGCTGGTGCACGAAATCGCAGATCGCCTGCACGCGCGCACGGCCCTTCGGCGTCTGGCCGAACTGGTTCCACGCGAACTGGAGCAGCTCGCTGTCGACCTCGCAATAGCGGCTGGGCAGCAGGAATTGCAGCGTCGCGGTCGGCAGCTCGGTCGGGTCGTGCTGGTAGGCAGCCCAGTCGACCTCGTCCAGCAGGCCCGAGTCGCGGATCACCGATTCGCTGCGGAACCGCACCTGGTTCACGCCGACCGGCGCATTGATCCGCAGGCACTGATTGCCGAAGCCGTCCATGTATTCCTCGACCGGCAAGGCGGGCCAGGTGTCGATGAACTCCGGCGCCAGCAGGTCGTCGCGCCGCGACGGGTGCACGCGCAGCAGGCACAGCAGCGCCATCGGCGAGGCGATGGTCAGTTCGATGTCGTAACCGATCTTGATGAGCATGGGCTTGTCCGCAGTGAAGGATGAGGACCGGCGCAGCGACGACCGGAGGGGCTGGCACCGTGTCCAGCACGCCAACGCGAGAGTACATGCACGATAGAGGCCATGCCCGCGTCCTGCCAGCGGCGGCCGACGCGCGCGCGGGCGGGCTGCGTTGTCTGTGTGGGCGTGCCGCTCCCCGATAATCGGCACATGAACCCCTTGCTCGCCAAGCTGCACCCCTACCCGTTCGAGCGCCTGCGCGCGCTGAACCAGCACATCACGCCGAACCCGGCGTTCAAGCACATCGGCCTGGGCATCGGCGAGCCCAAGCATGCGACGCCCGAGTTCATCAAGCAGACGCTCGCAGACAACCTGAAGGGCCTGGCGAGCTACCCGTCGACTGCCGGCGAGCCGGCGTTGCGCGAGGCGATGGTCGGCTGGCTCGCGCGGCGCTACGGCGTGCGCGTGGACCCGGCCACGCAGGTGCTGCCGGTCGGCGGCTCGCGCGAGGCATTGTTCGCGTTGGCGCAAACGGTGATCGACCCGACGCGTGCCGGCGCGACCGTCGTCTGCCCGAACCCGTTCTACCAAATCTACGAAGGCGCAGCGCTGCTCGCGGGTGCGCAGACCGCGTTCGTCAACAGCGACCCCGCGCGCAACTTCGCGGCCGATTGGGGCAGCATCGACGACGCAACCTGGGCCCGCACCCAGCTGCTCTACGTCTGCTCGCCCGGCAACCCGACCGGCGCGGTGATGCCGCTGACCGAATGGAAGCTTTTGTTCGAGCTGAGCGACCGCTTCGGCTTCGTGATCGCGTCGGACGAGTGCTACTCCGAGATCTACTTCCGCGACGAGGCGCCGCTCGGTTCGCTCGAAGCCGCCACCGCACTCGGCCGCAGCGACTACCGCAACCTGATCGCGTTCACGAGCCTGTCCAAGCGCTCCAACGTGCCCGGCATGCGCTCGGGTTTCGTCGCCGGCGACGCCGCGCTGATCAAGGCCTTTCTGCTCTACCGCACCTACCACGGCAGCGCGATGAACCCGGCGATCCAGCAGGCCAGCATCGCGGCCTGGAACGACGAGGCCCACGTCGTCGACAACCGCAACCAGTACCGCACCAAGTTCATGCAGGTCACGCCGGTGCTCGCCGAGGTGATGAAGGTCGCGCTGCCGGATGCCGGCTTCTACCTGTGGGCCGACGTGTCCCGCTCGGGGCTAGCCGACATCGCGTTCGCGCAGGGCTTGCTCGGTCAATACAATGTGGCGGTGCTGCCCGGCAGCCTGCTGGCCCGCGAGTCCCATGGCATCAACCCCGGCGCCGGCCGCATCCGCCTCGCACTGGTGGCCCCGGCCGGCGAATGCCTGGAAGCCGCACACCGAATCGAATCCTTCGTCCGAACCCTGTGAAGAACACCATGACCCCCATCAGCGAACTGCAATCCACCATCGAAATGGCCTGGGAAAGCCGCGCCTCGATCAACGCCGCGAACAGCCCGAAGATCTTCGAGGCCGTCGAGGCCGTGATCAGCGACCTCAACGGCGGCCGGCTGCGCGTCGCCGAGCGCCAAGGCGTCGGCCAGTGGACCGTGAACCAGTGGGTCAAGAAGGCGGTGCTGCTGAGCTTCCGCCTCAACGACAACAAGATCATGCACGCCGGCGACCTCGGCTTCTACGACAAGGTGCCGACCAAGTTCGCGCACCTGACCGAAGCCGAGATGCGCGAGACCGGCGTGCGCGTGGTGCCGCCGGCCGTCGCGCGGCGCGGCAGCTACATCGCGAAAGGCGCGATCCTGATGCCCTCGTTCGTGAACATCGGCGCCTATGTCGACGAGGGCACGATGGTCGACGCCTGGGCCACGGTGGGCTCGTGCGCCCAGATCGGCAAGGGCGTGCACCTGTCGGGCGGCGTCGGCATCGGCGGCGTGCTGGAGCCCTTGCAGGCCAACCCCACCATCATCGAAGACAACTGCTTCATCGGCGCGCGCTCCGAGGTCGTCGAGGGCGTGATCGTCGAAGAGAACTCGGTGCTGGGCATGGGCGTGTACCTCGGCCAGAGCACGCCCATCTATGATCGCGCGACGGGCGAGACGAGCTACGGCCGGGTGCCGAGCGGCTCGGTCGTCGTGAGCGGCAACCTGCCCAGAGGCGCTTACAGCCTGTACTGCGCCGTGATCGTGAAGCGGGTGGACGCGCAGACGCGCTCCAAGACCAGCATCAACGACCTGCTGCGCGACTGAGTCTCTTCAACCGAACGCCGAGAGGGATCCCCATGAGCGGTGGAAACATGGAACGCGTGCTGCGGCTGATGTCCGAGAAGGGCGCGTCCGACGTTTTCCTCTCGGCGAGCTCGCCGATCCTGATCAAGATCAACGGCCAGCTGCTGCAGCTCAGCGACCAGCCGCTGACCCACGCGCAGCCGCGCCAGCTGCTCGCCGAGCTGCTCACGCCGAGCCAGCTCGAGGAGCTCGACGACACCGGCGAGCTCAACATGGGCGTCGGCCTGCCGGGCATCGGCAGCTTCCGGCTGAGCGCGTTCAAGCAGCGCGGCTCGATCGCGGCGGTGTTCCGCTGCATCCCGTTCGTGATCCCGACGCTCGAGAGCCTGAACGTGCCGGGCACACTGAACACGATGGTGCTCGAGAAGCGCGGCCTGATCCTGATGGTCGGCGCGACCGGCGCCGGCAAGAGCACCACGCTCGCCGCGATGCTGGAGCAGCGCAACCAGCAGCTCGCCGGCCACATCCTGACGATCGAGGACCCGATCGAGTTCCTGTTCCACAACAAGAAGTCGGTGGTCAACCAGCGCGAGGTCGGGCGCGACACGCAGTCGCTGCAGATCGGCCTGAAGAACGCGCTGCGACAGGCGCCCGACTGCATCCTGATCGGCGAAATCCGCGACCGCGAAACCATGACCGCGGCGATCTCGTATGCGCTGTCGGGCCACCTCGTGCTGTCGACGCTGCACGCCAACAACAGCTACCACGCACTCGGCCGGATCCTGTCGTTCTACTCGCCAGAGGCGCGGCCGGCACTGCTCGCCGACTTGGCCGCCGGCCTGAAGGCGATCGTCTCGCAGCGCCTGTTGCGCGCGACCGCCGGCGGCCGCATCCCGGCCGTCGAGGTGATGTTCAACTCCAAGCTCGTGTCTGAACTGATCGAGAAAGGCGACTTCAACGCCGTCAAGGAGGCGATGGAAAAGTCGCTCTCCGAAGGTTCGCAGACCTTCGAGCAAGATCTGGCGCGCCTGATCAACACCGGCGTGATCACGCGCGACGAAGGCCTGCTCTACGCCGACTCCCCGACCAACCTGATGTGGCGGCTGCAGAACGACATGGCGCCGGCCGCACGCACCGCGCCCAAGCGCGATGAGTCTGACGACCAGGCCGTGTTCACCGAAGTCAGCATCGATGTCCGGCCCGAACCGGCGACGACCGCGGCCGCCAGCTTGCGACGATTCTGATCTGCCATGTCACGCACGCTGCAGCTCACCGAACAACTGATCTCGCGCCGCTCGGTCACGCCCGATGACGGCGGCTGCCAGGCGCTGCTCGCCGAGCGCCTCGGCGCGATCGGCTTCGCCTGCGAAACACTGGAGCACGGCCCGGCGCAGGCGCGCGTGAGCAACCTGTGGGCAGTGCGGCGCGGCCGCCAGGGCAGCGCCGGCAAGCTGCTCGTGTTTGCCGGCCACACCGATGTCGTGCCCACCGGGCCGCTGGCGCAATGGACCAGCGACCCGTTCGTGCCGACGCACCGCGAGGGCCAGCTCTACGGCCGCGGCGCGGCCGACATGAAGACCTCGATCGCGGCGATGGTCGTCGCAACCGAAGAGTTCGTCGCGGCCGCGCCCGATCACGCCGGCTCGGTCGCGTTCCTGCTGACCAGCGACGAAGAAGGTCCGGCCGTCGACGGCACCGTGAAGGTCTGCGAGGCACTGGCCGCGCGCGGCGAGCGGCTCGACTACTGCATCGTCGGCGAGCCGACCTCGGTCGACACGCTCGGCGACATGATCAAGAACGGCCGCCGCGGCACGCTGTCGGGCAAGCTGCGAGTGATCGGCGTGCAGGGCCACATCGCCTATCCGCACCTCGCGAAGAACCCGATCCACCTGGTCGCACCCGCGCTCGCCGAGCTCGTCGCGACGACCTGGGACCACGGCAACGCCTACTTCCCGCCGACGAGCTGGCAGGTGTCGAACATCCATGCCGGCACCGGCGCGGGCAACGTGATCCCGGGTGATGCGGTGATCGATTTCAACTTCCGCTTCTCGACCGAAGCCACGCCCGAATCGCTGAAGGCGCGCGTGCACGCGGTGCTCGACAAGCATGCGTTGAACTACGAACTCGCCTGGACGCTGGGCGGCGAACCGTTCCTGACGCCGGTCGGCGAACTGAGCGCGGCGCTGACTGACACGATCCGCGCGAACACCGGCCTGACGCCCGAGCTGTCGACCACCGGCGGCACCTCCGACGGCCGCTTCATCGCGAAGATCTGCCCGCAGGTGATCGAGTTCGGCCCGCTCAACGCGACCATCCACAAGATCGACGAACGCGTCGAGGTGGCCAGCCTCGAGCCCTTGAAGAACATCTACCGCGACACCTTGCATCGGCTGCTGACATGACGCTCATTGATTTGATCACCGCGCAGAGCGCCCGCCTCAAACAGGCGGGCGTTTCATTTGGCCACGGCACGACCAACGCTTTCGACGAAGCCGCGTGGCTGGTGCTGTGGGCGCTCGGCATGCCGATGGACGCGCTCGAAGCAAAGGCCAAGCAGGAGCTGCCGGCCGACCAGCAGGCCAAGGCCGAAGCGCTGGTCACGCAGCGCATCGAGTCACGCCAACCCGCCGCCTACCTGACGCGCGAAGCCTGGCTGCAGAACGTGCCGTTCTACGTCGACGAACGGACTATCGTGCCGCGCTCGTTCATCGCCGAGCTGCTCGCCGATGGCGAAGGCACCGGCACGCTCGACGCATGGCTCAGCGACACCACCCACGCGGTGCTCGACCTGTGCACCGGCAACGGCAGCCTCGCGGTGATCGCGGCGATGGCCTACCCTGAGATCGTCGTCGACGCGGCCGACATCTCGGACGACGCACTTGCGGTCGCGCGCATCAACATCGACAAGCACGCGATGGGCCAACGCATCACGCTGCTGCGCTCCGATCTGTTCAAGGCGGTGCGCGGGCCCTACGACCTGATCCTGTGCAACCCGCCCTACGTCAACACGCAGAGCATGAAGGACTTGCCGGCCGAGTACCAGGCCGAGCCCGCGCTCGCGCTGGCCGGCGGCGACGATGGCATGGACCTGGTCCGCACCATCCTGCGCGAGGCGCCCAAGCACATGACGGTCGACGCCGTGCTCGTGCTCGAGATCGGCCACGAGCGGGCACATTTCGAGCATGCGTTCCGCCGGCTCGAGGTCGCGTGGCTCGAAACCAGTGCTGGGGATGACCAAGTGCTGCTGGTAACGCGCGAGGCACTCGCCTCCTACCGCTGGAAATGAACTGAAGATCCCATGCTCGTCCTGAACAATGTCTCGCTGCGCCGCGGCGTCAAACTCGTGCTCGACCAAGCCAGCGTCGTGCTGCAGCCGGGCGAGAAGATCGGCCTCGTCGGCCGCAACGGCGCCGGCAAGTCCTCGCTGTTCTCGCTGCTGACGAAGCGGCTGCAATCCGACGCCGGCGATGTCGGCATGCCGC
>Ga0307509_10002038_pt1 | contig 33297 bp, 28 predicted proteins | sample 10_EM_MG_FD_202245 | JGI IMG/M metagenome (GOLD analysis project Ga0307509, IMG submission 202245) | Populus trichocarpa ectomycorrhiza microbial communities from riparian zone in the Pacific Northwest, United States - 10_EM | ecosystem: Host-associated > Plants > Roots > Unclassified | place...
AGATAATATACCCCAGACACGTAAGGAAACAATACATAGAAACGTACAGGTAGAGAGACCCAAACCCTTCAGCAGGCTCCCCAAAACAAAAGAAACGACGGCTGTTCTAAGGCCCTTTCGGGGCCCGAGGGAGAGGATTGATGATCGGCGACATGAGAAAACTCGGAACTTGAGGGCCCACCAAGACCATGTTATACGGTCGGGCAGGTCATTACATCGATCCAAGGCGTTGGACAATAGCCACGGAGGCAGTGCTATACCACGACTAGGCGTAACCGAGGAGGGGCCAACCGATCGGGAGGGTAGAGGGCGAGCGGAGCCACCGGGCAGAGGGGATGCCAGCCGACGATTAGCAGGTGGGTGCGAGCCGGAGGGTAGCAGTAGGGTGCCAGCCGACGATGAGCAGTAGGGTGCCAGCCAGGGAGCGGAATGTAGCAGTACGGTGCAAGCGGACAGAACCGGGAGGTGGATGGAGGAAGGATTGCGAACATGCTAGCCACAACCGACAAACGGGCCATAGCAAGGGCTTTTGGGCGACGACGAGGACGAGCGGGACCGTGATGTTACTAACCGAGGCTTTGCCCATCAGAGGTACAAGCCCAGCAAGGCGAGGCCTACTTCGACCGAGAGTCCGACACCGTAACGCCGACCGTGAACGAAGCGAGAAGCTTTCCGACCGTGCAAAATGCTAAGCGAGGTGCAAACCAAGTGCGGGGTAAGGGGGGGAACCGAACTTCATGAGCGGGCGTCAACGAAGAACAGAGACGAGAACCCCAAGGAGGCGAGGCCGAAAGGCCTCAGGAGAGGAGGGTAGATGGCTTAACGTCAACTCCTAGGCAGTAGCCATCGTGGGAGAAGAGAGGTGGGTGGGGGAGAGTGACGATGATTTCTCGTGGTGTTGAGATTTCAATCGCTGGAGGTGTTGTTGCAATGGTTCGTGCCTATCTCTTGTTCGGAAACAAGCTCCTTATATAGGCATCTTCTCACAACCCTAACCCTGGTGACTCATCACCTCATGTTACACAAACCTCTATGACTCATAATGAGTCATAGCGTGAAATCCATCAATGACTCATACGAGTCATTGCACAACATACCGTGAACCAATTAAAACCAATAAACAAAATCATGTGCTCAAATGAGTCACATGCGTGAAACCCATGACTCATAATATGAGTCATGTGCGAAAATCATTACATCATATGACATCACAATCGTGAGTCATGAAAACATTAACCAATCATAATAAAACAATGACTCGCAAGTGCGTAGTCATGTGAAACCTATGAGTCAAGTGACGTCATAGTGAAAAACCCAACATACCTTATGACTAATAACTATTAGTCATGTGAAATCTGCCTTGCTTAGTCACGATTTGTGACACCACGAGAGTCTCACTAAACTCATGACACAGAAGAATCTCAATGGAAGACAGCAGAGATGGCTAACGCACATCAGTCGATTCAATTTTAAAATAGAACACCAGCCAGGAGCGAAGAATTTCCTAGCAGACTACCTATTGAGAATCCATGAGGGAACCCCAGGGTCGTTAGATATAAGCCTCAAGGACCCCACTATCGATCATGACAGCCTTGAGCTACCAGACCCTACCCAACCCCTACAGATCAACACAAGCCACGCCTCATCTACCGATTTTGGCATAGAATCAGACAACGCCATGTATCACTCAGGTGAAGGTCAGACCTCTCCCACCCTTACCAGCAGCGACTCTATCAATCGTTGCCGCCCTGAATACCTCATCCACGAGATTACTAGCCATGCAGTAACTCGTTCCCAGAAACGTAAGGCCTCTGCCTCCTCGCCAGCTACATCCAGCGCACCTAGCAACGATAGCAGAATATCAATTGGAAACTCTTGGGGTGATAACAGAACTCTCCCAATCACTAGTGTAATAGAACGACGGCACTCAGAAATGAGCTGGATGTCATGTACTGATGATGGGTGTGAGATAAATAAGAATGAAAAAGAAGGTGCAGACTACTGGCCTAAGGACCCTAAGGCCCGGAAGCAGAGCAAGAAGACTAGAAGAAAAGAGCAGGATAGGACTTCAACATCAAATACAGCCCTTGAGGAGGGCCAGGCCTCGCTCCCCGATATCCCATACCTCTCAGAGAACCTCCCGCCTTTCCGCATGAACGATACCATCCTAGCTACCCCTCCCATGGCCTCGCCGGCTTTTAGTCCTCTATACAGCCAAGCAGGTTATGACTCCGATGAGGCTACCAATGCCAAGCAATTCCTAAGCACTCTACACTCCCGCCTTATGGGAATCCTCGCCCAGCGAGTCAGAGAAGCCCTGAGAACGACGCCCTCTATACCAGAGTCAAGCAAAAAGACAACAAATTGCACTATTTTATCCGCGATGGCCTTCTACTTGCCCAAAACACCAGCGGGTACGAAAACCTTTATATACCGGTAGGACCTCTTGAGAAGGGAGTATCCCTACGGGATTTCATCCTCAAGACTGTCCATCAAGGCCTCGGACATTTCTCAGCCTACAAATGCTACTCCTATGCGGCTTGCTTCTTCTGGTGGCCACAGATGCGCCAGGACTTTGTCCTATACTGTCGCTCATGCGATAAGTGCCAGATTAACAACGAGCCCACCACCCTACCCTATGGACGATCCCTTACCCTCCCTGAGCCTGACGAAGCCTACCAATCCCTAGCTATAGACTTCGCCGGCCCTTTCAACAAATCTGATGGCTATACATCTATCATGGTCATTATGGACCGCTTTACCTCCTACACACATCTCATCCCCCTCAAGGACGCGGCTACCTCTGAGAAGATATTTAAGAAACTAAACAGTACTATCTTCGATGTCCACGGCCTCCTGCTCAGCATTGTCCTTGACCAGGACTCTCGCTTTACCTCAAAGTTTTGGTCACAAATGATGAAGTCCCTTGGTATCCACGTCTGGATGGCGACCCAGTACCACCATCAAACAAATGGCCAGGTTGAGCGAAGGATTCGCACACTCAAACAGCTAATGAGGAACTTCGTTAACCCCAGACAGAACAACTGGTCCGGCGCCCTCCTGGCTATCGCAGCAGCCATTAACAGCGCCCCTCATGAATCCCTAGGCATTTCGCCATACCACGCCCTCTATGGACGCCCCTGAAAGATATTTAACCCTGTCCAGAGATCCGCCAGCAAGGTACCAGCTGTGGACGATATCTTAAATGCCCATGAAGCAACGAGAATGGAAGTAGACATGGCCAGATAGCATGCCACCTTCCGCCAGACTGCCCAACCAGACAAACGCCGCAAACCCCTAACGGAACCCTTCAAGAATGGGAGCAGAGTTCTTGTTAGAGGCCGTCCTTATACCTCCTCACCTGGACGATCCACGAAGCTAGAGCCACGCTGGTTCGGACCCTTCAAAGTCCTAGAACAGCTACCTTATACAGACAACTACAAACTACACCTCCTGCCCAGAATGGCCCGCCAGAAACCGTACTTCCACATTTCCTCCCTTAAGGAATACAGAGAGAACGACCCCAATAGATTCAAGTCCCGCAGAATGGACAAGCCAGCACCCATCCTAATCGCCAATGCTGAAGAATGGGAAGCAGGGCAGATACTCGACTACCGCCGCCAGAACAACAGGCACGAATTCCTGGTTCACTGGAAAGGCTATGAGCGAGCTGACGACTCCTGGGAACCTATCGAGAACCTCTACCACTCCCTGGAACTCATACAGGAATACTGGGAGGCTAACCACCCAGCAGAACCGACGCCCCAGATCACCTCCCACTACATTAAAGCTTCCTGGGAACCTATGGAAGTTTCCTCTACACCCTGCACCGCCAACGATTGACCAGATGACTTCTGGCAACCCTATAACGATGAGGAATATGATTCTAGCAGCTCTGAGCAGGACTATTTCCCCACAGATGACGACAGCCTCCTATGGCACACCGACGAGAGAGCTGAGGACAGCGAGGACTTTGGAATGATTGTTGATTTTTCAGAATAAGGGAATGTAACATGTGTACATGTTCCGGTAACGGTACACAGGAGCGGGCAATGCAGGATCTCCTATGTTTAGTTGATTTATATTTGGTTTATTTGATTTGATTTCAGCTCCGCCACTGTGTCTCAGTCAGAGAGGCTATGCTATCGTATGGCTATGTTTAGTTTGCTTTGCTGGAAGTATATATTCAGGATTCCGGGTATGGAATGGTCATGTAGCACTGGTGAAGGCTGAGTTTTGTTTCTTTCTTTGGTCTTGCAGGATTACAGGATTCCGGTATGTGCCCACCTACAGGTAATGCTCGTGATTGCAGGAAGGCTATAGCTCTTGGGTTTTGTATTGAAACCAGTCTCCTGGCTAGCAGGAGACAGCAGACTTCGACAGACCTTCAGTCTAAGAATACACTTGGTTGAACGGCAATCCCTGAGTCCCATTTGTCCTTCAACTATTATCTCTTACTTCCGGTCCCCTAAAGCCTCCCTTAGCACCAGCGCTAGCAGGCCTATCGCCGGTCCTATTGTATTTTCGTCAGACCGGAATAAACCTGTTACACCACCCCAGGCGGTCGAGCGATTAGCGATCATAAGCTAAACATGGGCTTCACACAAGTCCAGGCTCAAAAGAAAATGTACAGAGAGTGTCGGAACTGTGAGAAGGATCAGATGATAGCAAGGGGCTTTGCGCTAGCAGGGCGAACGGCCAAAGGTTTCCCTGACGCCGACTTCCTGCCAATAGACACAGGTATGAGGACCTTGCGTCCTGCCTGCGATCTCATCGTCTCCGCAGTGGCACCCAATGATATGCATCGTCTAGAGGATATCAACGAGGAAGTGGTGGAACTGGTTAAGACAGTTGCCGGAAGTTGAATGACACAAAGAACAAAGGCAAAATGGTAGTGCCACATCCCGCAAACCCCCCTGGGCAGGTCTTCGTGCCCTCATGATTACAACCGCCAGGGGCTGCAAATCAGTGGGGGGCTGCGACGACTATATGGAACCCAGGCCAACTTCCTCCAAATACTCCCCTAGCCCACATCCCCGCAGGTGGAGAACTCGGACAGGCTCCTCCGGGTGGGGCTGGTCCAAACGTACCGGGTGCACAAGTCAACGTTCCTGCTGCCGGACAACTCGGACAGCCTCCTCCGGGTGCGGCTGGTCCAAACATACTTGCAGCACAAGTCAACGTCCCTGCTGCCGGACAACTCGGTCAGGCTCCTCCGGGTGCGGCTGGTCCAAACGTACCGGCTGCACAGTTCAACGTCACTGCTGCTGGACAACTCGGTCAGGATCCTCCGGGTGGGGCTGGTCCAAATGTAACGGCTGCACAAGTCAACGTCCCTGCTGCCGGCCCACGTCCCTGCTGCCGGACAACTTGCACAGGCTTCTCTCGGTGCGGGTGGTCCAAACGTAGCGGCTGCACAAGTCACCGTCCCTGCTGCCGGACAACTCGGACAGGGTCCCCCGGGTGCGGCTGTGCCAAACGTCCCTGCTGCCAGACAACTTGGACAGGCTCCTCTGGGTGTGGCTGGTCCAAACGTCCCTGCTGCTGGACAACTTGGACAGGCTCCTCTGGGTGCGGCTGGTCAAAATGTACCGGCTGCACAGGTCAACGTCGCTGCTGCCGGACAACTCGCACAGGCTCCTCCGGGTTCGGCTCGTCCCCAGGTACTGGCTGCACAAGTCAACGTCCCTGCTGCCGGACAACTCGGACAGGGTCCCCCGGGTGCGGCTGTTCCAAACGTCCCTACTGCCGGACAACTCGGACAGGCTCCTCCGGGTGCGGCTGGTCCAACCGTCCCTGCTGCCCGACCACTCGGACAGGCTCCTCCGGGTGCAGCTGGTCCAACCGTCCCTGCTGCCGAACCGCTCGGACAGGCTCCTCCGGGTGCGGCTGGTCCAAACGTACCTGCTCCACAAGTCAACCTCCCTGCTGCCAGACAGCTTGGACTGGCTCCCCCTGGTGATGTTCCTGCGGCGGGTCCAGATGTACCTGTTCAACCTGGTAATGATCCTACGCACTCACAAATGGTACGTGATTCAAGTTCACCGGATAATGACCCTGCGCCGGCGCAAATGTTACCTGATCCACCGCATAATGGCCCCGCGGCAGTCCAAAACCAACTTGTTGCCCGTGGTTTTCCCCCGGCACCCAACCGTAGGCCGACAGGTTAGTCACTTCCTAAATCATCCTCCTGTTTCAGGTTTTTACTTACTGACTCATGAGATACAGATTGGAGGGCTCTACTTGGGCGTCCGCGCGCCGTGCATATCGTTTATGTCCTGCCGTCGCGACATGGTCTGGCACTATCCCAGTTTGAAAGGAATAAGGTAAATGTCGCCCTAAACTATAACTTACTCCATTGGCGTCCCCCTCATGTCAATGGTGGAGTGTTCACCGAGTTGGATTCCTATGACATCCGTGGAATGTCAGCTATGATTTACAGATCCGTACCTTACCACCAAATCCGCTACCTACTTGGCGCTACAGGCGAAGGGCGTAGAAGGTTACACAGGTCTCCTATGTGAGGGTTGGATTGCATGGATAATGTCTTGATCGACAGCGATGAAACCGTAAGAGCTTGGCTCCTTTCAAATCCCGTTCTCGACAAGCTGCTAAAGCTCATGGTGTACTGTTACCGTGATCGGGGTTCAGAGCGGCAAGACACCCCGGCGCTGAGGAGAGTCGACTATCTGAATCAAATGACGTCCGAAACTGGGCCCATCATCTGGCACAACATATAGGCCAGATGCATTCCTGAGAATTATTCGACGACAGACCTGGTGATCGGGAGGCTAGTCATACGGATGCCGCGTATGGGGATGATACCTCTCATTTTTCCGAGTGGTCCTCGTGCCTTTCAGACTTGCGCGCATGGAAGTGAGATCCTCTTTACAATATTGCCACGTCCGCCTGTAGGACAGGCTAAATGGCCGGCAAATCATATCCCCCTTCTTGCCAAATCGTCGTGCGAGCAGAATTGGCAGCTACCATTAACCGTCCTCCATCGCCCGGCGCAAGGCGAAGATGACGCCATGAACGGCATACAGTTCAATGATGATTATCACATGGAGGATACGCCCGACAAACGCCGTTTGAATAACCTTATGAAGGACTATCGGAGATCGGAGGAGACGCGGAAACGTCACCCTGGTTTCGACGCTGAGAGCACAGAGGACCCTAAGTCTAACAGAGTGCGTACGGGTGCTAGTCAGGAGAACCTGACAGGAGAACTGATGGATTCGATGGCGCGCCGACTATCGGCGATGTCTACCTAGATGAGCCGTGGATTAGTTGCCTGGACTGTCATTTCAAAGGGTCATTGATTGTTTCCTTTCCTCCTTTTTCGTTTGATCATTGTGTGTGTAGCTCAAAGCGATGTTTAGTCTCGTTCTTTCTAGATCGTGTTCCCGTCCCGTATACGTGCAGAATGTGATGTTCCGGTAAACAGTCGACGTTTGTGTGCCAAGACTTCTCCCATTGACGATGCGGCTCTTATCGCTGCTCAAACCCTTGTTTGATCGTCAGGGGGGGCATCATGCCGAGTGACGACACACCACATCGTACCTGATAGGGCTATCACAGAACAAACCTCACAGACAAAAACGCCTGGCGAAATTCCGAGAGTCCGACATGCCCACAGCGCCGCACATGTTGTTGTCTACGCGCAGTATAACCAGGCCACCTACCACCCATCCTTCCCCTCTACACCATCCGTCTAGCGTTCACTTCCACACATCTTCTCCCCTCGTCCGTATATCAAATGGCTCCATTGAGAAAAATGCATGCCTCGGAGGAAAGGTCAAAGTAAGGACTATCTCTTCATCAATTTAAGAGCGCATTACTTTAACCTTTCTGTTATTCCCAGACGCCAAACAATCCAGCCCCCAGGGGTTGACATGACCAGCGCAAACCGCCGAAAAAGCCATCCTCGTGCAGATGCAATTGCCGGTGAGGCGTCAAGGACGTAAGAAATCTTCTCTGTTTAGCATGATCACACATTCCAGAACGTCAAGATATGATCTAACTTTTTAACTTCAATAGTCGTTCATTGACGTCCGGTGCAAGACCACCCTTTGAGCCAGCCGTGGAGGATTCGAGGTGAGGGTCAACCATACTACGCATATGTCAGAAATTTGTAACCTAACCACAGCTGGAATCAGGGGGCGCTATTGGGAGATATCCTACGCTAAAAGCTGGTGTGGGTTCTTGAATGCTCGCGAGCCTACAGCTGCGTACAAGGGATGGCGCAAACAAGTCAAAGCATACATCACAGTGCTCGGGTGGAACCCTACGAGTCTGACAGGCACCCAAATGGACTTCGTACTCAGTTTCGCATGCTCCCTCACACCTATCAAAGGGCGAATTAAATTAACCAAAACAAACCAGCGCCCGGAAGACGTCGATGAAGTCGAACGTCAAATAAGAGTGTTGGTTAGGGACACAGCCACGAAGCTTCAGGCGAAGAAGGATCGTCTCCATGCGGAACGGGTAGAGGATCTAATAAATGCAGAAGTCTGTGATGTTTAGAGTAAGTTTTCGCCCACATTTCCATTATGCGATTCTACGACTAGTACTCACAGTTTTCCCAGTGGCCTAATACGTTTGGGCCGCTCTGTACTGCCAAAGGCCCATGAGGATCGACATGATTCGGCGAACAGGTACAACGAAAGCCGGGCACCCCTTCTTGCACTACCTCTCGTATGACGAAGACTCGGGCAGAGGGATTGCATGGGGAGTCTTAGCATCGCCGAACTTGCAATCCCTACTCAGCGTGCTCAAGCGACAACATGTGGAGGACCGCATCCAATATCCCCGATATCTCTTCGGGGCAACTGGGCAAGGAGCCAACGCGTTACGCCGGCGACTGGCGGACCCCCTCACCCTCTTGGAGCTCATATTTTTATATACAGACGATGACATCCGCGTGTGGCTGCTCGCTAACCCTGGCAAAGATCCTCCTGATCTGCTGGTGCTAGAGTCACGCCAGGATCAGGGAGAGGGCCGAGACCAAACCCCGGCGCCAGCCGCCGGTGGACATCCATTTTTCGATCGTAAGGCCTGGGACCGGTGGGGGCAGTAGGATGACATCGGAGCCGGGGATGACGACGATGACGACCAGAGTCTCAACCACGGCAGCGGCAGCCAAGAGGAAGAGAATGTCGATCACAGTCACCACGACGATGATTGGGTGCTGCCGGGACAGGTTCACACTCCTGATCGCCATGGTAGAGACATTATTCAAGGTGACGAAGTAAGTTTTCTTTTATTTTCATTCAACATCTTATCTAATCATATATCTAGGACGACGACGGGGACTGCAGTGAATCGGAGTGTAGGAACACCTGAGGGAGCGATTATTCTCCCGTCGGAGATCCACCAGGCAGACGTACCGGGGATTCAGACACCGGGATTCAGACACTGGGCCACCTGAGAAGGAGCGGGCTAGAGTTCTGTGGGCTATTGTTCAAAAGGATCCCTGGCTTGCAAAACTCTTGAAGACTCCCGAACAAGAGGCTGTGGCACCCCGACCAGGATCGGGAGCTGTGGCGTGCAGGACTAGAGAGCATTGTGACCCAGGGCGTGGGCAAGACGGCACTGTAGACACACCTGCTGCCGAATCAGAACCACCAGAAGATTGCGATATTAATCGGGCCAAGTCCCCCACCCCTGAGCCGGAGACGTTTACTCGAGCAGAGTCTACCCCCCCTCCTCCGACCCCTTCTCACTCAGCCACCACTTCTCCTGCGCCTACGCCGAGTGTTCCTCATGATACCACAAACCCCCACCCACCCCAGCAAATTGCAGCAGGGGGGTCTCGGGATACCCGTCCCCCAAAGCGACGAATACGACCCACGCGCCCAGCCCCGAACCACACAACAAACCCGAACCCCCAACGCACACTGCCCCCAGACGTGGGAGAGGCCGTCGAGGGCCTCACATAACATGAACTTGAACGTTCTTGCCACTTCCCGATTATTTTTTTCACGCCTCCCTAAAAATTCCAGATTACATCTACACGCTTCCAGGATGTCCCGTATTCTCTTACCTTTTCGTGTCAGCTACACACTTCCTACACGTCTCATATTCTTTACATTTTCGCGTTCCTATCCCCTGTATAATAGTCATCAATTCCTTGTACCCCCTTACTTTGGCGTCTGATATTCGCTACTTTATGTCGGGTTGGAACAACCCATTGCCAATTGGGCAAAGCAATGGGGAACTGTATGGAGGTCCTTGGAGGAAGTTTTCGCCTGGTTGTTCAGAGGTCATAGCTCACGATGCACGGACCGGAGAGCAACCACCACATAGAACCAACTCCCGGGGGTGGAAAACCTCGCTGCTCGCTACAACTCGCATTCTCGTCTCTAAGCTCGCTACAGCTCGCGTTTTTCGTTTTCCTATGGCCAACCAGCACGTGTTTTTTCCTCTCCCTCCTGCACCAATTTTTCATTTTCTCTCAGGATCACGGCTTTTGTTTCCCCGCAGACTTCAGTTTTAGTTTTGCCTCCGGCTCGCATTGGGAAATGACAATCTAGACACTAGTTACGATGGGCAAAACGAAGAGGGTATACTGCCGGGAGTGCACAGATTTGGGACCCATGTGAGATTGGAATGTTTATGATGACTCCTGAGGTGTATCATGCGCTGCAATAATAGCGGCAGCTAGGGATAATGGTAGAATGGCAAAGAATCTCTTTGGATATGGAATACCAGCATGAGAATCGAATCTGCACGGAAGAGCTGGACTACAGATGCGCGATAAATGAGATAGAATAGGCTTCACTACAACACTCAGAGGTCTACAGCTATGACGACCTGACTCTACACGAGAATCCATCATGTACACCACGTTCCGAAAGATACCACTTCGCAATAGAGACAGGACTCTATCTTCCACACAGCCTATAGCAAGGTGGAAGCCCAACCTAGCACTTCCTAAGCTCAAAAACGAAACACTCCGATATAGCGACTCCTACAGAAATCCCTGATTGCAGCTCCCCTTAGCCCTTCTTAGCAAGATACTGTTGAATTTCACTGGCGATCACTGCGCACCCATGTATACTTTGTTGTTATACCTTTCCTATCTTTCTTACTCTTGTCTATTAGTTCTTTTGTCAGTCATTATCAATCACGGAGGAGGGGCGAGTATACCTGGTTTGTATACTAGTTGGAGGATTTGCTGATATCTCCGGAAATGCTCGGGGAGCATGGCGATGAATTGGTCGGAAGGCAGTACGTGTTTGGAACGGAGAATGTCTCCGCAAGAACCACCGCGTAGTAAAGTTCTCTGTATTTAAACAGTCTGTTTGGCCGTCGGTAAATAGATAGGCAAGCACGAACGAATCCGCAGAATAGACAAACCTCTCCTCCATCGGTTCTTGGTACTTGTTCATCTGGCTCACCAATCTTTCTCCTATCAGGATCTCATAACAATAGGTTATGAGCCTGGACCGCGCGTGCTGATAGTCCAATAATCCTGCACACCTCCTACTCCCACGGTTCCTCCTCTGTCAGCTCCGAGTATACCATACCTGGCAAATCCAGCTACCGATAAACACACAATGTCAACTTCGACAGCTACGGAACGAGATGGTCCCACTGGATCTTCGACTACCTCGCTTACCCAGTCGATCGAAAGGCTCGATGGCTCGATGGCTTCCGGTAAGAGTAACTACCAAGCCTGGAAGTTTAGAGTGATACGAATCCTTAAGGAGAAAGGGTTAATCACCGCTATCGAGGCGGACCTTGATAAGAGTAACAGTAAGGCAATATCACGGGATAATGCTGCCTTCACAATCCTTACCCTGAATGTTAGAGACTCACAAATAACACATATTCAGGGGTGTAGTACAGCAAAGGAGGCATGGGAGGCATTACGGACAGTGCACCAAGGTATCGGGGCAAGTGGCCGCATGGTCATGATGCAACGAATGTGGGCGCTGGAGATGGTTGAAGGGGACGATATGGCGGATCACCTCAACAGGTTTCGGGAATTAGCCAACCAGGTTGATAGCTTGTCAGGAGATGGAAAAGGAATCAAAGGGAACGAACTGGTTACCTTACTAAGCCTTAGGCTCCCTGAATCCTATGAGCCCATCATCATGACGCTCCAGTCCCATACTGACGACCTCACATTTGATATGTTCGCGGGAAGGCTATTACAGGAGTCTGCAAGACGAGATGTTGCCTATGCGAGGCAACCGGAGCAAGGACAACATCATTCCTCTACCGCAGCATTTGCCGCCAAGTACCCACTACGTGGGAGAACGATCGGAGGACGATACGGGATGTGAAGAGGAGGAATGCGAATGGCCAGTACTTTTGGTCTTGGGCGATCCGATAGCGGGGGTAACACCGGACTTGCTAAACCAGCTGGAATGCCCAAAGGGAAGGGACGCTGCTTTTATTGTCAGAAAGATGGCCACTGGAAAAGAGATTGCCATAAAAGAAAGGCTGACGAGGCAAAGGAAGCAAGTGAACCTACAACAAGGGACCACAGAGGTCTGGCTTTTACGGTCACAGATCGTACCTTAGAGGTAACTGATCATGGACACTGGATAGTCGACTCCGGTGCCAGTCAGCATCTGTGTAGTAGTCACAAGGCCTTTACGAAAGGAACTTACCAGCAAATTATCACACGAGGGATAGAGATAGCCGACAGATCCAAAATTGAGGCTGTTGGCATGGGTGAGGTTGTGATTGGACAACTGCGATTGTCCAATGTACTGTTCGTTCCCCAGCTTGGAGGCAATCTGCTATCAGTTGCACGGATAATCGATAGTGGCTACAAGGTAGCATTCGCGTCAGAAAGATGCACGATATCACAGCAGGGTATATGCTTGAAGGGGGACCATGAGGGAAATCTGTACTACATACAGAACTGGCAACATAGTGAGACAGCCCATATTGGTCTTGCAACCAACAAATCACTCCCAGAAACGCTGGAAACGTGGCATCGAAGGCTCGGCCACAGGACTCTTGACGAAGCTACCGTTGGCTACCTGCTTCCCAGAGTTAGTGACTTCACAATCAAGAGAAAGGAAGGAAACATCGTCAGGGGAGACAGACAGATTTGTACTACCTGTGCGACAGGTCGACAGCATAAGGAAGGGTCAACCGGTACCGGAGAGAAGACTGCCCAGATTCTGCAAGTGGTGCACTCTGACATCTGTGGACCAATGCAAGTCAGCACGATAACGGGTGAGAAATACTTCATTACCTTGTTCGATGAGAAAAGCGGGCGAATAGCCGTTACACTTCTACAGCGAAAGGACCTGGTCCTGGAAGCATTTCAGGCCTATCAGGCACGGGCAGAGAATCAAGCCGGAAGAAGAATCAAAGCACTCAGAACCGACGGTGGAGGCGGGTATGCCAGCCAGCATTTCCAGCGATATCTGAAATCATCTGGAATAGTCCACCGCGTTAGCCCACCCTATACCCCAAGTCAGAACGGATTAGCGGAAAGAGCAAATAGGACCTTGATGGAAGGGGCCCGCTGTATGATAGAAGATTCCAAACTCAACAAAGAATTTTGGGGATATGCTGGCCCAACTGCCGCACACATACATAACCGGCTTCCGTCACGATCGCATGAGGATCGATCTCCCCTTCAGCACTGGACGGCAACAGTCCCAAGCATTGGGCATCTACGAGTATTCGGATCGGTAACCTACACGTTAGTGCCCGCACAAAAAAGCGAGCAGGCTTGACGCACGCAGTACGAAGTGCATTCTGGTTGGGTACGATGAGAACTCCGGTACCAAAGTTTACGGTGTTTACGATCCTACACTCAATAGAATTGTCAGCTCTAGGGATGTTATCATAGACGAGGAGGGGTGGATTGAGGAAAATCAAAATACCAGTTCAGCGCTGGATGAGATAGAGATTACCCTGCCAGATGTCAGCGAACATGACGAAACGGAGGTGAATGAGGCAAGACCAGTCGAACGCATTACGCCACCGCCTAGTGGTAGTGATGATTCAGACGCAGAGGGGTTTGGTGGGGAAACAATAGTGGTTAGACCACCAAACCTTGAGGCACAACCTAGCGAACAAGAGGTTAGCATTCCAACCCAGAGGCGTTCCCAAAGACAACCCAAACGAGGACAAAACTTTAACCGGGGACCTGTGCGCGCAATGCTCGCAAGTATGGAAGCGCCTCAAACTCTTAAAGAGGCTTTGGAAAGCGAAGGTAGCACACACTGGCGAGAAGTATGGGTCTCCGAAGTTGACTCCCTTGCCCGGAATAATACCTGGAGGCTGGAACCTCTCCCACCTGGCCGTCAGGCGATTGGCTGCCGATGGCTGTTCCAGAGGAAGGAAGATGGCCGCTATAAGGCCAGGCTAGTGGCCAAAGGTTACAGCCAGTGTGAAGGAGTTGACTTTATGGAAACCTTTGCCCCAGTAGCAAAGTTTAACTCCCTCCGGTCGCTACTCGCATTAGTTTGTGAAAACAATTGGGAATTGGAAGGCATGGACGTTAAAACAGCCTTCTTGAACAGCGAGTTGGAGGAGAGAGTATATATGGACATACCTGAGGGGCTCGAGATAGACACTCCTGCTGAAGTCACAAATCAGCAGATAGCTTGCAGATTGATAAAGTCGATCTATGGACTAAAGCAATCACCTCGCGCATGGTACGGAAAAATCAATACCTTTTTTCACAACCACGGTTTCCATAGGAGCGAACGTGACCACAACGTCTATATTCATTCCTTCTTTAAACTTATCCTGTTTCTATATGTTGATGACCTCGTCATTACTGCCCCAAGACTGGAGGATGGGGATTGGATCCGGGGCCTTCTCCATGAAGAGTGCGCGATGACGGACCTTGGGCCATTAACGGGATTTTTAGGAATGGAGATCTGTAGAAACCGTGTTCTACAAAACCTCCACCTGTCCCAGCAGCGGTACATAGACAATATTCTCGACCGGTTTGGAATGTCAATGGCGGCAACGGTGTCTACCCCCTCTGACCCGCATGTTCGCCTACCTGCTTCACCAGCAGATCATGTAGCCGACTCGATCAATCAACAAAGATACCAAGCAGCCGTCGGGTCCCTGATGTATGCGATGATCGGTATTCGACCTGATATCGCTTTTGCCCTTTCCATTGTTAGCCAATACAGTTATAACCCCGGCCCCAGTCATTGCACCGCAGTTAGAAGGATATTTCGCTACCTCAGTGGTACCAGAACCCATGGCATCATGTATGGAGCAGGAGACTGCGGAGGGTACACCGACGCAGACTGGGGTGCTGGGGAAGACAGAAAATCTATTGGGGGTTATGTTTTTCTAATAAATGGGGGGGCGATATCATGGGCTTCCAAGAAGCAGACAAGTGTAGCGTCGTCCTCTACGGAGGCAGAGTATATGGTGTTAACACAAGGGATTAAAGAGTCTCTATGGCTTGGGAACCTGCTGGCGGACATAGGGGCCCTAAAATACAGGAAAGCGATACAGCAAATCCAAGGTGACAATCAGGGTGCCTTAGCCCTTTCGAAAAACTCTGAATACCACGCCAGGACGAAACACATCGATATACAATATCACTTGATACGTCAGCATGTGGAACAAGGAACCATTGAACTCAGCTACTGTCCAACCCACGAGATGACCGCGGACATCTTTACTAAACCACTTCCCCGACCACAATTTGAGAAACATGTTCTCGGATTTGGACTCGCCAAATGCCCGGATCGTCAGAATGACAAATTTCGGAAACTGAACAGCTACGAATAACAGTGGCAGCATGAGCGACAGTAATCCCCGGTGATGGGGAGTGTTGAATTTCACTGGCGATCACTGCGCACCCATGTATACTTTGTTGTTATACCTTTCCTATCTTTCTTACTCTTGTCTATTAGTTCCTTTGTCGGTCATTATCAATCACGGAGGAGGGGCGAGTATACCTGGTTTGTATACTTGTTGGAGGATTCACTGATATCTCCGGAAATGCTCGGGGAGCATGGCGATGAGTTGGCCGGAAGGCAGTGCGTGTTAGGAACGGAGAATGTCTCCGCAAGAACCACCGCATAGTAAAGTTCTCTGTATTTAAACAGTCTGTTTGGCCATCGGTAAATAGATAGGCAAGCACGAACGAATCCGCAGAATAGACAAACCTCTCCTCTTTTGAACAAAATGGTTTGGTGCACAGCGGATTCGATCACTGACAGTGGGAGGAACCAAAGACTTTTATCGATACGAACAAGTGAGGTGACAAGGAAACAAATACAATAAAGAATAAAGAAACGAGAGACTGATACTCTGTATACAGAAGATAGAGCGAAGAGAAAACCGAATGTCTAATGGATGGTCAAAACAACGAACAAAGCGAAAAACAGGAGTCCTTTTATCCTCCTCAAAGTGCAAGCTCCCTTTCGGACGTACGACCTGCGTATGCCGATTCTCTCCGCGCATTTCCTCCACTACCCATCTTTGCCGAATCTCCTCCGACTCATAACCGAGGTGAAATCTAGTTTACCAAGGGTCGGGGATGGCACACTGCTGTCGGTATCACGATAGACCGAGGGATGTTGTGTTTAGTGTTTGGATGTTGTCGCACCTTTCACTTAGGGTGTTTGGTGGTTGTTGATCGTGATGAACTAGGTATGCAGGGTTGTGCGTTATCTGTATGAAGCTAACAGTGGTGCAGTTGGTATCAAACAATGGTAGTCGGAAACTAGTTCGTTCTAGTAACCATTCGATAAGATGTCATCCTCGTAGTAGTAGTTTTCCGTCGAAGAATCTGAATGTGGTGAGCAGCAAAATTTCAACATCCTCCATCGCTTCTTTGTACTTCTTCATCTGGCTCACCAATCTTTCTCCTATCAGGATCTCATAACAATAGATACCACCCGTCGCAGCGGCTACCAGCAGCTCTCTAGATTCAGGATATCGCCCAGAACCTACACAATCAGGTGGGTAGTGATGGAGCAATCCCATCATAGTTACACTTTGTTGTGAACAGACTTGTCATACACATTGAATATCGAACAAATCCCGGTTTTCCTATCAGCAATTGACCAGAGTCTTTCTCGCGACGACAGTTCAGCTCATAGTGGTGCCATTGCGGTGCTTGTACAACCGCGTGTTCGTGCAAAAACTAGCGCTCCGTCAGGAATCACAATTGGATCCTGAATCGCAACTCAATTTCACCAGCACCTTGCCCGCTCTACTATCTCCTTAATAACGGCTGCTACTCCTTTTTCACATTCTTCAGCCAGTTCCAGACTCAGCACCCAAATAGTACAATTTATTCTTTAGACTCTGACCCTAAGAGCAGTACACTCTTGAGTTATGCCAGCTGAAGCGGCCTATGTTGTACTACATCGGGAAAGTACTACCTCCTTGTGCAACTTTGCTCCACATATCATAAGACCCACAACCTTGCGCCAAGCCATATGTGGCCCAGGTGCCAGCGGCAATACTACTACGACCGGGAAAATTCAAGCCACGCTTCCCTCCCACCAGCCAATGTTCTCAACGGGGTAGTCCATCCATCCTGGAGGCGGACGGTGGTGGACGGAGCCAAGCGGCCCCATCCTATCATCTCTTTTTTGAAGCTTTCCCGGCGTCCTGGTGTGAAGGATTACACCCCCCGCCATGCCGCGCAAAAAATGTTTCATGTTTCGCTGGGCAATGTTTCACCCCTGCTCGGAAGCCAACACCAAATACGCCAGTCGTCCTCCACTGGATTGATGGAGTAACCCCATCGTGCTCCGATCATAGCTGTGTCCTTGCTGTGCCTATACGACAGCATATTCCCTATGCGAAAACCAGACCTCCATCAAAGATGGTCATCCTGAGGTTTCCAGGACAGGTGCCGACCGCAGTTGGCCGTCATATCCAGCCCAAGGCTCTAGGCAGTCCCCCCTGCGAGGCTCTATAGAGGCCCCAGACCATTGCGAACACTGCCACCAGCCCCTCAGAACCCCAGAAATGATGTTTAGCATGACCTGAAATCGACCGGAAAATTGGAAAAAAGAGTCCCCTAGGTCTTATTGATGGAAACAAACAACAAAACTGGAGAGGTTGTGTTCTTACCTGGAGAAGTCATGGTATGGACTCTATGGAGCGCTATATTGCCTCATAGGCCCAATATATCTATGCTGAATCGCAGCCGCAGAGCGCTTGCGATTCACAATACTTATAACAATATCTAAGAGCTCTCAGTTTTCCCCTCTAGCCACCAGTCAGCAGATTCCGTCTCCTTTCCCATAATACTACTCGCTGTATATTTTTCTACACCCACCACTCTATCTACTTAAGGCAGATTCTGTAGCAGTCCACGTGTCAGCAGACCACCCTGACTGGAATAAGCTTACCACCGTGATGGCGCAGCACTTCTCCAGTCGGCGGACCACCCCTCTCCCCCCATATATCTTCCTATCACTTCTTCTGCCAGCAGGCCACAATTCTACGAACATCAGGCTTTTTACTATCAGCTATATAATTTGATACATTCATCCTGCAACAGCTCCCCCCCAGTAAGCAGACTACACATTTAGCCCATTAGAACTCTCTATCATCTCCCCTGCCAGCTGGCCACTCTTTTACTCAGGGTTTGCAATGGGGTAGCCCATCCGTCCTGGGCCTGGACGAGAACAGACTAGATTTGTCACCCCTTCCCCTTGCTTACTGAACTTGTCCGACAAGTTGGAGCCACACACCGGGATTGACGACATTTTGTCATCCCCGACTGTGGCCCGCTATCGCCCATCACCCTCCACTGTCTTCTGCTATTTTCAGATATTTTCCTCTGTCCCACACTATACCCTGCTGTCCTCGGCATTCCTATCTAGTCACCTGCCTTCCTCTAGCTGAAGTTGTCCCAGGCCATGAGGCTCGTTGTGGTCATTGCTTTGCGAATGATGGCTATCCTGAGAATTGAAGGATAAGGGCGGACTACATTTTGTCGCCCTGTCTCCTCCGGTGGTTGTGGCACTCGCCCGACCAGGCCCTGCGGGAGGCCCCGGATGATACATTGATACCACAGCTGTTCTCCAAGCAGCTGTGCACCCCCTCCTCCTCAACCCAACTTTCTACTATCCCCCCAGCCAGCCTGCTACATCAACCCAAGACTAGCCTTTGTTAAAATCCCCTACTATGCCATAGCAAATGACAAGCTGGAACTATTGTCCGCTATCATGCAGGAAAAGCAATTCCTCAGCGGCCCGATCACGCCACAACAATGGAATCTTGCTCAAGTTACCTAAATTTCCCGCAAATTAAAGCCATTTCCACTGTTCCTTGTTCCCAGCACCAAACTATTTCATTTGATGAACACCAACCTCTATACAGAAGGTGCACGCCAACAGGAACCCTTCATATGCACAAATCAGCTTGCGTTAAGCTGCTGGACTACTACAGCAGCCATACCACTAAATCCCTCTTGAAAGCAGAGGGCACGCACAGTCTTCCTAGAAAAGGTTTTCTGTGTCCGTTGTCCTACATTGTCTATCCTTCTCCGGATATTCGAGGCTGAAGCTAGCTTGGCGGAGATGGCAGGCAGCTATTACCCTAGCGGGAATAGCTTGCATAATTATGCGCGAGGTATATGCCACCATAAGGGAGAGCATATATCCGAACCCAAGCTCCCTGAGTAGGGACTTCCCGGAGGCATCTGGGAGACTACTCAGGAACCTCAAAGAGTTCACGTTTCAAGATATGGCTAACTGATTGGAACGATGATTAGAGAACCAGTTCTCTACTCTTAATAATGCATACGCATTATGCATTGATAGATGAATATCGGAACTGATCACTCCATATTCATAATACTATTGGTATGTAGACATTTGGACTGCATATTCTATTATAGTCTATCAGGACGAAGAGATCGAAGACTGACTACTGGTGGAGTGGGGACACCCTCAGAGGAAATAGCAGTCAGGGGATTCTCAGAGTAGAGCTGGGTAAGTTTTCAGGGTCAAACAGTGTTCGCACTTTGTTCTGACGAACTGAATTCTTAAGAAGATACTTCTTTACTAGAGAAGTCAAAGTAGCGTGAACATTAGTATAAATAGTAGGGCTCTCCCCGGTGGTTGAGATCCTCATCAAGCAACGGAGAAGAGACCTTAACAATATTATAAGTTATTAAAGATATTCTTTTATTACTTTACCGAACAATTTATCCTGACCCTTCCTGACCTATAATCCGTTGTCTCGAATATCCTTCGGCCTAGTTAGCCCGGAATCCTACCGTGTTAGCTACCCCGTAACACTATATTGTTATTCTTCAGTCACCAAGGCTCCATTAGCTCCTATGTTGACAGACATTCTCGTCTGCTTCATCCTTTATTATCTTTTTTTCATCTTCGAAGATACACAACAGGCTGCCGTTGTCGCACCAGAACCTACGATCACCGAAGATTCAGATTCCTTAGACGACTGGGAACCTGAATCAGAGGGAGGCTTAACTTTATCTTGTTCCTCTCCTTCACCACCTCTTGGCTTATCTCGACTGTCAACCCCAGAGACTATTATTCTCTCAGCACAAGCCATCAAACAGGTGAATCGAAATCCAAAAACTCTTCAGAAACTTATCGACTCTGAAGAACAAAATTGGTGGGTATCACCACCCGGGTCCTTTCGTCACCCTTTTCCTACCTTAGCGAAAGGTCGTGGAAAGGCACGACGATACTGGAGAGTTAGAAACCCCCATCCTAATTAAAGGATTGTTAACCTTCACTATGGCCCTTGTGAGCCCAAACTCCCCTCACCCGGAACTCATCAGCAATCCCGATCAACCTATGGAAGATGACGACACTTCCACTCCTCATGCCACCTCATTCGACTCATCCTCTCGTGCCATAACCGTTACCTCAAACCCAGGTTCGGTAATCTATTCCCCAATGAGTCGTTCCCATAGTGCCCAATTTCGTGTCGAAAAAACTTCGTCTCGATCAAAATCCCGGTAACGCGCAAGAAACGCTGCGAACCAAATGGAACTCCTTAAGCAACAAATCGGACTAGCCTTCCAACACATTTCCTCATCCATCAACCAAAGTCAAGATGAGAACGTGATAGCTTTAGACGCCTTATCGGAAGATGCTAGGGCCCAATACACTAACCTACAATTATTACAATCAAGGTTAGCAAAGGGTGAACTAATTGTTGACAAAGAACTCCAAGATGCTAGAAAGGCACTAGCAACTCTCGAAGGAGCGACTCATGACGAACAGGAACGGCTAAAAATAGCTATCGCACAAGAATTTAGCCGCCAAGAAGCTCAGCAAAAAGAAAATGCGAAATCTTCGGAAGTCAGAGATAAAATATTGGAAGCTGAAGTACTATCCCTCAAAGCGCAATTTGCTGAACAACTCAAAAACCAGGACCTTGAATGGCAACAAGTCATGAGACACCAGGAAGATCGCAATACGGAACTATTAAATCAACAAAAAGCCAATGCGACCGAACAGCACCAAAAAGACCGTCAAGCAGCAAAGGAACTTCTCGATAAACAAAATCAGAAATTCCAAGACGCAATACAAGCCTTGACAAACAGAATAGAACACCACGAAAAACCCAGCTTCACCATTCCACCTACAGAGGCAGGAGATGGTGATCCAGGACCTTCAAACCAGGGACAATTTAATCCTTGGAATCCTCCGCAAAATCCTAACCCCGATAAACGATCAGCTTCAACGCCTAGGCAAAATAAAGGGAAAGAAATTGACCGAGGAGGAAATTATCAACCACCTCCACCACCGCCAAGTAACATTGGTGGTGATCCAGATCCAGACCCTAGTGACCATGACGATGATGACGATAAAGGAGGAGACGATGGCAGAGGCAGAAGAGGCGGACGTCCAGAACGCAACGCTCGAAGACCATCGATTCCTAGAGACACATCTCCCCGTACTCGAGGCATATTAGAATTTTTGCAACAACTCAGTACACCAACACGATCAACAAAAAATGCGGCTGAACCCCCTTACTTCTTTCAGGGTGATGATAACCAGGATGTTAGAAACTGGCTAACCGTATGTGAAGATTATTTTGATCGAAATCCTTACCAATGGGAGAACCACTCACACCGCATTGTTTTTGCCCTCAGTAAAACCATGGGAAACAAGGTAGCCCCTTTCGCGGAAACATATTGAAAAGTCATGGGAGGAATATGAGATTTCACCAGAGACCCCGATTATTCAACTTGGGAAAGATTGCGACAAGAAATTATCAAACGATATATCGGTATCGAGGAAGAACAACGAGCCCTAGACGAAATGGATAGAATAAGTTATAAGGGTAAAATCGATACATACCTTCTCCTCCTCGAAAATCTCAACATCAAAGCCGGACTCACAGGAATAGCGTGGAGGGTCCGAGTTGAAAGCAAACTCCCTCAAGAAATATTACGTCACCTATCCCACTTTTCATTTGCGACTGATGAGGAATGGATAGAAATCTTAAGAAAAGTCGGTCGGCAAGAGGAGGAACTCCTAGAAAGAGGGAAATTAACAAAATCCCTAACGACCCCGCACGCACCCCCTCCTAAGCGAAAACGAGAAGAATCTGACAAAGGTTTCAACACCAAATACGAAAAGAAGGGGTCGGACAATAAAGCTGGAAAGGGATCGTCCCGATGGAAGTCTCCTAGAAATAACCTCACAAAAAATAAAAAGAATACTGCCGCAAAGGAGGAGCATACCGACTGGAAAAAGGCACACGAAGGAATCAAGGACGATGTGGTTGAGAAACGAAAAAAGGAGAAACGCTGTACTCGTTGCAGCATGGACAACCACACCTGGAAAAAATGCCGTAAGCCAATCTTGGTTGCAGCAACCTTCACATACAGAAATAGGGGAAACCCTAAACAACCATTCAAACCAAGAACTAGCACACTTGCGGTGCACCAACCTCCTCCATCACGACAAGAACAACCGGCAAAGGTTAACTTAACACAACGAGAAAGACCATCGCAAATCTGGGAATTATCCGATACAGAAATGTCATAGGTGTGCGCGTCGCAAAATATCTAAGTATTCTCTTTCCTAAGCCTATAAGTCCTTATTTATCTCGCTTAGCGGACAAACTAGGGCGGATGTCACCGTGTCCTTAAGAATGACAGGGACACGAGCAAGTCGCGTCTTAGATTCGAGAAGCAAGCAGATACCACTTATTCTTAAGGCAAGCAGGAAGGGATTACGAAGATTTTTTCACACACGTTACACCTTGGCACGTTTCGGAAATTCTTGGCAAAGTCTTGGCGCTCGTACAAAAATTCTCGCTGCAGAATGCGGGGATACCACACCTGCAGGAACCGTCGAACATGGCGTAAGGGGACTGGTGGATGGGTACCTTCCTAGGAAGGAACCCGGGGTTTTTTGCCTTCCGAGAAAGGACTTTTAAGTTGCCCCCCGAAGGAGGACTTTTTCTTTCCCCCGAAGGGGTCAGGTATTCCTAATTTGGAACGGTTTTCCCATTTTATCGACTTGGGTGTCTTGGGAGAAGGATCAGGAGTCGTGAAACCCCCTGGGCTTTCCCGGGCCCAAGGTGCCACCAGTACAAATTACATTTGTTCTTGCCAGAGACTGGACTCGAACGCCTGACCCTATGGGTGAAGATGGGTGGGCCTGCCCCATCTCACCAACTAGACCATGGCGAACGGTTCAGAAATACTATCATATGATCACGTATTATACCCTAACCTCGCGTAACGTCAAAACACCAAAAACGCGTTTATGCAACAACAACCTAAACTATGCAACAACAATCACAGTCGCTAAGACAACCACGTTACACGAAAGCTAAGTTTTGTTTACTTTTATCGTTTGTTTATTTTTAGTTGTTGTTTTGCACAGCATTGCTTGGCGTTGGGATTTGGCTCGTTTAGTGAGCTTTATATCTTCGGGAACCTCTCGGCAGGGGGTAAAGACCGCTAGTAGTGGGTTGCCCGGAAGTATAAAATATTTTAATCTTTTGTTTTAGAAAGTTTGTCTGAGGAGAGCTATCTGGTCGAAACAACGCGGGCGTTGTAACAAACACCCAACTTTACAACACCCACGATGCCTTCTAAGCGAGGTAAACGACAAACTTACCGTCGCATTAAGCGAACCGATATTATTATCAACGAACCACGCCGCTATGATTGTCCTGAGGGACATGCACACATTTACATCCTCGGAAAACGCTATCGGATCCCAGTCTTATTAGACTCTGGATCGAATATTTTCCTTATTAACGAACAACTCGTTAAAGACCTTCACATTCCCTACCACTCTCGGGCTGATGCAGTCCAAATCCAAGGTTTCACTGGAGAAGCAATTTCTTCTGGTGGATCACACTTTACGAAACCTCTATACCTACAAATAGGAACCAACAAACACTTATCGCTTGTTTCCTGCGAAATAGCTCCTGCAGGAAAGTATGGAATGATTATACCTTTTGGGTGGTGGCCTCAAGAACACCCGATAAAAAATATTGCCAACCCAGACGGGTGGTGCTTTGATGATACTGACTGCCAACCCCATCTCCTCCCCGAAGATGAAGGAATCTCGGCAGAATGGGATGAAGATGTACTAAACGATCCCAACGCAGTTCTTATAGGCAGGATTGAAAGGATTGATGAAGAAAAAGTTACTATCATCGATCGCCTGCCAGATCAGTACCATGATTACCTGGACCTATTCAGACCTTCTATGGCAGAAAAGCTCGCACCCCGCCGTACCTTTGATCATGCCATCGATCTCAAACCAGATACCCAACCACCTTGGGGCCCGATATATCCATTATCACAGAAACAACTTGAAGCCCTCCGGAAATACCTTGACGATATGCTCAAACAAGGAAAGATTTCCCCAAGCAAGTCCCCTGCAGGAGCACCAATCCTCGTTGTACCAAAACCCGACGGTCGCTTACGGCTAGTTGTTGACTACCGAGGTTTGAACAAGGTTACAGTTCACAATAAATACCCCATCCCCTTAATGAGAGAATTGAGAGATCAGGTCCGAGACGCTCAGATTTTTACTAAGCTAGACCTGAAGGACGGCTTTCATTATATAAGAATACGCAAAGGGGATGAGTGGAAGACAGCTTTTCGAACCCGTTATGGCCATTACCAATATAGGGTTATGCCATTTGGATTGGTTAATGCCCCGGCTACCTTTCAAACTATGATGAACGAGATATTACGAGAATTCCTAGATCAGGGAGTTGTGGTATACATCGATGATATCCTAATCTACTCTGAGAAGGTGGAAGAACATATATTACTCGTTCGAAAGGTTTTGCAACAACTGCGGGAATACCGAATGGCCATCTCATTGGAGAAAAGTGTGTTTCATGTGAAAAAGGTGGATTTTTTGGGCTATGTGGTCGCAACCGATGGGGTAACGATGAACGAGAAAAAAGTCGAATCAATTAAGTCGTGGAAAGCCCCTGCCTCGGTTAAAGACATTCAAATCTTCATTGGGTTTGCTAATTTTTACCGACGTTTTATAAAAAACTTCTCGGCAATCTGCACACCAATTACGAACCTACTAAAAGGGGACCCCAAGAAATTCTCCTGGGGAAAAGAGCAGCAGGAAGCCTTCGAGGACCTGAAACGACGATTGATTTCAGCTCCCATCCTGTGTCACTTCTACCTAGATTTGAACACTGTGGTTGAAACGGATGCCAGTGACTACGCACTTGGCTGCATCTTGTCACAATTCCATGGCAAACGGCTTCATCCTGTGGCTTTCCACTCTCGCAAACTCTCTCCGGCGGAACGAAATTACGATATCCACGATAAAGAGCTCTTAGCTATCGTTGTCGCCTTTATGGAATGGAGACACTACCTGGAGGGAACAGACAAACCGGTAACGGTTTATACTGATCATCAAAACCTCCAATATTTCCTTACGACGAAAGTCTGGACGCACAGGCAGATAAGGTGGGCACAAAGATTGTGTGGCTTTAACTTTAAGATAGTCTATTGTCCCGAAACCAAAGGAGGCAAACCAGATGCTTTAAGTAGGCGGCCGGAGTACCGCCCTGAAGAGGGAGCTATGCATCGCGAACAACAAATTTTGCAACCCAAGCACTTCGGAAAATTCCAGATTGCTGTTGTGTGGGGTTCAAATACGGAACAGCTCCAACAGGGATTGCCTCAAATAGGGAAGGAAATGGGAATTCGGGTACAAAGACTCTCAGAGGACTCAAGAATCCCGACAAGAGGATCCAAGCTAGCGGCAGGACACGACCTCTACAGTAGTGAAGACATTACCATCCCGGCAAATAACCGAGCCCTGGTTAAGATTAGCTTAGCCATCGCAGTGCCAGAAGGAACCTACGGTCGTATATGTCACAAATCGTGACTAAGCAAGGCAGATTTCACATGACTAATAGTTATTAGTCATAAGCTATGTTGGGTTTTTCACTATGACGTCACTTGACTCATAGGTTTCACATGACTACGCACTTGTGAGTCATTGTTTTGTTATGATTGGTTAATGTTTTCATGACTCACGATTGTGATGTCATATGATGTAATGGTTTTCGCACATGACTCATATTATGAGTCATGGGTTTCACGCATGTGACTCATTTGAGCACACGAGTTTGTTTATGGGTTTTAATTGGTTTACGGTTTGTTGTGCAATGACTCGTATGAGTCATTGATGGATTTCACGCTATGACTCATTATGAGTCATAGAGATTATGTTACGCGAGGAGATGAGTCACGAGGTTTAGGGTTACGGGAAGATGCCTATATAAGGCGCTTGGGTTCGGCCAAGAGATAGGATCTTCACGCAACCATCTAAGTACTTTTCTACACTCAAGATATTGCAATACGATTACTTTTTACTCTCTTTATATAACCCTTCTCCTCTACGACAGCCTAAGCTCTAAAGACCCGGAGACTATTGTGATAGTCTCGACTGGTCTTAAGAACATAGAACTATTGTGATAGTTCGATCAAGCACGACAATCCACGCCTCTTACTATCTGAAGAGATAGCACTTCCCGGGGCCCGCTTCAAGCGCAGCAAGCCAGTTCCGTACCATCTGAAGAGATAGTACGATCCTACCCTTTGACTTAAGAAGATTAAAACACGCATACGTAGGAGACACGTGTCGTTGCCTGTTGCACACTTACTAGACAATAGGATTGTTACATTTGATTGCGTCATACCGCAACACCCAACGACAGGACGGCTCAACAACCCGTTGATCAAGAGATCGACCTCACTGAAGGAGAAATCGACTTAACGGGACTAGGAGAGGCATTAGCGGAATCCATCCAACAGTCGCGAACGGTAAGCTCAGATACAGACAGCTCACAAGAAGAATCAGATTCGGACGAGACAGATGCAATACCCACAAGAAGGAACACCATGGCGTCTACATCTAATCCTGACACAAAAGGGAAAGAAGCCGAACCACCACTGCCATCCAACCTCACGCCAGAACAAATACAACAAATCATAGGGGCCCTGACAGGAGGAGCGGGCAACACCAAGAAACCAAAGATCAAGGAACCGAGCACATTTCACGGAGAACGGGACCAACTCAGAGGATGGCTGGCACAACTGTCAGTCTATTTCAAAGGAGTGGGATGGGAAACAGATTACGACAACGACAAAATGGTCTATGCCTTAAGTCTAGTAAGGGGAGATGCGCTGAAATGGGCTACACCCTACATCGAAAGAAGACAAGATGTAAACTGGAGCGACTGGGACGCTTGCAAGGACGAGTTCAAAGGACAGTTTGGAGAAATCGATGAACAGGGAGCGGCGAGGGCGAAGCTCATGAGGATGACCCAAGGATCGAAAGGAGCAACAGAATACTGGAACGAGTATCGACTTATTGCCAGTCAGACGGGAATGCACGATGCAACCCTAACTTACCACCTAATGAGGGGTTTCAAAACAGAGCTACAGGATGCATGGGGAATGGATGGATCGGACTCGCAGGACCAACAATTCGTGGCAAACTGGGCCATTAAAAAGGAGACCAAGATGGCAGCGATTAGAGATATGCGCCACGGAGGATCGAATAAGGAAAAGGCCACCTCCCCAGCAACCTCAAGAAATCAGAATGGAACCTTTTGACAACAGAACGAGAATCAGGGAGATCCAATGGAATTGGATGCGACACGAAGAAGGCCAGGATTCAATATCTCGGCAAAAGAATACCAACGAAGGATGAGAAGCAATTTGTGCCTCAAATGCGCCAAACCAGGACACCGAGCCGCGGCATGGCGAAGTCAGGCTAATAGCAAAGAAGGAGCCATATGGGAAGCACGAAAAGACAACAAGAAACAGTGGAGTCCGCCGGCCAAGGCACGAGAAATAGGGGTCGACAAGGAAGTTAGAGAAGAGTCGGAAAACGACGAAAGTCCCCAGTAAGCAATGGTCTGAGGGACAAGACCAAACCAAAGCCCATTGAGATAAGGAACCTATACGCGGCACTAAACAACACGGAAACACTGGACAACGAAAACGACCATATTATGATTCAGATACGACTGCATGGCACGAAAAGACAAGTAACGATCAATGCGATGATCGACTCAGGAGCAACCGAAGACTTTGTCGACAAAAGGTTCTGCAGCAAATACAACATTAGAACCACGCAAGCAAAATGAATACGAGAAGTTTACCTTGCGGACGGTCGACCTAGCGCTATGGGACCAATCACCCATACCGCAAAAGCACCTATGGACATCGGTAGCCATAGGGAATTAGCGACATTCCAAGTGGCAAACCTACCCAACCACGAGGTCATCCTGGGGATGCCATGGTTAAAGCAACACAGTCCCCGAATAGACTGGGGCCAAGGAAAGATCACCTTCGAAAGTGAAAGGTGTACGACATGGTGTTTAAAAGAATCACCAACGGTATACGCGATACCAGAGGAAGAAGCACGAGAAGAGAACTTGAAAGTCGAGTTCGGCGTTGCTCAAAGCAAGAAAGATCAGAGGATCCAAGTTAAGAAACTGGATACTCAAGCAAAGATACCGACTAGAGGATCGGCCCGAGCGGCAGGACATGACCTATACGCAAACGAAAGCAAGACGATACCGGCCCGAGGACAAGAAGTTGTAACAACCGCAATATCAATCACACCACCTCGAGGAACCTACGGCAGGATAGCACCAAGAAGCGGCATGGCAGTTAAACCTCAGATTGCTGTCAATGCAGGTGTGATTGACTCCGACTATACGGGGGAAATTAAGGTAGTACTAGCCAACCTGGGCGAACAAGACTATCAAGTCAAAAGAGGAGACAGAATCGCACAGCTCATCACGGAAAAAATAGTTGAGAGCGATTGTTACGAGGTCCAAACGCTGGAAAAGACCAACAGAGGGCGACAGGGATTTGGAAGCACAGGAACTTCCAAAGCACAGATCTGCGAGATCAGCGCTAAAGCCTTCGGAAAGTTCTACCGAAGACCGGACACAACCACAGGAATCCTCAAATATAACAAAAAGGAAGGACGCATAAGCCTAGAATCAGTCAATATCAGCACTGAACTAGCCATCAAAAGCGGAAAATACCAAAAGCAAAGAAAGCTCGAAGAAATGGTACCCAGAGAATATCATGAATACTTGAATGTATTCGAAGAAGAAGAAAAAACTGAGTTACCCCCTCACCGACCGGGGGTGGACCTGGAAATCAAGCTGGAGGAAGGACAAGGACTCCCAATCAAGAAGATATACGCACTCTCACAGGACGAATTAAAGGAACTCTGGAATTACATCAAACAGAACGAAGAAAGAGGATGGATAAGAGAGACATACTCCGACGGGGGATCTCCCATGATGTTCGTCAAGAAAAAGGATGGGAAACTCCGACTATGTGTCGACGATCCAGCACTCAATTATGTTACCAAAAAGGACCGATACCCCTTACCGCTCATAGGGGAAGCCTTAGACAGGCTACAAACGGCCAAATACTACACCAAACTGGACATCAAGGATGCATACCACAATGTCAGAATAAAAAAGGGTGACGAATGGAAAACGACATTCACCACGAAATGCGGCACTTTCGAATATTTGGTGATGCCTTTTGGGCTAACCAATGCACCTGCAGCATTCCAAAGGTGGATCAACAGAACCTTGCAATCATATATCGACATATGCTGTATAGTATATCTGGACGATGTCCTAATATACTCGGACAACCTGGAACAACATCGAAAACATGTGGCTGCCATTCTTCGCGCTATACGGCAACCAGGAATGAAACTCAAACCGTCGAAATGCGAATTTCATCAGCAAGAAACAGAATACCTAGGATTCATCATCAACAACGAAGGAGTCAAAGTTGACCCTATCAAAACAGCAGCAATATGGGATTGGAAAGCACCTACCAACAAAAAAGGGATTCAGGAATTCCTCGGATTTTGCAACTTCTATCGACGCTTTATAAACGGATTCAGCAGAACGGCCAAACCACTCTACGATCGAAGCAAGAAAGATGTCCCCTGGGAATGGGGCAACAAGGAACAAGCCGCGTTTAACGAGCTGAGAAGGAAGTTATGCTCGACCCCAGTGTTGACGTACTTCAAAGCGGGAAGACCACTGCTGGTCGAAACCGACGCCTCCCAATATGTCTGCTCAGGCATATTGTCTCAACAAGACGAAGACGGAAAATGGAGACCAATAGCATATCGATCAAAGACAATGAAAGCGGCCGAATGCAACTACGACGTACACGATAAAGAACTCTTAGCAATAGTTCAAGCACTCAAAGAATGGAGACGATACCTTAAAGGAAGCGGGCAACATTTCAGAGTTTTGACCGATCATCTGAACCTGATAAGATTTACGACCACTAAGGAATTAACTGGACAACAAATCAGATGGAGTGAAGTGTTGAGTGGCTTCGACTTCAAAATAGAATATCGGCCGGGAAAAGAAGGAGGAAAACCAGACGCCTTAAGTCGGCGAAAAGCAGACATGCCCCAGGAAGGAGATGAACGACTTACACAGAAAGAAAGGATTCTCCTACCTAGAGAGAAATACTTCGATGCCAACATCCAGGAGATGGAGGCAATGAGGTTCGAAAAGACCAACGACGAAGAACTTCGCCACGAAACGGCCCGAGACGAAGAAATTCAAATGATAAGGAAAGCCTTGGAGCAAGGAGACAAGGAAATGAAAAAGGTGGCCCTAGGACTATGCCAATGGAGGGACCAATACCTATGGCACCAAGGAAAGATTTGGGTTCCCAATAAAGAATGATTTCGAACTAACCTTATACGACAACACCACGACCTTCCTCAAGCAGGACACGGAGGAACAGCAAAAACAACGGAGCTCCTACAACGCAAATACTATTGGCCTCATATGAGGGATACAATAAAACAATACGTTAAGAATTGCGACACCTGCCAAAGGACAAAAGTGGTACGACATGCACCTTATGGCCTGATGAAGCCAAATGAAGCCCCGGATCGACCGTGGAAATCAATATCAGTGGACTTCATAACGCACTTACCAAAATCGGAAGGAAATGACGCAATCCTTATCGTCATCGATAGACTCACAAAAATGGCTCATTTCCTACCATGCACCAAGGAGATGAATGCACGGCAATTTTCGGAACTATTCGTGAGGGAAATATTTAGATTACATGGACTCCCGAACGACATCATAACGGATCGAGGATCTATATTTACTTCCGATTTATGGAAGGAAACCACAAAGCAATTAGGAATTGAACGAAGATTGAGCACGGCATTTCACCCTCAAACAGACGGACAAACGGAACAGACTAATTCCACTTTGGAACAATACCTCCGAGCATACGTCAACTATCAACAAGACAACTGGAAGGAGCTCCTACCGATGGCCGAATTCGCATACAATAACCGATATCAAGAATCCATTAAGCGTACACCCTTCTTTGCGAACTACGGAATTAACCCCGAATATCAGACCATCGGGCACCTGATGCAAGGAAAAATCACGCCACCAGAAGATATGAGTCAATTACACGACACACTGCAAGCGGAAATGACGGAAGCGCAATTACGACACAAGGAATACTACGATGCCGGAAGAAAACCCGATCTGAATTTACAATCAGGAGATATGGTTTGGCTATTGCCAAGAAATATACGAACCACACGGCCATGCAAGAAACTGGACTACAAGCAAATAGGACCTTTCAAAATCTTGGCAAAGATAGGAGGGAGCGCTTATAAGCTCCATCTTCCACCCTCAATGAAGATCCACAATACATTCCATATCTCCCTTCTTGAACTTTACAACGACGATAAGCTACCCTCACAACGAAAACAACCACCACCTCCAATTATCATCGAAGGAGAAACTGAGTACGAACTCGAACGAATCGTTGATTCTCGCCTACACTACGGAAAACTTCAATACCGAGCCAAGTGGACCGGTTATCCTCCTGAATACGACAAAGTTTGGTACCCCTATGACGATTTCGAAAATGCAAGCATCGCAAAGCAGCAGTTCCACCAACAGTACCCAAGGAAACCATCTCTCGATCAAGATCGAGGAGGTAAACAACGGGGAGACTCGGGTCTCAATATCACTAGAACCGCAACTTGCACCACCACCACCACCACAGAGGATGACGACACCAAGACCCCCATCACCAAAGACCGCGCAAGAGGGATGGGGAACCTCAGTGGGACTCCCCACGAGTCCCCCATACCGAGCCCCACACGAGTGGGAAGAGGCGGAGAGAAACGAGAAGGCTCGAAGAGAGCACGATGTGCTGTCATGGACAGCATGTTACGACGACGGGTGCCAAGTGCACTACAGTGACAAGGAAGCCTCGGGAGGGTTTCCGCAAGACCGATCTCGGTCTGTGCCATCAGTACCGGTATCGCACCGGAACAAAAAACAACAGAGGAAACGCCATGGTGTAACAATCATATTGTTAAGTTCTTATGCAACAGGCAACGACAGTTGTCTTTTGCTTAAGCGACCTTCTTCTATTTATTTTTAGCAGTTGGGATGTACTATCTCTTCAGATAGTACGGGACTATCTTTCTTGTCTTTTGAGTGATCCGTTGAATACTATCTCGTCAGATAGTACGGGATTGGCTTGTCGTCTTTGATAGAACTATCACAATAGTTCTATGTTCGGGCGACCCGTCGCTGAGACTATCACAATAGTCTCCGGGTCTTTAGATCGTAGGATTTGGTAGAGGAATGATAACCGTTTGTGGAGTAACAGTAATCGTATTGCAATATCTTAAGTATAGAAAAGCACTTAGATGGTTGCGTGAAGATCCTATCTCATGGTCGTTTTTTTTTTTTTTTTTTTTTTTTTTAAAAATAGTTTTTTATTTTTTATTTGAAAAAATAAAAGTGAAAGGC